>OJRI01000557.1_pt1 | contig 26011 bp, 27 predicted proteins | sample 1599151 | NCBI WGS metagenome assembly OJRI01 (sample SAMN03922457, study PRJEB24848) | human gut metagenome | isolation source: stool sample | host: Homo sapiens | place: Germany | collected 2009-11
TATTTTTGTTTTTTAAGGAAAAATATTTATTTTCGCAAGCACGCTCTCACTCAGTATACCACCGATAGAATTTTAGTTAACCTAGGTAATGTCGTGCCTCAGGCACCGCTATCGTTTCGAAAATAAATATATTTCCTTCGTTGTTGTTTTTCTTTTTTAGTTACTTTTAATGTCCGGTGTTAGAGCAGGTATTTTGTTTTCGAGGCGATAGTGAGAGCGGAGCGGAAGCGTGTCCGAGAAAATAAAATACCTGCTCTTAAAACAAGCATTTGTCCTTTTTTATTATAAACTATTTTGTATAAAAATCAATATATTAAACAGTCCACAACAGACTTTTATAAGTCTGTTGTGGAATTTACCTGATTTTAAATCTTTCATTAATAGCTCTAACAATATTTATTCTTTCCATATTGGCATCATATGCCTTTAGCCAGCTTTGGAATTTTTCTTTAAACGTTTTTGCGGGAGGTCCTGACTTTTTTACAAGTATGTCATAAAAATCTGATGGTTCTTTTATTTTACCTTTAGCATATTGGTTTATATATTTTCTATCTTTTGTTGCTCCAATTGCTGCAGTAATCTTGGGGCCTATTTTAAACATTTCTCTCCTCTGATTGTTCTATCTTATATATGACTTTTGGGGGTAAAAAAAAGCCGGTCGTATAAAGACCGGCTTTTTCATTTAAATTATTTGCCGCAAGAGCAGGCTACTGAACCGCATCCGCAAGAACATCCGAGAGCTTCTTTAGCTTCTTCCATTCTTACCTTGATACGTCCGTCAACCGCAATACCTTCACCGGTTGCTTCGGAGATTAACAGCGGGTTAATATCAAGTTCATCAATGAATTTGAAGTCATTAACCAACTGAGATAATCTCAACAAAGTTTCCTGAATTTGATCAATTTGAGCAGGTTTTGTACCTCTTGCACCTTCAAGAAGTTTGTATGCTTTAACTGATTTAATCATTTCTTCAGCATCAACATCTGTTAAAGGAGCAATTCTGAAAGTTACGTCTTTCATAACTTCAACAAATACACCACCTAAACCGAACATCATCATCGGACCATATTGAGGGTCTGTTGCGATACCGCAAACCATTTCGCGGTTGCCCTTAACCATTTCCTGAATGATTACACCTTCAAGACCTTCGAGCAAGCCTTTTGCTTCAAGTCTTTCAAGTAAGCCTTTATATTCTTTTCTCAATTGTTCTTCAGATTTGATGTTAACTACAACACCGCCAACATCTGTTTTGTGAGAAGTTGTTTTTGAAGTCATTTTCATAACAACAGGGTAGCCGATTGAGTTACCAAGCTCAACAACCTCTTCTTCATTTGTAGCCAGACCATATTTACAAGCTCTGATACCATACGCCTGAAGAACATCAATTGATTCTAAAGTTGTAAGCTGAGCGCGGCCTTCTGCCAATGAACCTTTAATGATTTTTTCAACTTTAGCTCTGTCTACATCATAGCAAGGAATTTTGCCTTCCGGTCTTTCCATCCAGAGTCTTTGCTGATTTAATCTGTTCAAACCGTCAGCAGCTTCTTCTGCGTACATAAAGAACGGCATATTAACATTCATATCTGAAAGTTTTGAGAAGAATTCGTTCTTAGTCATAAATACACCGATAACCGGCTTTTGAGGATTAGCTGCTTTAATTTCCATCAAAGCTTTGGCAACATCAATATCTTTTAAGCCAAGGAAAGGAAGATAGATTACAATAATCATATCAACATTTTCATCAGCAATAACGGTTTCAAGTGTTTGTTTGTAGTGTTCGATAGGTGCTGAGGCAATCATATCGATAGGGTTTTTAACAGATGCTGCTGATGGTAAGAAGCTTCTTAATTTATCTTTTGTAGCATCTGAAATTTTAGCCATTTGCATACCGTATTCGCAAACAGCGTCTGTTGCCATAATACCAGGACCGCCTGAGTTTGTGATGATTGCTACTCTGTCGCCTTTTGGTACAGGGCAGTTAGCAAAAACTTTTGCTGTTGAGAATAAGTTTTTCAAAGAAAATTCTCTTATAACACCTGATTGTTTCAATAAAGCTGCTGCTGCTTTATCTGCACCTGCTAAAGAACCGGTATGGGAAGATGCAGCAGAAGCACCTGCGGCAGAACGTCCTGCTTTTAAAGCAAGAATTGGTTTTTTCTTAGTTATTCTTGATGCTAATCTTCTGAAGTTAGAAGGATTTTGGATTGATTCCATATAAAGAAGAATCTGTTCAACGTCGGCATCATTTTCCCAGTATTCAAGAGCTGTTTCAGCATTTACATCTGCCTGGTTTCCAATTGAGATGAACTGTGCAAAACCAAGATTAAGGTCTTTTAAAATGTTCAAAATACCGCCGCCTAAAGCGCCTGATTGAGATACAAAACCAATATTTCCACGTTCAGGAAGACTTTCTGCAAAACAGCCGTCCATTCTGATGTCAGGGTGAGTGTTTACTACACCTAAGCAGTTAGGACCTACACATCTCATACCATATTCTTTAAGTTTTTCAACTAATTGTTTTTCGAGTTCTGCACCTTCCTTACCTGTTTCTTTAAAACCGGCTGTAATTATACAGATACCTTTAATACCCTTTTCGTGGCACTGGTCAATTGTAGAAAGTACAAATTTAGCATTAACAACAATAATTGCCAAATCTACTTCGCCAGGAACTTCAAGAATTGAAGTATAAGCCTGAAGACCTTCGATAATCCCGCCTTTAGGGTTTACAGGGTAAATATTACCGTTGAATTTGTATTCCTGCAATCGTTTCATAATATCAGAACCGATTGTATGTTCTTTTGTTGATGCACCGATAACCGCAATTGATTTCGGTTTCATGATTTTGTCTAAAAGATTCATTTCTTGTCCTTTCTTTTTCTTCTTATTTTTTATTATTCATCTTGCATAATTTTCATAAATTTTCTGCCTAAATTATTAAAAAATTTTTTAGCTTTTTCACCGAATGACATCTCAGGAAATTTCTTTTCATATTCTGATATAGCTTCTTTTGCTACAGAAATATACAAACCTGAAGCAGAATTTTTAGTATCCGCAGCATTGTCTTCCAGCTTGGCAGCTCCTGATATAACAGCTTCTGCAACAGGTTTATTTTTTCTGCCATAGTGTTGCGGCTTTTGAGCTATTAATTTCACTGTATCGGTTTTTGCATCTTGTCTTATAAACAAGTCAAAAGGTTTGTCTTTAATCATATTTTCCAGGGAATTATAAGCCTTTCTCACGCATTTAGACGGATTATAGCTTAAATTACCAGGGATAATATCAATTTTTCCTTTAAAAGACTGACGGGTAACTTGTGAACCAGAGTTGTTTTGTACTTGCATAATTTTTTCCTTTCAAAATTAGTAACCGTTTACAATCCACTCTCTCACTCTAAATTTTGCACCAAGGTTCTGAGCAATTTTTTCACAGGCTGCAAGGTCAAGGTGCCGGCCCTTATAACCTTCTACAACACTTGCTACAACGGAAATATTTTCATCTGCACAAGCTTTAATAAACTTTTTAACCTCATCATAAGCATTCTCAAACTTTGGCTGAGAAAGTTCATTATATTCTTCTGCAGACACGCCGTTAAGACTTACGGAAAATTCATCAACAAGCCCCTTCAGCTCAGGCACAAGATTTCTTTTGTATACAAAATTAGCGTGCCCGTTTGTATTTACACGAATTTTTATTTCAGGGTAAGTATTTTTTATATATGCTGCAACTTCTTTCAGCACTTCAAACTTAAGCATAGGTTCCCCATAGCCGCAAAATATAACTTCTTTTGACGGGGTTTCTTTATAGATTTTTTCAAATTGTTCTATTACATCAGATGCTTTGGAATTTTCGTCATCTAACCAAAGAGCCTGACCGCACACATCATCCTTGTCATTTCTCAGGCAAAAGATACACTCATTTGTACAGCGGTTGGTCAAATTTACATAAATTTTCCCGTCTAATGTATAAACTAAAACGTTTGACATGGCTTGCCTTTCCAACAAAATTATCTCACAGGCAAAAATTTTTTACAAGCAGTTATGTTCAACAGATTTAATCAATAAAAAGAAGGTTATTTATATCAACATTAAGAACTTTTGACAGTGCTAAAATCTTACCCAGCGACATATTTATTTTTCCTGTTTCAATTTTAGCAATATATGTAAGATGTATATTCATAAGCTCAGCCAGCTGTTCCTGCGTTAACCCTTTCTTCATACGCGCAATCTTTACATTCAAGCCGAATTTCTTTAACAGCTCATCTTTTGTCATATCTATATTCATATACTTATATGTATAATAATTGACAAATTTAATATATAGATATATTATTATAACAAATTAGATAAATATATCTATAAAACAGAAAGGAAATCGTATGCACACAAAAGGATTTACACTTGCTGAAACATTGATTACACTTGGTATTATCGGAGTAGTCGCAGCATTAACACTGCCAACCTTAATACAGCAGCATAACAAAAAAGTTGTTGAAACACGTTTGATGAAATTTTATTCCTCTATAAATCAGGCAGTAAAAATGGCGGAAGTGGATTACGGCGACAAAAAAATATGGTATGAGGATTTAGAAGGAGCTCAAATGGATGAGGACGGAAATCCTATAGAGGGTACGTCGGATTCAGAGAAATGGTTTAGAAAATATCTGGCTCCTTACATGAAAATTTTAAAAATTGAAACGCAAAAAGATGGCTCTTTTCTAGTATATTTCCCTGATGGCAGTGCTTTACGCCCAGTAGCATCTACCACAAGAGATTGGGTATTTTATCCGGGAAAACCTGATAAATGTATTAAAACTTATGGATTACACTATGCTAATACTAACGGCAGATGCTCATTTGCATTTAATTTTATGCCTACCGTAAATAATGAAATGTGGAAATACCATTACAACAAAGGTATTGAACCATGGAAATGGGAATGGGACGGAACAAGAACAAGTTTGTTGGAAGGCTGCAAAGGCAAATTTTCCGGTTCAATGAGCAAACAATACTGTACTGCATTAATTCAGTATGAAAACTGGAAAATACCTGATGACTACCCTTATAAAGTCAGCTATTAAATTTTAGTGTTTCTTCTCATTTGAGTAGTCTTCAGTACCAGGGAAGGTGTTTTTACCTGTAACTCTTGTTGTTATCCAGTATTGAATTTTTGGAATGAAGGTTGACAGGAATGCGGCAGATATTGCAAATCCGACACCCCAGTTGCATGAGTTTTTGATAAAGTTTTCACGGCAAACTTTTTTAATAAGATCTTTTGTCACATCGCCATCTTTTGCTTTTTTGAGAATTATATTAACATAATCTGCAATTTCTGCCTGTTTACGGGTAAATGTATCTCTTGAGATAAATTTAAGTTCATTATCAAAGGCAGGGGCATGGACTTTTCCGGTAAAGAGGTTTTCATCCTGAGTTGAACATCTGTATACATTCTTCAAAAATTCAGGCATATTTACGGCTCCGCCTTTGAATATGTCTTCAACCTGGGATTTTGAGAGCACGCTCTTTCCGGTTACTTTAGGCTGCAATTCCGACATTTTCCTTGCGGCTTTTTCATAGTCGGCAAACTGATTTTCAGGAACTATCTTTTTAAGGTGGGTTATAAAGTTTTCCACCTCTATTACATTATTATTTTTAGCCAAATCCTTAGCCAGATCCGGTGTTATCATATACTTATTCTCAGGGTTTCCAAGAACAAATTCTTTAAATGCGCTTGCTTTCATGCTGCCTTTGTGTGCATCAAGAACGGCTTCCAAATGGTCTGAAACCTGTTTTGCAGCAACAGGATCAAGACGGGTTGATTTTCCATCCTGAATTTTATTGAGCAATGCGGCAACAATAGGCATATTAAACATATAGAAAAAGCTTGACGCTATATCTCTGAACAAAACCTCAGTTCTTTCATGATTATTTCTTGCACAAATAGCACGTCCGCCGGCAATACCAACGTCTGTAGATAACAATTGGTATTTAGGAGTATTTTCAAAACTATTTGCCAAACTTAACAGCAGTTGAGGTGACATACCAAAAGAAACATTTTTATCTTTATGGTTTCCGTCAAGAAAATTATTCATTTTAACGGCTGCGGTCTGAACTTGCTTAGTCTGATTTTTTTGCGGTTCTTCTTTTCTGTTTTTTCTAAGCTGTTTTGTTATTGCCTGGTTTAGTTTTGGAACAGCAAAACCGACAAGACAGTTTGCAAGAATAATACTTGAGATTGCTTTACCGAATTTAAATTTAGCAATCATCTTTTCTGCTTTTTTAGCATCCTTAAACTTGTCTGCGTATTTTTTCAGGTAGTTTTGAATAGGGTCGCGCAGAGTATCGCCTGCTCCGTCAAAATCTGTTTCCGGAAGTTTGTAAAGTTTTTTACCGATAAATTTATCTATGAGTTTGTTAAATCCTGCTACACCGCTGAACCAGAATGCAGCACCTATCATTTCTTCTGTTATACGCTCACGTGCCTCATCAAACCCTCCTCTTTGATAAGCCTGATATGTTCTACCGCCTTCTACAAATGCCTCAAGCAGGATTAAGGGCGCAATAGAACGGCTGGCAATACCTCTCACAAAACGTCTGCCATAACTAAAGTCTTTTAATGTCTGATTTGGTTTTACTGTTATATTATTTATCGGCATATTTAAATTATCAGTTTAACATGTTGAACACATAATTTAATAACAGTGAAAAATTTTTTTTGCCTGACCCGCATTAGTTTTTAATATTTTGTTACACTCAAAATTAAGATTTGTTAAAATTTTTACTCTGTATGTCAATGTTTTTTATTTAGTGTTTTTGTTATGATGTGTGTGAAAGGTCAAAACAATGACAATCAATTCTATTTCAGGTATAAATAATAATCAGAACATAAACTTTGGTCATGGACATAGAAGAAAATCTAAAGAACCGGTTAGCCTTTTAGAACGAAATGGAGTATTAGCAACGACAATTGTCGGGGTTGGAACATCTCTTGCATTAATAGCAAAAAAACAGGGGTTCTCATTAAGTCCTTCAAAAATTGCACAGACTCCTATTAAAGATTGGGCAATTTTTAAAACATTTAACAAACAGCATCCTGATAGAAAATTACTTGAACTTGAAGAAAAAGAAATATTAACATTGGCTGGCGGTTCTGTTGCAGGAGGACTTGCCGGCGGATTAATGTTTGATAAAAAACATAACAGAAAAGCTAAATTCAAAGAAGCATTAAACCAGCTGCTTGGAAATGTCCTAGTTCCGGTTGCATGTGTTGGCGGTGCCTCAAGACTTTATGACAAATATAAAAAACAAATTTTAAGTCATGTTCCGCAAATAAATATCAAAAATCTAACAGATAATAAATTAAAAACTGCAAAATTTATAAATAAATTCTTAAAAATTCTTCCTTCTGCCGGGATTACTCTTGCTGCGTTAGGAACAGGTATAGTTGCAGGGAATAAAGTTTCCAATTTTATTAATGAAAAAGTTTACCATAAGAAAGTTGAAAGAAAAATTAAAGGAACAGATTTTGCGCCGCATGTTGATGACCTTGGTATGGCTATAACTCTTATGGCAGATAAATCATTTGTTTCTACGTTAATAACAAAAACAGTTCCGGCATTTTTATGTGTTCCAGGATTTGAAACAGGAACGGCAAAAGAAAACTAGATTATTCTTCTTTTTCTTTTAAAATTTGAGTAAATTTATCTAATCTGTCAAGCAAAGGCTGCATTTTTTGTTTTAAGTCCTGCTTAAATGCCTCGGCATCTTTCTGTCCGCTGTTTTTGCATTGTATGTATTCTCTATCCATTTGCGCCTTTACTGCAATACTTAAAATTTCAGGAAGATTCAATGCCGTAGGATTATCGCTTGAAAGATTTTTGTAGTACTCATCTTCCCAATCTTTTGACATTCTGAGTTTCCAGTTTGACTTAGCAGTTTTACCGCCGTAGTTGTAAACAGCGTTTATACCAAAGAAATCAGGAAACGCAATTTGAATTTTTTCAGAATTCATAAACAATTCCGCAAATCTGGCTTTCACTCTGTCAATCGGATTTGATGCAACTTTTTTACAAAAAGCATCTCTTTCTTCTGCCCTTGCCGGATCCCAGTGTAGAAATCCTGCAAGATAAAGCGGGTTCCAAGGTGATTTGTCATCATTAAAACCATTAAGGTTTTCATTGACAAGCTTTATAGCAGGAACGCTGTCATGAGAGCCGATAAGCGCCCAGTTTTTACGAGGACTGCCTTCAGCTTTATCCCACTCGAGCTGTGTAATCCCAGGCAGGTGAAGTTTATTATAATGAATATCATTAAATATATCAGTTCTCCAGCCTAAGTCTTCCCATACCGCGTCTTCCGGCTTAAGTCCTTTCTTTTCCATTGCAGGTATTACAATTTTCTCAACAATTTTTTTGTAATTACCTTCAGAATCTATGCCAAGCTCAGATATACGGCCGGCTCTCAATAAATCGCGCCTTAAATTTCCATCTTCAAAAACGATTGAGGATTTATCATAAAGGTATGGGTCATAAAGTCCTATCGCATGGTCAACTCTCACATTCTCACACGAAGCAAGCATAGAATTTATTTTTCTTTTAAGAAACTTTCCGGAAGGTCCAAGCGAGCCGTCAGGATTGAACAATTTTTCAGGCTCTGCAACAGGAGCATCCCACATTTGCACCCCGTAAGTTCCTCCGCTCGGACATCCTAGCCGCCAGTTTTTAGAAAATACTCCCGGATTAATATATTCATCCATTTTAGAACCGCCTACCAGAAAATCGTTTATATAAACAAAGCCATCTTTCAACATTTCTTTCGGCGCATAATTTAAAGTTTTACCTAAATTCTTTCTAAAATTTTTGTTTTCTTTTATTTGTTTTTCAACAAGAAACTGCGCAAAACAGTACTCATCAATCTGCTTGCCGGATTGTTTTATAATTTCTTTATAACGCGCGATTGCTTCAGGATTTTTTTGTTCAATTAATCCAAACAGGTCTTTATCAACACCATCCCAGGTATTAAAATCACCTGTGTGATAATATTTTTTCAATACCTGATAAACGCCTTCCTTAACAATATAAGGGCTGTTCTCGGTTTTATACTTTTTAAACTCTTTATTAAGTTCAATGGCTTTCGGTTCTTCATTGCGGACTTTAGTTCTGAAATTATTATAAGCAATATCAATTATTTTATCGTAGTTGTCAAATGCTTTTGAAAATTGTGTATTGGTATAATTCTCACCTAACTTTTTGTCCGGTAGCTCATATTGTTCAAGAACCTTTTTATCAAGAATATTCGCATATTTATCACGTGTAAGCTGCCCGGCATCTATAAACATATAATTTTTAGCAAATATTGAACTTGAGTATGGAGAATAATTCCCGCGTGAAATCATCCCCAAAGGTCCCTGCTGATTTGCAGTAAAACCATGCAGCACTTCAAACTCCGCCATTTCTGCTGCACTATTGCCGACAGGCGAGCCTATCCCCATATCAAATTTATCAGCAGGATAGCAGGAACCATGCATAATCATTGCAACCTGCTTAATTCCAAGATAATTATAAGCCTGTTGAATTGTATCTACACGATATTCCTTCTTTTCATCGTTTCGCAGACGTCTGTTAAATGACGGCGCATAGTTAATGTTGTTAACTTTCATTATTTGCATGTTCTTTTTAAAACCCCTAAAAATTTTTTTTGCTAAATGGTTGATATTACTTCTATAGGATAATGGCATCCTATTTCTTCCCTTGTCAAAACGGTTATGTCACTCATATAATTTGACAAAAGAGTAAAAAACAGGTGTCTGTATTCCAATGGAACAAGAATATTAGGACTTTCTATCTCAAATTGTTTTGCTTTCTTCGTAATTTTTTGTGCCAGTTTTTCGGCGAAATCACCGTCAATTTTTATTATAAAATCCTCATCTTCTTCAAAGCTTGGGGCAAAAGCGTCAAGTGTTTTTTCTGATAATTCAAAAACATTTATTACACCGTCTGCATTCAACCGGCCTCTGCAAATTCTGCGCCCCAGAGCAAGCCTTATTTTCTTCAGAAGCTCTGATTTCGGGCAGTCTTCTGCATAATCATTAATTTTTTCAAAAATATAAGTTATATCTCTTACAGATACGCGTTCTCTGATAAGGCTTGTGAGGATAAATCTTAAATCTGACATTGATATAAAATCAGGTATGACATTTTGAACCAGAAAATCATTATTTTCGCTGACAACATCTACATACCGGTCTACATCTGAGTAATCCAGAAGATCATCCACATATTTAACAGCAGTATCCTCAAGCACCCGGGCAATATATTCTGCACCTGTTATACCTTTTTCCCAGAAGTCTTTTGTCTGTGAATTTTCTATCCAGACAATCTTTCTGCCGCTAATGGCATCTTCATCATATATTGAATTTTTTAATTTTTTATCCAGGTGAAGTTCATCAGTATAAAACATTGTACAGTTTGGATAAACACAAGCTCTGATAACCTCAAGACCTCTTACTTTTATATTAAACTCGTAAGGATTTAAAGAAGCATCATCTTTAAATATAATCTTAGGAATAACATATCCCAGTTCATCGGTAAGTTTTAATCTTGACTTTACAGTAGCTGCAACAAGAGCTTCTTCAGGGATTTCGCAATCTGTATCAACGTAACCAAGCAATTCTTCGCTAAGATTAATGGAAAGTTTTTCCTCATGAAGCCTTGAATACATTACATCCGGAGAAGTTGCTTTTGATAATTTTGCACGTAAATCATCAAGTTCTTTCAGACCTGCTGATATTTTATCGTTAAGCTTCTTTCTGCCGACAGAAGCCGGTGCTTCCCCTTCAAGTTCTTTCTTTATTTTTGAAATTTTCTGCTGCTGGCTTTTTATTTTTGATTGAATTTCAACACAGTTTTCATATGGGGAGAATTTTGGCGATAAAATCTTTTCCATCTGGCTTTTAAAACTGGAAATATTTATAATATCAGAATTTTCACCGGCTTCGTCATTTTTAATTTCCGACATAAAAATACAGTTATATTTAAAACCGTCATCAGCTTCGACTTCATTCATGCTATACAGTTCCCAGCCGTTCATTGACATTTCATTCAAAAGGTTCTGTAACTCCTGAACATTTTCGCTTGAACAAGTTTTTATAATATACTGCATTTTTTTATTATACATAATTTTATCCCTTATTACTGTTTGATATTAATAATTTTATTGCTTCTACAGCAGTTTTTATAGCTTTTTCAGTATCATGAACAACAGGATTTTCCAGCTGCTGCTTTTCCCTTTCCTGATTTGCGACAACAAGAAAAACCGACCCGACTTTTACTCTGAGAAAACTGCCGGCTACAAACAACGCTGCAGATTCCATTTCAGAGGCAAGACAACCAAGCCGTTTCCATGCTTCCCATTTATTTATTAAGTCATACGAAACCGGCATCCTGTCCGGATTATGCTGACCGTAAAAAGAATCCTTACAGTGAACAACACCTGTATGATAAGTATAACCAAGTGTTTCTGCACAATGTCTTAAGGCATTAACAACATCAATATCCGCAACCGCAGGAAATTCTATTGGTGCATACTCTTTTGTTGTCCCTTCCATACGGATTGCGCCGGTTGCGATAACAACATCACCGCCTTTTACGTTAACATCAATACCGCCGCAGGTTCCCACTCTGATAAAGTTTTTTGCACCAATATTCACAAGCTCCTCTATAGCAATAGCAGAAGAAGCTCCGCCAATACCGGTGGATGTGACACTAACCTTTACCCCGTTTAAATAACCGGTGTATGTAGTATACTCCCGCCTGTCAGCCATAAGTTTAGCATCGTCAAAATATTCAGCAATCTTCTTACAGCGTTTCGGATCACCGGGCAAAATAACATATTCACCGACATCACCTTCTTTTAAGCCGATGTGGTATTGTTCTCCGTTTTCAGAATAATTCATTTGAAATCCTTTTTAAAAACTAGTTTCCGCTCTTTAATTTCTGAATAACCAGATCAGAAATATCAACACCGCCGACAAAAATTACTCTGAAATCAACGATAGCATCAAGTTTTTGTTCAACAAGAACCTGTTTTGCCGCAGCCTGAATTTTATTATAAACAAGCTCTTCTTTTGAGTTTTTAAGTTTCAAATAAGCATCCTGTTTTGCATTAAATTCACGAGCAGTTGCTTCTTCAAAGTTCTGTTTTTTCAAAGGAGTATCAAGAGATTTGTACTGTTTTTCCTTATCAACCATATACTGCTGAAGCTCAAGAGCTTTTGCATCAACTTCCTTAACAGCCTGTTGCGCAAGAGGGTATGCCGCCTGTACCTTCTGGTAATCTATATAACCGACACCTGAAGCAAATCCCTGTGAACAGGACGCAGCAAATAAACCGCAGAATAACAGCAACGCCGCTAATTTTAAATTTTTCATAATACCTCCTAGTTATAATATTAATATAGTAAATCACCTACACCAAATGTAAAGTAACCGTTTTTAGAGCCGTTATCACCCGGATTTGTAAGCGGGATACCATAGTCGATTGATAACGGTCCCATTCCCGGAATATATAATTTTACGCCGACACCGGCTGAAACTGCATACATCGGTCTGTCATACAGGGTATTTGATATTGTTGGATTGAAAATCTTACCTGCATCAACCCAGGCAGTAAGTCTTATGTTATTAAGAAAACCTACTTTTCTTGCTAGTTTTGTTCTATCTATAAACGGTATTGGAGTTGCGAACTCGGCAGAACCCATTACAAATGCATCGCCGGTACCAACACCGCTCATCTTAAAGCCTCTGATAGTATACGGTCCGCCTAAACGATATGCCATAACTTCAGGCATATTGTCGCCATGAATTCTTCCGCCGGCTTTTGCCATAAATGACAGGGATGATTTCTTACCTACCGGAACATATTGTTTAATGGTACCTGTAAGCTTACCATGTGTTTTGTCGAAGTCAATTAAACCGAGCTCTTCATCAAATCTGATACTTGCAAGAGTACCCTTTCGCGTTACAACGTTTGAATCTCTTGTATCATATACCAGAGCCGGGCTGAGCGACATAAATAAGCCGCCTTCCAATTGTCTTGCACGTTCTTCAATTGGAATATTATACCTTGAATACAAGCCGGCAATCTTGTTAAAGTCACCTTCGCTTACATCAATATTTTCAACACCAAGAGAGAAGGTTGAGGTAAGGTGTTTATTTCGTTTCATACGATGCGCAACAGTGGCTTCCGCACCAAAGCGTCTTTCAATTGCAAGAGGAACCTGATAGCTTCCAAAATCTCTATAGAACAATTTTGACATTAAAGAGGTATCTGCATTTAGAAAATGAGGTTCAAAGAAGCTCAGTTCAAACTGCATGTTCATACGCCTCATTATGGAAGCATCATTTAGGATTACACCGGAACCGACAAGACCATTCAAAGATACTCTCTGGTTTCTGCCAAGAAAGTTGTTATCAGCAATACCAACTGACCCGAATACACCGGTTACAGAATCAATACCGCCGCCAAGAGAAATATTTGCAGTTCTTTGTTCCTGAACATTTATTGTAATATCATAAGTATCAGGATCGTCCGCACAAGGCTCTATTTCCCTTGTAACATCTTTAAACGCCTGGGTTGCATATAATCTTACAAGATCCTGTTTAATCTGATTTTCATTGTATACAGTACCGGGTTCTGTTAGGATATTTCTTGCAATAACATAGTCTTTAGTTTTTTCATTGCCAGCGATTGCAATAGAATTTACCGTACCTTCTTTGATACTGATATTAATTGTTCCGTCCGGATCATCAGTAACAGAGTCAACGCGGGAAAGAATGTAACCTTTTGAGTTGTATATATTTTGAATCTTAGCTATTGCCTCATTCAGCTGTGTAATGTTTTGAGGTTTACCTTTCATCGGTAAGAGCGGGGCAAGAATTTCTTCTGTTGAAACAGCAGTATTTCCTTCTATGGTAAAATCCGTTACCGGCGCATTTTCTTCAAGGATAATTTTTAAGGTTACTGTACCGTCTGAATTATTAACAGGGATTGCGCGCATTTTCTCGGTAAAGTATCCCATACTGTATACGTTTCGAAGACCATTTTGAACAGCATCCCTGTCATAGGCATCGCCGTTTTTTAAGTTAAGTTTTTCAAGAATAAGTTCAGGGCTTACAACATTTGTTCCATGAATTTCTACTTTTTTTAAATATCTGGCACTTTTTTCAGCAGAATCTTCACTAACCGCAGAAGAAGTTTGAGGTTCTATAGACGAAGTATCCCCGGCGTAGGCATCTTCAGATAATGCACGCAAAGGAAACATCATAATCAACAACAGGGATATTATTAATTTAAGACTCTTTTTATTGTTGTACAAACTTACCCTCAAAACTTCTCTTGTTCTTACCTACATTATAGCATAAACTATTAAAAGTAAAAAACTTAATATTTATATACATTTATCTTTCCAAAACCCTCTGGTAGACTTCGTTTTTGTTTATATTAAACAGTGAAGAAATTATTGTAGAAATCTCTTTTGCTTTGAAATTTTTTGACTTTAGAATATCAATTTTTTCATCTAAATCTATATCATTGCGAGAGATATTACTGCGGTATACCATTGCAACAATTTCACCTTTCATGACATTATCTTCAAAATACCGGATAACATCATGAACATTACCTGTTTTAATTTCTTCAAAAACTTTTGTAAGCTCTCTGCCTACAGCGACTTTCGCATCAGGATAAGCTTCGGATAATATTTTTAATGTGTTTATAATTCTATTTGGAGAATCATAAAAAACTAAGTCTGAACGCTGTGACTTTTTTAAAATCTCAAGAATTTGGGATTTTGTCTTTGGCAGAAACCCTGCAAAACAAAAATCTTCATCCTCTCTTGGCACCTGAGAAAGAAATGTTGCAACTGCGTTTGCGCCTGGCAATGCAGTAACAGAAAAATTATTTCGCCTAAGCTCTTCCACAAGAACGGAACCCGGATCACAGAAAAGAGGGGTTCCTGCGTCTGATACAAGAGCCATTTTCTTTCCTGAACGCAAGATTTCTACAAAACTTTCCAGCCGTTCTTTCTCATTAAATTTATGGTATGAAATACATCTGGTTTTTATATCAAAATGGTTTAAAAGCTTTTGGGTAACCCGCATATCTTCGCATGCGATTACATCAACAAGCTTTAATATTTCTATGGCTCTAAGTGTTATATCCCCGAGGTTTCCGATAGGTGTCGGAACAATATAAAAATCAAATTCTTTCATAAAATAATTTTATCACAGACCGAAAAATTTTAAAGTTTTAAGGCAAACACTCCCAGTAAGTTTTCGAGTCATCCCATGGACATTTATTCTGAATAGCATACACAGCACAGGTTGCTCCGTTTATATCAGATTTGCTGGAACGAGAGCATTTTTCATGTGTTTCTGCAGTATTATTATAATCACAATTTTGCCCGTTTTCATCACATTTTACTTCTGATTCATAGTAAGCAGGAATTAATTTCTTTGAATCCCGAGGAATTAGGAATATAAAAATATCATGTCCAAGGGCATTAGGACCCTTTTTAATACCGTTAGTATCAAAAGTAAACCACAAAGCACCACAGTTTTGAAAAATAGAAAGAGCACTTCCATCAGGAGTTATAAAGGCATTACCAGCATTCATAAACTGAGAACATTGAGGGGACCCCATCACAGTTTTTCTGGTAAAATTTTTTGCACTCTTTTTATATTCAGTTTTTTCTTTATCTGAAATCTTTCTAATTTTTCTGTATTTGGAATATACTGCCTGAGCAAATTGCGAATTCACATCAGGGTCACCATCAGGTCTGTCCTCTGTAGGGTTTGGCACATAAACAGGTATTTCTTCAGCAATTACCATCATATAAGCATTATAAAGATTTGAATAGGCTTTCTTAAATGCTGTTTCCAGAGCTATTGAATTATTTTTTTGAATTAATGCGGGTAATGTCATTGCTGCAACTATGCCAATAATACCTAAAGTAATTAAAACTTCTGCCAGTGTAAATCCTTTATGAAAAAGTTTAAACATTTAATTACCTCCAAAATATAATTTTTCCATTTTATTTTACAATGTATAGATTGTATATAGTAAATAATACATTGTAGTAAAAAATTTGTCAAATGTATAGAATTTTATATGGATAAAAAAGAAATTCTTAAAGAATTCGGCAGAAATTTAAAAGCAGAAAGAAACAGAGCCGGATTGTCACAGGAACAACTCGCAGAAAAAATAGGACTTTCTTACGGACAGGTCATAGGAACTATTGAAAGAGGGGAAACAAATACATCACTATCTGTGATAGTTTCTATAATGAATGTACTGGATTTAGATTTTGAAAAATTATTTAACAGAAAATTAATTAAATAATTTTTCAGTATAATCTTTCATTCTGTCGTTTACTTCATTGTAATTTACTGAAACCGGTGTGGGTTTGGACGTTTTAATAATATCTAAAAATACTTTTGCATTCAGTGGTTTTTTACCGTCAAGAAAATATTTTGAGTTTGCTGCATCAACTCTTGCCGGAACTATCAGACCGCTTTGAGTCATTTTCTCAATATTTTCCGCAGATGCGAGAAAGATAACCAGCTTCATCGCTGCATCTTTATGTTTTGAAGACTTAGCCACTGCCCACCCTGACGCATCAAGAGGAACAACACTGCCTGCAGAGCCTTTTGGAAAAGGTGCTATATCCCAGTCAAAATCTGCCTCTTCTCTATATTTTGGAACAAGCCATCTGCCGGAAAGCTGCATAGCAAGACGTCCTTGCAAAAACATCTGTGCCATTGTTGCACTTGCACTTTCTGATGCTAAAGGGGCAGTATGATATTTCTTCCTCAGATCCGCATAAAAATTTAGTCCCTTTTGCGACTTTTGATTACTAATAATTTCTTCAGACAGGTCATCTGACAAAACACCGCCGCCTTCACTCATAAGATAAGGCAGATAGAATAATAAATCCTCCTCGAAACTTATACCAAAAACTCCGGGGCGGTCTGTAAGCTTTTTCGATTTTTCAAGAAATTCCTGCATCGTCCAATTTTCAGACGGAAACTCTACACCTGATTTCTCAAAAATTGATTTATTATAAAATATCACAAGATTTGAAACATCTCTGGGAATCGCATAAAGTTTTCCCTGCCAGCTTAAAGCTTTAATTGCCTGAGGGTAAAAATCTCCGCTGTCATACAAACTTAAATCCTCTAACAAACCTGCATTTGCATAAACAGGCAGGTTAAGATTATTCATAAAAATTACATCAGGAGCCGTATTTGATGCAAATAACAGATGAATTTTCTGGAAATAATTTTGGGGAATGTGCATAAAATCAATTTTTATATCAGGATTTTCTTTTTCAAATTCTGAAAGTATAGGTTTTAAAATATCAATTTCTGATTTTGATCCCCAGCTTGCAAACTGCAAAACAGTGCGTTTATCTTTCACCGTACAGCCGGACAAAATAAACGCACAAAATATCATTAAACAACACAATAATAAAGGTCGTTTCACTCTTCTCTTCCTATAAGATTTCTACTACAGTTCAATAAGAACACCCATCTTATCTTCGCCTACTTCAACCAGCGAGCGGAAGCCGTCGGCTTTTACCATATAAACGTTAGGGTTATCCTGTCTAACCTGGATAGGTCTTTCTATACTGCGGTCAAATTTTTTCAGAACAAAGATTTCATCATTAATTCTGCCGACTAATGCAGTTTCACCGTCAAGGTTTACAATATAGAAGCCTTTATTCTTATCAATATTATAACCTGACTTTACGATAAGACCGTTTAGATAAGTTTCCTTTGTATCAGCTTTTAACTGTGCAATAGGATTGGTTACATTATCTTTTGCAGGAACTGCCTTTTGCATTTTCATAGACGGCTTTATCTGGGCCAGACTTTCTGCAACTTTATTTGACAGGCTTGGAGAAGCTGTTGCTCTGCTGTTATCTTCAGGAAGCGCAAAGAATTCTTCCAAGGTTGCCATTGAATATCCCTTTTCGGGTTCAAAAATTGGTTTTGGAGCTTGAACCTGCTGTTCCACAGGTTTTATAGTTTCAGCTTTAGGAGCCGGATTTTGCATAAAGCGGCTGCTTTTTGCAATCAGATCCGCAACACTCAGATTGCCGCCGTCAAACCTGCGCGGATTTGAATGAAGTTTTGAAGAACCCAGGTTGACATGCTTGTTTTCTCTATAGGAAGAACTTCTCACTTCCTCGCGGGTTTTAGGAAGCGGTTTGTTTCTGTGAGATTCCTCAAGAGCAACTTTGTTTGCAAAAGCTTTCAACTTTTTAATCTTTGTGGTCTGGTTTACTTTTGAAACTTCAGTCATTCTTGAAGTAATACTGTCATCCTCACTCTGGACAGTAATATCTCTGAAATTTTGCTCAAGAGATTTCAAAATAGCTTCTTCGTCTAATTCTGTTTTTTCAACGTCAGGAGATTCGTGAAGAAGTTTTTCAAGACTAACCAAATATTTTTCATTTTCCATCATATCATTAACCCTTTTTTCTTCCTGAACCGGAACTTTATTTTCTGCCGGTACGGAGTTTATTTCTTTTTCCAACTCAAGTTTTTCTATCTGCTTTTCCAGTTCTTCAACTGCATCATTCATAATTATCTTCTGTTCAGTTTTAGCAGCTTTAATTTCAGACGGTGCAGGATTTGATGCTGCTTTTGGCTCTATTCTTATTGCATCTTCTGCAAAATCATACTGTACGGCAGCATTACTTTGCGGTGTAATAAATGAATATTTTTTTATTGAAGTATTTTGAGATTTAGCACCGGTTTCAGCAATAAACTTCTGGTATTTTTCCTGCCAGTTTAAATCCGGATTACTGATAATTTCCTCATAATCTGTTGAAATTACCGGTTTTGTATTCAAGTGTTCTTTAAAAGAATTCCTCAGAAAATTTGAATTAATTATTGAAGTCTTTATTAATTTGAGCAAGAACAACAACCCTAAAACAGGAATTAATATCATTGCTAATGTTATCGGCATGTTTGGTAAAATCCTCTCAATGTGCTGTTTTACTGATTTTAGCGGTACCTTTATATCAAAATTCTTTAAAGGGGGTTTAACTTCTGCCTTTAGTGAAGGTGTCAAAACTTCCGGGACATGTCTTGAAATATCTTCACTGTGCGGAACATCTTTTATGGTATCGGATTTCGCACTTTGGTATTTAATCGCGGCTTTTTTCTCTTCATTTTTTACAGCAGTTTCTTTTATTTTTTGCTGTGCTGCTTCAAGAATATTCTCTTTTTTTTGCGGGACCGCTTCCTGTTTTGCAGGAACCAATTTAACCGGCTGAACCGGTTTGTTTACAGTTACTGCCGTTTTAGGTTCAAGTTTCCTTGAATCCGGTATATAAACAGGTGTATTTGTGTGTGTACGGGATTGTGCTATAAGATTTTTATATGCTTTCTGTTCTGCCGTAAGCGGAACAGAATTTTTGGCATGGGGTCTTATATTAATCGGCTTAGTTGTAATTAAGGTTACTTTGGTATAACCACCGGCACCATCGTTAACTGATTTAACATCAATATCGGATATAATATCCTTTATCCCTGATAAATCAGGTTTGCTTCCGGCGGAACTTGACACATTCGGCATAAGAATAACATATTTATTATCAGATTTTTTTGTTACTGCAATGCTGTCGCTGTAAGGAGTTGTTGTGTATAGGGTTACATCGACAGAAGATGAAGCCGAATTTGCTTTTCTTATATCAAGCTGTGTAAGACTGTTTGCGCCTGCCTGCATTGTATTAAAAGGCATTAAACCAAGACTTAACAGTAAAATTATACCTATTTTGCCGGTCTTTTTATTCATTTTAAATCCAATTTATTTTCCCTACACATATATATAATACATTGAGTTAAAAAAAATTGCTAATATGTTAAAAAAATGATACTTTTATGTTAAGATATATATATGAAAAGCGGATTTACAGCCATAATAGGACGCCCCAATGTGGGCAAATCTACCCTTTTAAACAAAATTCTGGGGCAGAAAATAGTTATTGCAACAGATAAAGCCCAAACCACAAGAAAAAGAATAAAAGGTATCTATACAAAAAAAGAGGGGCAGATTGTATTTATTGATACACCAGGTATTCATAAGCCATTGAATAAATTAGGAGAATTTCTTCTTGACGAAGCAAAAGTTGCAGTACCTGATGCAGATTTAATACTTTTTCTTGTTGACGGTTCTGAACCTGCCGGAAAAGGAGATAAATGGATTGCCCAGAATATTCTACAAACAGATATTCCGGTTATCATTGTGATGAATAAGGTTGACAAAACAAAAAAACTCGAAAAAATTGAAGAAAATCTGCTTACATATAAAACTTTATTTGAAAAGAATTACCCAGTAGTCAGAATTTCAGCAAAAACCGGCAGAAATATCGATACGCTTTTAAAAAATATATTTAAAGCTCTGCCTGAAGGACAAATGCTTTATCCTGAAGATATTGTAACCGAAGAAACAATGCGTGATGTGACAGAAGAAATAATAAGAGAAAAAATTCTCCTTAATACATCTGATGAAATTCCTCATTCTGTTGCTGTTAAAGTTGACAGGTATCAGGAAACTGATGATATTGACAGAATTTATGCAACAATCTTCTGTGAAACAAAGAGCCAGAAAGGTATACTTATCGGCAAGGGAGGCAGTCTTCTTAAAAAAATCGGAACAGAAGCCAGGTTGGAACTTGAAAAAATTGCCGAGAAAAAAGTTTTCTTGGGAATGGAAGTAAAAGTTGAAAAAGACTGGCGCAAAAAACAACTTTCACTTAAAAATTTTGGATATGAACAAGAAAAATAATATTTAGAAATACTTTTTACTATTTTCTCTTAACAAATTCTATATCATAACCAAGTAAATCAGCAATCATTTCTATTTCAGTAAATTTTATAGTTTCACTGCGCAGTTTTCTTGATAAATTATTCATTGTTACTTTATGATTTTTCTCTTTCATCAAACGGTCTGCTACTCTTGTTAAAGTAGTAGCTTCTGTCGCTAATAAAATTTTAATTCTCTGATTGATATTCATATCCTCATTATATTAGTTATTGACATATTTAGCCTTAGATGATAAGTTAATAAGGATTATAATGTATTAATCAACTATAATCCTTATTAAAATAAAGAAAGGTTAAGAATTTTGATTATCAAATGCGAACTGGATGAAATTATAGATCTAAGCAAAACTCTGAATAACGCAATTGAATATTCCTGCGAAAACGGCGAAGACAGCAGCTATGCAGTGCGCCTGTCGAATATAATATATGAAAAACTTAGAAAACTAAAAGACAATATTAATAATGCAGCAGACTAAATATTTAATTTATAGCCTCCGCCGTAAATAGTTTCAATATATTTTCTGCCTTCTGAAATCTTATCGAGTTTTGAGCGCAAATGTCTTATATGAACCCTTATAGTTTCAATATCGTCATCAGGAGAGTAACCCCATATATCTTTCAACAGTTGGGCTGAAGATACCATATTTCCATGATTTTGGAATAAAAGATTAAATATATCAAACTCAATAGGAGTAAGCTTTGCGTTTTTTTCACCTATTTTTACACTGTATGTTTCAGGAAGAAGAGTAATATCACCTAACGTAAGAAGTTCTCTGGTTGATGCGGATTCCGGTATCTGCCGGGTCCTTTTTAAAAGAGCCCTGACACGAACCTGGAGTTCTTCCATTTCAAAAGGCTTTACAAGGTAATCATCAACCCCGATATTAAATCCGTTTACTTTATCATTTAATTGGGATAATGCTGTCAGCATAAGGATAGGAATATCCTTTGTTGCTTCATTTTTTCTAATTCTTTGTGCAACAGTAAAACCATCAACTTCCGGCATCATTACATCAAGAATTACAAGTGACGGAAGCTCCTGCTTACACAATGCAAAACCGGTAGTTCCATCATATGCCTGAACTACTTTATAGCCGCCCAGCTCAAGATTTACCTTAATAAGCTCGTTTATCGCTAAATCGTCATCGCATACAAGAATTTTATTCATATTAGCATTCTATAAATAAAACAAAAAATTTACAACAGATGTTTATTAAAAAATATTAACAAATATCCCCCGCGCGTATGATACAATTTATCTGATTTTTCGGCATATTAATTGTAAAAATTTTGTAAAATTTATTTTTTTAAGTGTAAAATTTACAAATTTTTTGTTTTTTATTGTAATATGTTATAGCGAAAGCATTTTTAGTAGGTAATATACATTTAGTATAAAGGAGGCACATGAATTGGCAATAACATCACCTTTTACAGCGTTTCAGGAAAACGGCAAAAAAGAAATCCACTTAGGACAACACGTTTTAGCAGAATTTTTTGAATGTGACCCAAACACATTAAATAGTATTGATAAAGTAGAGAAGTACATGGTGGATGCCGCCCTTGAATGTGGTGCTACTATTGTCCAAAAATGTTTCCATATGTTTAACCCCTATGGAGTTTCTGGTGTAGTTATTATCTCTGAAAGCCATCTGGCTATCCATACTTGGCCGGAACTTGGCTATGCCGCTGTTGATTTATTTACTTGCGGCGATAAATGTGATCCAAAAATTTCTTATGAATTTTTAAAGAAAAAATTCAACTCAAGAAAAGCAACTTTCTCTGAACTCAAAAGAGGAATTATTGATGAAGAAACTATGAAAGTTGCTGAAAAACCTTTTGAGATTATGCAGCAGTCAATTGACTAAGAAATAAATTTTTATGAATTTTAAATAAGACCTCATCGCAATTATGTCGTGAGGTCTTATTTATTTACAAAACTTTACATGAAAAAGTTGAAAAGTAAATTTTTATCGTTATTTAAACTTTATATATATGTTGGGTTAAATTAATCGGAGATAGTACCATGGGTTTATGGGAAAACAATTTAGCTGCGTCATTGACGTATCAGGATTTGGGGGATTGTTCACTTGGCAGTTTGCCGGCAATAAACGGACTTGAAGCAGTTAAAGAACGCAAAAAACAGAACAGTGAAGTAACTTCACTGGATGAAAAAAAGAAAGAAATCGCTGTTATCAAAATTATGAAAAAAGCTTGCGGGGTTTTGATTTTGGTAGCTGTGGGACTGATTGCAAAGTTTATGTAATCAAAAATGGAGTTTAAGGATTATGGCTATGACGGATTTCAATCCATCACTTTACTCGGATATAGCATCAAGCAGCATGAATATGATGCCGACACCTATGTACAACCCTTTTATGGGAGGGATGTACTACAATACAAATCTGCTGGGCGGAGCAAGACTTCAGCGTCAACTGGATTCTGATAAAGTACAACTTTTGAATACTGTAAAGAAAAAAGATTCAAATGTATTTTATAAAGCCATTGCAGCATTATCTGTACTTGCAACTCTGGGCTTTTTAAGATTTGGTAAAGGGAAAACGCAAATCGGAAAGATAAACAGCAGCGGACAAATATTACCCAAACTGGGGAAAGCAGTAAAAGCACCATTTATAGCTGCCGGAAAAGGTCTAAAGGCAATTGGAAGAGGGATAGCATATCCATTTAAGGCTTTTGGCAGAGGCTGTAAGAAAGCAGGAGAACAAATGAAAAAAAATATAAATAAAGCCAAATTAAAAAAACAGCAGAAAGCTGCTGCCGGAGAACCTAAAAAAAGCTGGCTTTCGAAATTGATGTTCTGGAAGAAGAAACATGTACAGCCGTCACAAACTCCGCCAACTAATACGGCTCCTTAAAAAAAAAATTTTAAAAAATGCAGGAAGTTATTCAATTCCTGCATTTTTATGCTATTATCATAAAAAAGAAGGGGGGCTTATATGGCAAAAGAATGCAGTTTTGATGTTGTTTCAGAATTTGACAAACAAGAGTTGCTAAATGCAGTTGACCAAACAAGAAGAGAGGTTTCGTCAAGGTTCGATTTAAAAGATTCAAACTCTGAAATTGAGCTTGAAGCAGACAAAGCAATTACTATTACAACAAGCGATGATATGAAGATAAGAAATATCTACGATATTTTGCAGTCAAAGCTTGTAAAAAGAAACCTAAGTATTAAAATTCTTGATCCTCAGGGAGTTGAAAATGCTCTGGGTGGAAGAGTAAAGCAGGTTTATAACCTTAAAAAAGGTCTTACACAAGAACTGGCGAAAAAAATTGTTGCTGATATTAAGGAATCAAAAATTAAAGTGCAGGCTTCAATTCAGGGGGATCAGGTTAGAGTTTCCGGCAAAGATAAAGATGACTTACAAGCAATTATCAAAATGCTTAGAGGCAACGAAGATAAATACGATTATCCGCTGCAATTTACAAACTACAGATAAAAAAGACCGCATAAGCGGTCTTTTTTTATGGCAGGCATTCCCAGTAAGTCTTTGTATCATCTCCTGGGCATTTATTCTGAATAGCATACGCAGCACAGGTTGCACCATTTATATCAGACTTGCTGGTGCGAGAGCATTTTTCACGTGTTTCGGCAGTATTGTTATAACCACAATTTTGCCCGTTTTCATCACATTTTACTTCTGATTCAGATGTTGCAGGAGTAAGTTTTTTAGATTTAGAGCCACGCGGAATTTGAAAAATAAATATATCGTGTCCAAGGGCATTAGGTCCCTTTTTGATGCCATTAGTATCAATAGTAAACCATAGTGCACCGCAATTCTCTACAATAGAAAGCGTACTTCCATCAGGAGTTATAAAAGCATCAGCACCATTCATAAATTGCGAACATTGAGGGGACCCCATCACAGTTGTTCTGGTAAAATTTTTCGCACTCTTTTTATATTCAGTTTTTTCTTTAGCAGAAATTTTTTTAATTTTTTTATATTTATCATATATAGCGCGGGCAAAAGACGGATTGAAATCAACAAGCCCGGAAGGAGAGGAATCTGATGGATTTATTACAAAAACCGGAACCTCTTCAGCAATTACCATCATATAAGCATTATAAAGATTTGAATAGGATTTCTTAAATGCCGTTTCCAGAGCTATTGAATTATTTTTTTGAATTAATGCGGGTAATGTCATTGCTGCAACTATTCCGATAATTCCAAGAGTTATCAGAACTTCAGCTAGAGTAAAGGCATATTTCCCCGCCTGCCAAATACCGGATAAGGAGCTTAAATTACTGTGCCCCCCCCCCGAAAAGCCTTGCTATTACTGCATTTTTCATAATTTAATCTCCTTTTTTCAGTTGTAATATTGATTTTTGTTTTTTAATAAAAAATATTTATTTTCTCGTACACGCTCTCGCCCTGCTCCCGCTATCGCCTCGAAAACAAAATTTTTCTTATTTGTTTTTATCGCGTCCGCTTAGTATAACTCATTATAGTCTTGTTTACCCGAGTTTTGTCGTGCCTCAGGCTCCGCTTTGGTTTAGAAAACATATATAGCTATTCTATCATGCTTTCCTCTGCTTTTTTATTATAAACTATTTTGTATATTTCTACAACTCTAATGAATAATTTTGTTATTATCATCTACCATTACTATTGTAGGGGCATACCCTTCCATTTTGTGGGTTTTCAGATAAGCATACGAAATAATAATAACTTTATCTCCAGGCTGGACTTTTCTGGCAGCTGCACCATTAAGGCATATACACCCTGAGCCTGGTTCGCCTTTTATTACATATGTTTGGAACCTTTCTCCATTGTTTATATCAAGTATATCAACTTTCTGCCACTCTTTTATCTTTGCGGCATTCATTAATTCTTCATCTATAGTAATTGATCCCACATAATTCAAATTAGCATCAGTAACTGTTGCTCTGTGTATTTTTGAAAATAAAAATTCTTGTAACATCTTTTCTACCTCACAGCAATTTTATATCAAACAAATTTAAATAACAAACATAATAAAAAACGACTTCTTGAGAAGTCGTAAAGGGGAAATAGGGAAAAATAGGGAAAAGGGAAAAAAGCGGCTGTTAGTAAGCTGTTGAATAACAGCCGTTTTAGGGAAATATTTTTTAATAGATAGCAGAAG
>OJRI01000566.1_pt1:5000-25770 | contig 25770 bp, 13 predicted proteins | sample 1599151 | NCBI WGS metagenome assembly OJRI01 (sample SAMN03922457, study PRJEB24848) | human gut metagenome | isolation source: stool sample | host: Homo sapiens | place: Germany | collected 2009-11
TCTCCCATTTTTCTACCATCGGGATGGCGTAGGGGGTTCCCATGGCGAAACCGGCATACCATCGTGCGGGGGATAGTCCGGCGGCGTTTTCGGCGATGACGGCGATGCGACGGAAGGCCTGCGGCGTGCCGGCCGGCAGTGTGTAGTCGTATTCAAAGACGTCGGTACCGGCGAGCACCGGCTCCGTGTCGGGATTTATCGTGCCGTCGTTAAGGAGTTCGGCTACCCAGTACTTGATGCCCGTGGTGGCGAAGTATCCGCCGTTAAGGGACTCTTTAGGGGCTTTCCACGTGAGGTGGGCGCTCATGTTGTCTTCGCTGAGCGTGGCCTCGTAGTCCTCTATATAGGAGAGAAGGTCCTGGCCCGTGAAAGTCATCACTTCGGCTTCCTGCCCTTCGAGGGCGCCTGCGATGCAGTGTACCGTAATGGTGTTGTCGCCCTGCTGTGTGCTTACTGTGGCGGAGAGGCGCTGTCCTGGAGTTCCGGTAACCTCTACTGTGGAGGCGCTGCTCACCACAGCCTTGAGCTCGGTATCGGCGTGGATTTCCCCGCCGTTGATGTAGTGGTCGGGGAGGGTGAATGCTACCGTTGCGGTGAGGTCGGCGTCGCTCGTTGCTGTGACTTCAAGGGCGGAGACGGCGGCGGGCACAGCGGTGGCTTCCGTGGTGGCCTCTATGCGTATGTTACGCACTATGAGGTCTTTCATGTCGGGGTCGGAGCAACCGTGTATGGCCACGTAGTAGCGTCCGGCGCGGGGCACGGCGAAGACGTTGGAGTAGTCTTCCCAGTTGCGCGAGCGGGGGCGTGTCCTGGAGAGCACGGGGATGGTCATGGCGTCCGCGTCCGGCTCCGTTCCCACCCAGATCTCGAAGTATTCGCGGCTGCCGATGCTGCTTCCGCGCGCTGCCTCTGCCGTAACCTTATAGGCCACGGAGTTGTCGGGGATGTTTACGGCGGGGAGTATCAGCCAGTCGTCGGGTTGCTCGTAACTCCATCCGGAGGCGAAGCAGGCCACTCCGCCCCAGTCTTCCACGAATCGCCATTCGCCGAACTCGGGGCTGCCGTCGCGGTTTTGCGTCACTACCAGGTCGGCCTGTTCGGCGGTGGGGATTACGGTATAGGGGAGGTCGAAGGGACGGCCCATCACGAGCTTCTCCGAGGTAGCGGGTTCGGAGGTGAGACCGTTGGCCGAGGCGATCACGGTGGCGCGGTAGGCGTCCATCGGTGCGTCATCCGGGAGCGTGTATGCCAGCGAAGCCGAGGGCGTTTCCCCTACCTTGGTGCCGTTGATGCTGACTTCATATTTTATCTGCGCGAGGTCGAGATAGCCGTTGTGCACTCCGCGCGCCGAGGGTTGCCATGAGACGCCCTGCGGCGTCAGCGTTACTGCGCCGGGCGCCTCCGGGGTGTCGTGTCCTATGTAGCGGTGAGCTACGCCAGGATAACCCGTATGGCCGTCGTGCGTGGCTTCCACGCGTAGTGTATAGTCACCCTGTGCGAGGTCTGAGAGTTGCCGTGTCACGGCCTGGCCGGGCTGAGCGGTGCCGGAGGCGAGTTCTCGTCCGTTACCTTTCAGGCTCCAGTTCATGGCCGAGGTGACGGGTGTCCCGTCGTGGAGCTTGTCGGGCATCATGAAACTTACGGAACCGGAGAGCGACGGTCCCTCGAAGTCCACCGAGGTAACCGCGGGGGGCTGCGGCGCGCTCGTGTCGAGCCTGACGTCGTCGGTGACGAAGCCGTTGAACTGCTGGTCCACCGGGAAGGTCTTGAGGAGTTCCACCCGTTTTTCGCCGGGATAAACGGCGTAGAGCGAGGATTTGGTTTCATAGACGGCGGGATTCCACAGCAGGCAGCCGTCGTAGGGGGAGAAGGTGAGGCCAGAGGTGCTCGTGGCCAGACGGTCAATTGGGACGGTGAAGAGCTCCTCGGCGTTGCCGGCGGTGTCCATCCTCACGAAGCTGCCGCCTACCGTCACTCCGTAGAAGCATTTGTCCACCGGGCTGTAGCAGAAAGAGGGGCAGCGCTCCCCGGCCGTGCCCAGTTCCCGGATCACCTCTACCTGCGAGGGGTCGGAGGCTTTGGCGCGCTTGAAGGCGTAAATGTCCGAATCGAAGTCGCCCGTCTTGCCGAAACCGTAGATATAGTCGTCGGCCGGATTGTAGGCCGAGCTCATCATGTAGGGCATCATCGAGGTTTCTATGTCGAGCAGCGTGCTCTTGGTGACGGTGCCGGAACGCAGGTCGAGTTCCTGGTATGCCACCCCGGCAACCATTTCGTCGCCCCCTACGGAGATAACGGCGTATCCGCAGAGTTTGCCGCCGCGGAACCACATTCCGCGCAGGTTGGCGTACTGCGAGGCTAACTCGTAGTCCCAGAGGCGTGTGCTCTCGCCCAGGGTGTTGATTTCATAAAGTCCGGGCACGAAGTCGTCGGTGTTGCGGTAAGAGAGGTAACCGTAGACGGTTGAGCCAGACGGGCCGGTGCGCTGCGGGCGCGATGCTTTCGTGGCTTCCGTTCCGGCAGTTGCCTTTTCGGTCTTTTCGGCGCATACCTGCGCTGACTGCGGGGCCATTACCTTACCCTGCTCCGCGGTGGCGGGAACGGGAGTCTGGGCCATGGCCGTCAGGCCGAGGAGCGCCGTGCCGAAGATTAGTATCTGTTTCATGTCAGTGTCTATATTATTAATGTGTTGTCGTTGTTTTTTTAAAAAGGGGAGATACCTTCCCAGGCACCTCCCCCGCCAATGATTTAAACTTTTCTATTAAATTCTTATTATTTCCCTAAAAACATTAACATAATTTTCTGTTTATAATACCACCTTCGAGGTGCGCACCTTGCCGTCGCGAGTTACTGCGCGGCGTATCAGGAGCATACCCTTCTGCGGGTCGAGGGCGCGCAGACCATCGGGGGTGAAGTATTCGACCTCGGTCTCGTCGGCCTGTATGCCGGTGATACCCACCTGGGCACCGCCAATGAAGCTGACTGTCGTGGGAGCAGAGGGGATGTCGCCGTAGACCGGAGTTACGCTTACGGTATAGTTCGCGCCCTTGACGGTGGTCATGGAGTGGGATGTGGCAGCTGTTTCCACGGGTTCGGCGCCGTTGACGGCCACGAGGTATCTGTCGGCTGTGAGACGGCCGTTGGTAGCCGGTTCCCACGAGAGGTTTGCGGTGTCGTCGGAGTTCTGGACGTTGACGGCCTCAACGGGGCAATAGTCGTCGAGCACGATCTTGTCGAGACCGAAGTTGCTCGTATCGTCAACCCCCTCGGGTACATAAGCGCGGAAATGCAGTTTAACCTTCGAGACATCGCCGAGGTTGCCGAGCGGGGTTATCACCTTTCTCCATGTATATGTGGCCTCGCCTTCGGGAACTCCATTGGTACGCACATCTGCAAGGACAACGGTCTCGCCGCCTTGCACATAACCGGCTTCTATCGCCATCTCTTTGCCCATATCCGTGATATAGAAAGAGAGTACCGGATAACGGGTTCCCGTCATGTCGATATCCGGAGAACGCAGCCATTCGCTTTCGCCCGAAGTAGCATAATTTCCATAGAAACGTATGTATCCTTCTTCTTCGTCGTCTACGGAATCTACTCCGGTGATATGGGTGCTGTAATCATACGAATCGGCGTCCCAGTTGGAGGCATATCCCGAAAATTCGGTTGACCAGAGGTGGTTATAATCATAGTCGATGTTGCCGTAATAGTCTTCAATCTCCTTGGAAACATTCTCGATGAAAGGCAGCGAGGCAGCCGGACCTACAAAATAATCGGCAGTATATGCGTATCCGCCTTCACCGGAGTCGTTGAGGGCAGTGATCCGCCATGACACATTCTGGGGGGAAGCCAGGTCTGCGAGGGGGTCAACGTATGTGGTTCCTTCGAAGCTGTCTTCGAGGGTAACATAAGAGCCGGCGCTGCGCTGAATCTTATACCTTACGGCAGCAGGGTCTATCCACCCGCCGTTGCGCCCTTTCTGCGGAGCTTCCCAGCTTAGGGTAGCGGCTCCGTCCTCGCCGATTGTAACCGTGAGGTTGCGGGGGTCGGAGGGAACGTCGGTGCCGACCAGTATCTCTGCCGAGTTGCTGTCGCTCGTGCCGTATTCGCACTCGGCGTATACACGGTATCTGTATGTGGTGCCGGACGTTACGTCGGGGTTGACCCACGTATTGGTCTGGCCTCCCACCGGGTTTTCTACCGCGTACCGCTCCTGCTCGTTGCCGTAGGAAATGTATTCTTTAACCACGAGTCTTGTCAGGGATACCGGGAGCGGATTCCCATTACTGTCGTTGACCGGGGCAACCATGGTGAGAGTGACAGGTCCTTCTCCGCGGTCGGCCGTGGCAATGCTCACGGAGGGAGACGCGGGCTTGTAACCGATAAAAATCTGTTTGTAGCAGGAATAGCTCGACTCGGTGCCAAGGTATGCACGGGCGTAATAGGTGTAGCTGTAACCCAACTGTAGCGGGAGGTCACATTCGTCGGTGAAAGTGTAAGTCGAACCTGGTGTAGGATTCTCGATGGTGTAGACAGGCTCGTCGCTCTCCCCGACTTCATAACTTGAGCGCGTTATCTCGATGCGGTCGAGGCCCGTAAGCGGGTCCTCGGGATAATAGAAAGTAGTCGGTGCTTTCAGCGACCCGGACACTACGGGCTGTCCGTTCTCGATCGAGAACGTCAGGGTAAAGTCAGAAGGTTCCGCCGGGCGCTCTGCCCGGACTCCTGCCGTTACCAGACATGCGACTGCTAAAGTAAAGAGTTTTTTTATGCTTGAGTTTTTATTTATTATGTATTTTTTCGGTATATAAAGGGGCGGTTATCGGGGGTGTGGAATCGTCATTCTTCGGGAAGATGGAAACACGTTGCAAAGATACTATTTTTTGAATTAACAAAAACTTTCGTAAAAAAAGATGCGTGGGTGATTATGGAACGAAGACATCCGTGCCTGCGTTCCATAAAGAGGCAGACAGACTTCTGCAAAAAATCTGCCTCTGCTTTATCCCTTTTTCAGAAAAATTTGCTAAATTTGCATTTCAATAGGTTTCCGGAATATTTTCCACTATTTTACGATAATACTCCGTATTTATATTGGTACCTTCTAACACTCTGATTATGAATAAATTTCTTCTGACATCTCTTGCCGCCGGCCTGGCCTTGGGTTGCATACTTCCCGCCTCGGCACAGCCTTCGGCAATGACCGGCGACGGAGCCGCGAAACGCCTCCGCCAACGCATGATGCGCGCCGCCGCCCTGGTGCCCCCCGCGCCCGCTCTCGGATGGGTGGTGCGCGACCGTGGCGAGCTGCCCCTCGGCCTCGTCCGCTTCTCGGCCGACGCCCCGATGAACCTAACTTCCCTTTTCCGCCTTACCGACAAGGCATACGCCGGGGTGATGACCCCCGATGGTTACTTCTTCTACCGTTTCCACGACGATGCCGCCTCGCAGGACATGCAGCCGCTCGCCCTCTCTACCGTAGATCCGCAGACCGGTGCCGTCACCGACATCGCCGACTGGAAAGACAAGGCCTTCATATTCAACGACATGGCCTACGACCGCAAGAACGGGAAGTGCTACGCCATAGCCCGCGAGTTCTATACCGACGACTTCCTGACGGCGCTACAGTTCGAGTATTCCGCCCTCTACGAGGTGTCGCTGACCACCGGTGTGGCTACGCGCGTAAAGCAGTTCATAGACTGGGCCAACGCCGCCATGAACAATCCCTGCTACCTGACGCTGACCTGCGACCTTGACGGCAACCTCTTCGCCATCGACGCCAACGGATACCTCGTGAAACTGGACCGCGACAACGACTGGGCCGAGGTGCGCGTCGGCGACACCGGACGCCGTCCCGCACAGCGCCTCCAGACCATGGACTACGACCCCACTACCGACATGATATACTGGGCGGCCGACTATTCCACGGCACTGTCTGACCTCTGCCTGGTGAACCCGCGGACGGCCGAAACCGAAGTGGCGGGGCTGCTCGGCACCGACAGCCGCCTGGCCGGCCTCGCACTCGAATATGCCACTCCCGGAAGCGGGGCTCCCGCCGGAGTAGCCGACCTCGCCGCCACACACGATGCCTCCGGCGCCACACGCACCACCGTCTCCTTTACACTGCCCACGAAAACCTTCGGCGGTACCAACCTCCCCAGCGTAACCGGCGTTACCCTTAAGCGCGGGCAAGAAGTGGTAAAGACATGGACATCGGCGCAGCCCGGCGCCTCGCTCGAATATGCCGACGACCCCGGTCAAAGCGGCGCCGTGACCTATACCGTGACCGTGAAGAACGCCCTGGGCGACGGCCTTGCCAAGTGCGTGACTACGTGGGCCGGACGTGACGTGCCTGACGCAGTTACCGACGTGGGGATAGGCCGCAACGACGACGGCTCGGCCTTGGTAGTATGGACCGCTCCCGACGGCGGCCTGCACGGCGGATGGGTGGACAGCGCCTCGCTGCGCTACGACGTGGTGCGCATGCCCGGAAACACCCTCGTGGCAGCAGGTCTGGACAAGTGCGAGTTCACCGACCGTACAGTCACTACCATGAGCCGCTACCGCTACGTCGTGACTCCCTATACCGCCGACGGACGCGGCCCCGAAGCCTCATCCGTGGAGATAGAGCTGGGCAATGTCATCGCCGAGTTCCCGTATAACTGCCTCTTCAAGGACCAGTCCGTGTTCGACACATGGACTGTCGACGACCGCAACGGCGGCTCCACATGGAGCTGGAAGCAGCGCGGACTCAAGGACTACGACGGTTTCGCCATGTACAGCTACGACAACAATCAGACCGCCGACGACTACCTCTGGTCGCCGCCGCTGGCCCTGAAGAAGGGTTCCACCTATTCGCTGAAGTTCAACTACCGCGGCTCCAACGCCAACTACAAGGAGACCTTCGAGGCCGTCTACCGTGCCGAAGGTGGCGAGCCCCAGGTACTGAAGAGTTATACCACGCAGGACGGCGACGGCCGCTTCGACACCCTTGACCTCCCCGCTCCGGCCGAGGACGGAACGTACCGTATCGGTTTCCACGCCACCTCTCCCAAGGGGCAGTATAACCTCTATATCACCGATGTTACAGTAGACCGTACCGGCGGCGAAGACCCGGGTCCCGGTCCCGATCCGGAACTGAAACCCGTGACGAACCTGCAGGCTTCGGTAAATAACGGCGACGGCTCCGTGACGCTCAGCTGGGCCTTCGATAACGGCCAGGGCGGCGGCGACGAACCCGACGAACCCGGCCTGAAAACCGCTATAAGCGAAGACTGGGAGTCGTATCCCGACTTCGTGCTCAACCCCTCGGGCCGCGTGGCCTGGAGCTATGTGGACGGCGACGGCGGCAAGCCCTATACCTCCGACTATGCCGACATGCCTTATCCCACCGACGGCCAGCCGCTGGCCGCCATGATAATGAACCCCTACGAGCTGGGCTCATACGCCTATACGCCGAATCCCGCCCATTCGGGCGAGAAGTACCTCCTCTTCAAGAGCAACTTCGCCGCCGGCGACGGCACGCGCCCCGCTCCCAAGCCCGACGACTACCTCATCTCGCCGAAACTCGATTACGGCCGGGACTTCGTGTTCTCGTTCTACTGCAAGGCTGACCCCGACTTCGAGGGTCAGGAAGCAGGTGACTTATGGGGCCCGCTCTGGAACACCGAGAAGTTCCGCGTGGGTTACTCTACCACAGGCAATAAGCCGGCCGACTTCATCTGGCTCAGCGACGAACCCGAGTCCGTGACCAACACCGACGACTCGTGGAAGCTCAGGGAGTATGCCATCCCCGCCGCCGCCAAGTATGTCTGCATCAACTATTGCACGGAGGAAAACGGCTTCTGGTTTATGGTCGACGACATTTATATCGGCCTGCCGCAGACAGCCTCGAAGCGCCGCGCCTCCGCCAAGGAACCCGTCTTCAAGCATTTCTCCGTGGCCCTGAACGGCGAGAAGAGCGGCGAAACTTCCGCTACTTCCTACCGCCTCGCGCAGCTTGCCGACGGCTCTTATACCGCCACCGTGACCGCCGTCTATGAAGAGGGTGAGTCCGACCCTGCAACCGTTGCCTTCACCGTGGAACTTTCCGGCATAGAAGAACTCGAAGCCGAAGGCGTTAAGGTAGTGGACGGCGGAGTGGAAAGCGCCTCGGCCATCGACGTCTATACCCTGGACGGGCGCACCGTAGCCACCGGTAGCAGGGGCTTCCTCCCGCTCGAAGGTGGCATCTACCTGCTGCGCACCCCCCGCGCAACCCTCAAAGTACTCGTGAAGTAAAAGCGACGAATATGGAGGATAGGCCTCCCGGTCTGTCTTACCCCCGTCGGGGCTTATAGCTCTTATAAAATTTGTACATCTTATAATTCCTATAAGCCCCGCTCCCTCTCCTTCTAAAACACTTAAACTATATTCACTAACTGTAATAATATATGAATAAAATTACCCTTACAATCGCTGCGACGGCGATATTCTCCGCCGCGGCGTGGAGTGCCGAAACGCCTCCCTGCACCCTGTCGCCGACTGTGGAAACAGCCGACCAATGGGAGACCATAGACGCCAACAAAGACGGCGGCAGCAACCAGTTTGTCTTCGACGCAAACGACGGCGACCCCTACTTCAAGTACACCGAGAACAGAAACAGTGCCGCCAACGACTGGGTCATCTCCCCGGCAGTAACAGTTCAGGCTGGAAAAACATACTCCGTTACGGTGAAGATGCGCGGCTCCAGCACTTACTCCTCTGACAAACAGAACTATACGGTGACTTACGGGGCTGCACAGACAGTCGATGCCCAAAGCAACGACATCTTCTCAGACATGGATGTAGCTCCTACCGCATCATGGGTTACCAAAGCCGGAAGATTCACTGCCACTGAAGATGGCGTGGTATATTTCGGTTTTCACCTTACCTCGGGAAGTTACAAGGGGAACTGTCTGTTCAAGAGCTTCGAGATAGAGGAAGTGCAGACGCTTCCCACGCAGCCTACGCAGATGGTGGCTACGGCCGGTGCTGACGGCGCAATGACCGCTACCATTACTTGGAAATATCCCACTCTCAACAGCGAAGGGGGCTCACTGTCCGGTCCCCTCGGCGCCAAAATATACCGCGTGACCGGACTCGCATCCTCCAGCGACGATAACTTCATCGGCCAGACAGAAATGTCCGCCGAACCCGGCAGCGACGGTTCCTATACCGATACTTCAATTACCGAACCCGGTAAATATAAGTACATCGTGCTGGCCTACGACGCCACAGGGACAACCAAGGCTACCGGCAACGGCACGTCGATGATTTGGATTGGCCCGGATACCGCCGCCGGTAACGTCACAAACCTTACCGCTACTGTGGTCGGAGGAAACGTGGAACTCTCATGGACTGCTCCCGCCACCGGTACCAACAACGGTTACCTGCCCCCCGCCGAACTCGGATACAGAATCTCGCGCGTGAAAGACGGCGGTACTTCCGTAACGCTCGAAGAAAACTGGAAAGGCGCACTCCCCTATGTGGACGAAAACCTCGACGGCCTCGGCGCCTACAAATATACTGTTGCCACCGTCTACCGCGAGCAGACCTCCTTCGGTATCACTTCTCCTGAAGTTATCGGCGGCGGAACGGCTTCGCTACCCTACGAGAACCCACTGAACTCTCAGGCTGACATCAAGTTTTTCTCGCTCTTCAACGCTACCACGCCTGTCGGAAGCTCCTCTACACGTAACTGGGGTATCTCCTCCAATGCCCTGAACTATTGGGGACGCGGGGAGCCCGTCAATGCATGGGCCGTTACTCCCGCCTTCCACTTCGAGGCCGGAAAGGCTTACCAAATCACCTTCGACACTTGGACGAAGAACCACGGCGATGAAACACGCCTGCTCAACGTGCGTCTCGCCTCTGAACCTACCATCGAAGGCCTCGGCGAATCTCTCATGCAGGAAGCTATCCCCGACGACGTTACAAGCATGAACAAGAAATCCGTCTCGCTCAGCTTCTCCGTGCAGACAACGGGCGACTACTTCGTGGCGTTCGGTATTACGGGCAACGTCACCAATACCAACGACATCTATGTCGACGACCTGACCATCACCAGTATCACTTCCGCTCCTGCCGCCCCGGAGAATCTCGCCGTGGCAGCCGATGCCGACGGCGCCCTCAAGGCTACCCTCACGTGGACCAACCCGACCAAACTCAATACCGGCGCCGACCTCACCGCCATCTCCAAGGCCGAAATCAAACGTGGCGAAGAGGTAATAGCCACCCTCACCGATGGCCTCGTTCCCGGCCAAACCTCGACTTATGTGGACGAAAGCGTACCGACCGCCGGTAAATATACCTACTCCGTAACGCTCTATGAGGGTGAAGACGCCGGCACACCCGCCTCCGTAGAATCGCCGTGGATTGGATTCGACACTCCCGCTGCCCCGGCCGGCGTTACAGCCGCGCTCGCCGACAACGGTATCCTCGTCTCCTTCGATGCCGTGACAACCACCCTCAACGGTGGCATCATCAACGCAGAAGGCATCAAGTATAACGTGATGCGCAACGGCGAACTCATAGCCGAGAACATCGACGCTACCACCTATACCGACACGGCCGAACTGCCGCTGGCCAAGTACACATACTCCGTAGCTGCCGTAAACGGCAACGCCGTCAGCGCTTACACCGCCGCCGAGCCTATCATAGCAGGCGATGCCCTCGACCTCCCCTATACCCCGAGCTTCGAGACCAAAGACGACTCCGAACTCTGGACCCTCGGCAACTGGAGCTGGTATAAGAGCGACAAAGCCCTGAACACCTCCTCACAGAAATGGGCCTTCACACCGCGTATCAACATGAGCCAGGGTACGGTGCAGCTTACCGCCGCCATCGCCTACGATAGCTATGCCGACCGCAACGACGTCATAGAGTTCGCCCTCTGCAAGGCCGCCGACCAGACGGACCCGCAGATAGTGGGAGAAACCGCTTCCTTCTCGCCCGAAAGCAGCATTGCCACCGATGTTACCGCCAACTTCCAGGTGCCTGAAAACGGCGTCTACTACGTAGGGATGCACCTCACGGAAGTAGCCGGCTATATGGGTGTCAACGTCAGCCGCTTCGACCTCGAACAGACCTCCGTCACCGGACTGCGCGACATAGCCGCCGACGGCTCTATACGTTATAATGGCACCGACGGCACCATCACTGTAGCCGGAGAAGGGCGCCTGACTATTCACAACATGAACGGTGTCAAGGTAGCAGACCGTATCGTCAACGGCATCATGAACGTTTCGAACCTCCCCGCCGGAGCATACATCGTGACCTTCGGCGGCCGCACCCTCAAGTTCATGAAGTAAGCCCCCGGGAAACAACGCTACAAAAAACCGAACCCCGATAAAGAGAGGAGGCCCTGCGCCTCCTCTTTTCATTTACCCTCCCCGAACCGCCAGGGCGCGCGTTGCGTTATCCCTTAAAGGACTCCCGACAATCTGCACCTCCGGGAGATATTGCCGCTATGAACAAACCGCGCCCGATTTCAAACTATGCCCTCGACAAGATTCGCGCCAAAATCAACCCTTCGTTCCGGAGCCACAATTTCGTGCTTTGGCTGGTACATATCATTGTGCTGGCACTCTCACTCGGCATCATTGTCTTTATCTCTTACGACACGTTTCAGGGCATCCCGTTCCTGAAAAACCGCACGTACATGACTTTCCAGTTCTGGGTCTGCATCGTTTTCCTGCTCGACTTTTTCCTGGAACTTATCCTCAGCGACAACCGGAAGTCGTATATCCGTTTCCACTGGTTCTACCTGCTGATTTCAATCCCGTATCTCAATCTCATAGAATTGTGGGGGTTGCCGCTGGGGACGGAGACTCTCTATTACATACGCTTCATCCCGCTTATCCGCGGCGCCTATGCCCTGGCCATGGTGGTGGGGTACTTCTCCTCCGACAAGGCCATAAGCCTTATCACGCAGTATGCCGTAATCCTGCTGAGTATCATTTATTTCTCCTCGCTGATTTTCTTTTATGTGGAAAAGGATGTCAACTCGAATGTCAACTCCTACTGGGACTCGCTCTACTGGGCGTTCATGAACGTGGACACCGTGGGGTCGGAGATAACGGCAGTGACTCCGGTTGGGAAGGTTCTGGCTATCGTGCTGGCTCTAAGCGGAATGATGATGCTACCTCTGTTTACCGTATATATAACCGCGAAAGTGAAGGAGTACAACCTGCGGCGGCAGAAAGAGACGTGGAAGCTCACCGAAACCCTCCACGACGGCCATAAGGGGCTGGATGGGCCCCCGGACTCACCCGGTGCCCCCAAAAACTGATACAGCCCGCGAAGTGCGGCAACACACAACTTTTCTTTTGATAATTTGCGGCTGTTCGGGGATTTTTCAGTAACTTTGCGTGTCGGATTGGCTCCGGCCATTCGCGACGCCTCTCCCCGGAGGCCAACATGGGCTTCCGCTTTTTTTGAACCACACGCTCATGATTACAAAAAAGTATCAGCTAATCAACAACTTGGGTGGATGGATAGTCTTCATCATCGCCCTTGTTACCTATTGGCTCACCCTCGAGCCCACCGCCTCCTACTGGGATTGCGGCGAGTTTATTATACAAGCCGACAAGTTGGAAGTGGGTCACCCTCCTGGCAACCCTATCTTCATGCTTACGGCGCGTTTCTTCGCCAATTTCGCTTCGTCGCCGGAAACCGTCTCGGTGATGGTCAACGCCATGAGCGGCCTGCTCAGCGCCCTGACCATCCTGCTACTTTTCTGGACTATCTCACACCTGGTGCGGCGCCTCACGGTGCGTGACAATCAGGATGGAGAGCTTTCCGTGGCCCAGTATGTGGCCATCATGGGGAGCGCGGCCGTCGGCTCGCTGGCCTATTGCTGGAGCGACACTTTCTGGTTCTCGGCCGTGGAGGGGGAGGTTTACGCCTTCTCGTCGTTCTGCACCGCGCTTGTGTTCTGGCTCATCCTTAAATGGGAAAACCGTGCCGACCAGCCCGGGTCCGACCGCTGGCTTATCCTAATCGCCTATATAATAGGCGTTTCGGTGGCAGTGCACCTGTTGAACCTGCTGTGTATCCCGGCCATCGTGCTTGTCTTCGCCTACCGCAAGTACAAGAACATGGACCTCGTGAAGTCGCTGGTGGCACTGCTGGTATCGTTCGCGATCATCTTCTTCGTGCTCTACGGCCTTGTGCCGGGCTTCATCAAGCTGGCGCAGAGGTTCGAGCTTTTCTTTGTCAATACTTGCGGAATGTCGTTCAACTCGGGCGCGCTCATCTACGCTTTCACGATGCTTGCGGTGCTCGTCTGGACGCTTTACGAATATTACAGCCGTCGTTCGCGCGGTGCGCTGATAGCTTCCACTATATTGAGCGTCACGCTTTCCGGGATGCTCTTCATCGGCTCGGGCTGGTGGATAGGATGGCTTCTGGAGGCCGCCATGGCGGCGCTCTTCATCGTCTACAAGAAGCGTTTGCCGCTACGCTGGCTCAACCTGGCCGTATGGAGCATCGCGGTGATCTTCGCCGGTTATTCCAGCTATGCGCTGATACTGATACGCTCGTCGGCCGACACGCCGATGAACCAGAACTCCCCCGATAATGTCTTCGACCTGGCGTCGTATCTCAACCGCGAGCAGTATGGCGAGACACCGCTTCTCTACGGCCGCACGCTCTATTCGTCGCCCGTCAAGGAATACCAGGGCGTCCGCTCCGACACGCTGGGCGTGGGCGAGGATGGCACCCCGATAGTGCTCAACACGCCGCAGTACAGCCAGAAGACGGCTTACGGCGCCCCGCAATATGGCAAAGGGGTGAAGGGCGCGCATACACAGGGTTCCTCTGTGGGACTGACCGACGGGGACACGCGCCGCAACATGGACCTTGCGGCCCGAGGCGGAGACTATTACGTGAAGAAGGGCTACAAGGACGAGCGCCCCATGAACCCGGAGCTGAACATGCTCTTCCCGCGCATCTACAGCTCTATGCACGCCGCCGCCTACGGCGAGTGGGTGAACCTCGACACCGTGCCCGGACAGCTCGTGGAGCTGCAGGCCTACGACCCGATGTCCGACTCGTGGGTGCCCGAGTTCGACACGCAGAGCGAACCGTCGGTTACCGCCGCCGGTACCATAGCATACCCCGTGAAGACGGCCTACAAGCCGACATTCTCGCAGAACCTGAGCTACTTCTTCAACTACCAGCTCAACCACATGTACATGCGTTACTTCATGTGGAACTTCGCCGGCCGCCAGAACGACCTCCTGAACCAGCACGGCGAGCTCGACGCGGGCAACTGGATTTCCGGCATCCCGGCCATCGACAACCCGCGTCTCGGCGACCAGTCGCTCCTCCCCGACGACCTGGGCAAGAACAACGCCGGCCACAATACCTATTATATGCTTCCGCTCTTCCTGGGCATACTCGGCCTCCTGTGGCAGGCCTTCGCCGGACGCCGCGGCATAGAGCAGTTCTGGGTGGTGTTTTTCCTCTTCTTCATGACCGGTATCGCCATCGTGCTTTACCTTAACCAGCCGCCGCAGCAGCCGCGTGAGCGCGATTACGCCTTCGCCGGCTCGTTCTATGCCTACGCCATCTGGATAGGAATGGGTGTGGCCGCGCTGTGGAGAATCGGGATGTGGCTCGTGCGCCGCAAGCAGGGCGCCGGCGCTCCGAAGGGCGAGGGTGCCGCTTCCGACGTCACGAAAGCTCCGGCCGACGTGGCCAAGAGCGTGGATGACGACCCGCTGCAGCCGCTCTCCATAGTGGACGAGCCCAAGCGCCTGTCGCGTCCCTCGGCCGTCTGCGCCATAGCGGGAGCCGTGCTCGGTGTGCTCGTCCCGATACAGATGGTTTCCCAAACATGGGACGACCACGACCGCTCGGGCCGCTACGCCGCCCGCGACTTCGGCGCCAACTATCTGGAAAGCCTCGAACCCAACGCCATAGTCTTCTGCAACGGCGACAACGATACCTTCCCGCTATGGTATGCCCAGGAGGTTGAAGGCGTGCGTCCCGACGTGAAGATCATCAATCTCTCGTACCTGAGCTCCGACTGGTATGCCAATCAGCAGCGCCTGCCCTCCTACACCGCCAAGCCGGTGCAGATGTCCATCCAGCCGCAGGAGTATGCCTACGGCGCCCTCGACGCCGTGCTCATCAACCCCAACGGCAAGACCGTGCCGCTCGAACAGGTGATAAAGGACGTGCGCTCCGGCAAAGGGCGCGACCAGTACGGCTACCCGGTGATAGAAGCCTCTAAGGTCTCCATCCCGGTTGACCGCACCACAGTATTGAAACGCGGGCTCGTGGCTCCCGAAGACACCGCCCGGATAGTGGACACAATAGAGATAGACCTGGCCAACGCACCGGCCGTGCGCGGCAAGGGATACGTCTCGCTGAGCGAGCTGCTGATGCTCGACATCATTTCAACGAACGCCCGCAACGGATGGGAACGACCCGTATACTGGTGCTCCACCGTAGGTCCTGAGTACCACCTCGGCCTGACGCCCTACCTGCGTGCCGTGGGTATGACCCATCAGCTCGTGCCCGCCATCCGGGAGGGTATGCCCGCTCGCGCCGACCGTGCTTACGACGTCGTTACCAAGAAGTACCGTTGGGGTGGCGCCGATGCGCCGGAAGGCTGTACGCCCTACTTCGACGAGACGGCCTCGCGTATGCTCACCACCATGCGCGGAACCATGATAGACCTCGCCCAGGAACTCATCCTGCGCGGCGACGTAGCCCGCGAACAGAAAGAGGAAGCCCGCGCCAAGGATTTCTACGCCAAGGCACGCACCGTGCTCAACCTCCTGGGCACGAAACTGCCGGAACGCACCGCACCCTTCGGCATCTCGATAGGCTATAACTTCGCCCGTCTGCAGCTCGAACTCGGGCAGCGCACCGGCGACAAGAAACTCACCCGGCAGGGGCTCGCCGCCGTGCGCCGCATGATGGACCTCTACGCACAGTACGTGGTCTACAACCAGACGGTGGCCGCACAGTTCATCGCCCCGAGCCTGAGCATCGAGTCGCAGATCATCCCGTACCAGTTCTACGACCTGGTGGAACTCTACCGCCAGTTCGGCGGCAACGTGAAGCAGGTGGAAGCCTCGCTCAAGAAACAGGGCGTCAACCTCGACCAGCTGCGCAAGAACAACGAGGCCTATAACGGCCGCGGAGCAGGCGCAGGGGGTGAGGGCGGCGCCGACGACAATATCGCCACTATAGTGCAGTTTGCCGAAATCTCCACCGAGATGTCTAAACTATCTCCCGAGGAGTATGCCAAACGCTCGGCCGAGGAACGTCTCTACGACTCCATGTTCTATCCCCTCTACGAGGCGGCCGTGCAGAACGGCTACGTCAAGCAGGAGGAACTCATGAAGCACGAGCAGTTCAAGAACGTCGACCTCGGGCGCGCCAAACGCCTGGGCGACGAGTACCTGAGCAAACATCCGGAGCAGACCGGCAAGTAACCACACTTCAACTGCCGCGATGCGAAGCAAGTTCCGTAAAGCCTTCGACAGCCTGATAGAGCAACCGCCGCTGCTCTTCAGGCTGCTTTTCCCCGAAGCCATGTTCCGCATCTCCGGGCCGCGCCCAAGGGTATTCCTTACCTTTGACGACGGCCCTATCCCGGAAGTTACGCCGTGGGTGCTCGACGTGCTGGACCGCTACGGCATACGCGCCACCTTCTTCATGGTGGGCGACAACGTGAGGAAACATCCGGAGGTCTTCGAGATGGTCAGGCAGCGCGGCCACGCCGTGGGAAACCACACGATGCACCACCTCCAGGGGGCCGGTTGCACCACGCGCCGATACATAGCCGACGTGCAGCAAGCCAACGCCCTGATAGGCAGCCACCTCTTCAGGCCGCCGCACGGCTGGCTGCGCTGGGCACAGGCCGCCGCCTTGAAACGCAGTTATAACCTCGTGATGTATGACCTCATTACGCGCGACTATTCGCGGCGCCTGACGGCCGACGACGTGGTGGAAAACGTGCGCCGCTACGCCCGAAACGGCTCCATAATAGTCTTCCACGACTCGCTGAAGAGCTGGCCCCGCCTGCAATCGGCCCTGCCGCGCGCCATAGAGTGGCTCCTGGAACAGGGTTACGAATTCCGCACGCTCCAGCCACGCGACTGATTTGTTTAAAAGGTATGGAAAAGAACAGAAAGAAAGTCCTCATAGTGGGAGCCGGCGGTTTCGTGGGCGGATTCATCGCCGACGAAGGGCTGCGACGCGGCTTCGACGTCTATGCCGGAGTGCGCCGGTCCACATCACTGAAATACCTCCCGAAGGAGGCCAAGACCGTGTTCCTGACCTTCGGTGAGCCGGAAAAACTCGCCCAAGAGCTCCGCGCAGCACTCCCCGAAGGGGAATGCTGGGACTGCATTATCTATAACCTGGGCGCCACGAAGGCCATCTCCTTCACCGACTTCAATACCGTAAACTACGAATACCTGCGCTACTTCACCGGCGCCCTGAAGCAGAGCGGCATGGTGCCCGAACGGTTGCTCTACATGAGCTCGCTTTCGGTCATGGGACCCGGCGACGAACGCACCTATGCCCCCTTCACCGAAGAGCGCACCCCGATACCCAATACACGCTACGGCACCTCCAAGTTGAAGGCCGAACTTTGGCTCCAGACAGCCGGAATACCATACGTCATCTTCCGTGCCACCGGCGTCTACGGTCCGCGTGAACGCGATTATTACCTGATGTTCAAGAGTATAGCCCGAGGCTTCGACTTCTCCGTGGGGATGCGGAGGCAGTCGCTTACCTTCATCTACGTGGAAGACCTCGTGCGAGCCATATACGACGCCCTGGACCGCGCCCCCGCCGACTCCCTCTACCTCATCTCCGAGCCGCGCAGCTACTCCCAGAAGGAGTTCCGCCGCATGGCGCAGAAGGCGTTGGGGAAGCGGGCCGTCTTCCCCCTCAGGCTGCCTCTATGGGGCGCCGGCGCCGCCTGTGCCGTGATAGAATGGTGGAACCGGCGCAACCCCTTCCGCAAAGGCCCGTTGCACCCCACTACCCTAAACCGCGACAAATACAAGATAATGAGGCAACGCAACTGGAATGTCGATGTCTCCAAGGCGCAGCGCGAGTTCGGATTCTCCCCGCAGGTAAGCCTTGAAGAGGGAATACGCCGATCCGTGGAGTGGTACCGTGAAAACAAATGGCTATGACAATGACACCAGCCGACACATCGACCCTGAAGGGTGCCACCGACACCCTTGGCGCCGACTCGCTCGCCCCCGACAGCGACACCGCGGCCGCCGACACCGTGGCCGCCATAGTGGTCACACCCCAGGCAATACACGACGTCCCCGTAGAAACGCGGCACGACAATACTACCGGCGCCTCGTGGCTCATCCTCGGGATGCTGGCCGTAATTTGCATCATCTGCGTGCGCTTCAAGAACAATATAAAATACCTGCGGCGTCTCTTTCACGACCTTACCGACACGCGTGCGCGCGGCAACGTCTTCGACGACACCTCGTCGGAAACCTCCTTCATCATAACGCTCAACGCCCTGTGCGCCTTCGCCACGGGACTTATGCTCTACATCGGGATGACCACCTTCGGGCTGGCGCCGCCGCAGCCCGAAGCCTTCAACGCGCAGGCCTGGGGATGCATCTTCGCCGCCGCCTTCTACTGCGCCGCAATGCCGCCTTTATACACAATTGTCGGATATGTATTCTCCGACCAACTGCACACACGCCTCTGGCGCCGCGGATTCCTCGCCTCGCAGGCCCTGGCAGGACTCATACTGCTGGCTCCCGCACTCATGGCCGTATTCTATCCCGCCGCAGCACCCGCTCTCGTATATATGGCCATAATTATTTACGCAAGCCTAAAAATAATATTCATTTCCAAAACTTTTAGAATTTTCTTCAGCCAAATTAGTGCGTATTTCCTATTTTTGTACTACCTTTGCACCGTGGAAATAATCCCGCTCCTCCTCACCCTCAGAATGGCAACAGCTTTCGCCGGCTGACCGCCGCGGAAACACGCCCCGTAGAACCGACACAACTTACGGACATGATAAAGAAAATATTAGTTTCGCAGCCAAAACCATCATCCGAAAAATCTCCTTACTTTGACATCGCACAACGCCACGGAGTGGAACTCGTGTTCCGTCCCATGATCAAAGTAGAAGGCCTCACATCCAAAGAATTCCGTCAGGCAAAAATAAACATCGCCGACTTTACAGCCGTTATTTTCACAGCCCGTACCGCCGTCGACAACTTCTTCCGCCTCGCCGAAGAAACACGCGTCAACATCCCCGACACAATGAAATATTTCTGCACCACCGAGGCCATCGCCCTCTACCTGCAGAAATACATCGTATACCGCAAACGCAAAATCTTCTTCGGCAAAAACGGCAAACTCAACGACCCGCAACTCCAGGCCGCAATCAACAAAAACCATAAGGAAAAATTCCTCTTCCCCGTCTCGGACGTCCACAAAGAGGGCGCACACGACATGGACGGCCTCAAGATAACATACACCAAAGCCGTAATGTATCGCACCGTCTCCAACGACTTCGCCCCCGACGAAGCCGTGGACTACGACATGATGCTCTTCTTCAGCCCCGCCGGAATAGACTCGCTGAAAAAGAACTTCCCCAACCTCGCCGCCGACCATCCCGACATGAAGATAGGCACCTTCGGCCTGGCCACCGCGCAAGCCGCCAAAGACGCCGGCCTTGAGCTCGCCATCGAAGCTCCGACCAAAGAAAACCCCTCGATGACCGGAGCTCTTGACGCCTACCTCAAGACGCAGAAATAAACCTCGGGAGCGGATGTCTCCGCATCTCCGTCAAGCCCCCCGGTAGAAGCAAGCAAAAGCCAATAAACCGAGTAAGCCATATAGGCCCGACAAGCCGCGCCCCGCGCCGTCTGTCGGGCCTTCTCCACATAAAAGCCGCCGCGCGCTGGGAGGCCTGTCTGCCACGATAAGACCGTCCGCAGCTTTTTTATCAGCCCTAAAGTTATTCACCCAGTGCGCCGCTCAGCGTCCCCTTAGCCGCCCTATTGACCCCCTTATTTCTGTCTTTACACAATTGCTTGATAATCAAAATAATAATTCCAAATGTACAAAACACTCCCCAAAAAACTCCAAAAAAATTTGCACAGGCGAGAAAAAAGCATTAACTTTGCCGAACAAAAGCCCAGGTGGCGGAATGGTAGACGCGCTCGTTTCAGGTGCGAGTGTTGAGAGACGTGCAGGTTCGAGTCCTGTTCTGGGCACAATATTAGCGAGTTAACTTTTTGAAATTCAAATTGTTAGCTCGCTGATTTTATTTTTAACTGGCAAATTACTGGCAAATGCCCGATTTCTAAGTCTGTTCCTACCCTCGATTACATTCAACTATTTCGAGCGGCTAATCATTTTGGACATCCTAAAACCCTCAAGAAATAATTACACCCTGACTAACCAGAAAATTACAGAACCATTGCTTCACTGAAAGTTTGTAAAGTTCTTGACTTTCCTTTTCAGTCTTTGATAATTCTTCTACGATTTTTTCAAAAGCATCAAAGGCATCATCTATAGTCTGCTGATTGAGTTGATTCCGTTTCCCTGCTTTTATTTCATCGCATTCGTTTTGCAGCTTTATTATTTTAGGGTATTTGGCGGCAAATTCAAAAATAGCCTCAATCTTCTCTGAAATCTTTTTTGCCTGTTCTAATTGGCTGTTATGTTCCATAATTTAGGTAGTGTTTCACTGAGTGTGTCTGAGGCGAGTTCACTCAAGCCTATAGACCTC
>OJRI01000573.1_pt1 | contig 25637 bp, 28 predicted proteins | sample 1599151 | NCBI WGS metagenome assembly OJRI01 (sample SAMN03922457, study PRJEB24848) | human gut metagenome | isolation source: stool sample | host: Homo sapiens | place: Germany | collected 2009-11
TTAAATCAGGTTTTACGTTAGCCGAGGTATTGATAACCTTAGGCATAATAGGTGTAGTCGCAGCAATGACACTTCCTGGTCTTATTCAGAAAAATCAGGAAACCGAGCTTACTACTCGGGCAAAACGTATGTATTCAGAAGTTAATCAGGCAATAAAACTTTATGAAGCACAAAACGGAACCCCTGGTGATGTCCGAGGGCTATTTGAAGCACAAAACGGTGTATCAAATTCATCACAACTGGCTATAGATTTTGCAAAATATTTCAGTGGTGCAAAAGTATGTAAATCAAAAAATGATTTAGGATGCAGTAAATATTTTTATTCACTTGAATATGCTGTTCCTCAGGTTGATTCTTCCGGTAATTTGACAGATCGTTCTTTTAGCAATCCTAAAATAATATTAAAAGATGGTGTCGTAATAGGTATAAATCAATCAACTGGTTGTAATTTACTACGAACCTCAAATAAAACCGATGAATATGGAAGACCTATAAAAGATGAGCATGGTAATATTCAAACCACTACCTGGAAACAGGCTTGTTGTTGGTTATATATAGATACTAATGGTCCTAAAAGACCTAATAAATATGGTATGGATGCCTTTGAGTTTAATATATTCCCAGAAGGTATGAGTATTGCAGGGGTAAAAGCTACTGGAAGTGAAAGTATGAAAAATTTATTGACAAACGGTAAGCTGAAATATACTAATTATAAGGTAGGAGACAAAATGGAATTCTAAAGACATATGACTTTTATAATAATGGAAGGAATTTTATTTATAAAATTCCTCCCTAATAATTTAATTTATTTTATTTAACAAAATAACTTGCATTAATATTTGCATAAATTTTTATAACACCGCTCTGGATTGGAGTTGCTTCCGGAGCCGCAGAGCCTGCTGCACTGTCGTACATCATATTTTTTGCCATTAATCTGTATTGAATTCTCTGGTTATTTGATGTTGAGCAGCTGTTGTTTAGTGATTTAATTCCTGTAACATAAGTTGATGAAGCTTTTGCAATTGAATCAGCTCTTGTTTTTGCTTTCTTTGCAGCAATGGCAAGAAGGTCATTGCATTGTGCTTCATAATTTGAAACTGAGAAGTTCAAATCGTTTACATTTGTTGCACCCAGACTGATTGCCTTATCAATAATATTACCGGCTTTATCCACGTTTTTTGTGTGAACAATTATGCTGTTTGAAACTTCATATTTTTCAAAATTCTTTTTGTTTGAAGAATAATTATAAACCGGTACTGCACTAAAATCAGCAGTCTTTACATAATCGCCCTGATCTTTATTAATCATTGTTTTTAGAGCAGCATAAACTTTATCGGAAATTTCTTTATTTTCCTGTGTAGCTTTTTGAAGTGATTTTGAGTCGGAAGTTTTTACAGCAATATTTATTTCCACCACGTCAGGAGTCAGTTCTGTGTTAGCTGAAGCATCTACAGAAATATAGCCTCTTTCCTCCGTATTAGCAGGTGCTGCATTAACTGTTGCCGCTGTTATGCCTGCAATTAATCCTACAGCTGCTGCTGCAATTAAAAATCTCTTCATAATTTCTCCTTTTCTTACAAATTTTTACTATCTGTATTTTTAGACACTTCTGAATCCGCAGTTTTTTCCATCTCCTGCTTTTGAGCAAGAGTTTTCAGTTCTTCGGATTTTAAAACCATTGTATTAAGCTGTCTGGCTTGAGCCTGAAGTCTAATTCTTTCCATCAGGTGCTTCATTTCTTCTTCACTCAGTTGTTTTGGCTGTGCAAACGAAATAACCATTCTGTTGTTATTTGCCATATAACAAACCATAACTATAATAGCCCATAACAGGACACCCTGAAATAAGTTTATAGAAGGAATTGAAAGATAATTTAACGCAAGGTAATTCCATGCGTAAACAGCAACTTTTGCAGGAAAAACAACAAATCCTGCTGCAAGACAGATCCCTATGAACAGAGCCATAAAAAGTCCTCTAAATCCTGCTATCTGGATGATTTTTGTATTATTTTTTCTCATTACAATTCCTTCTTAATACTTCGTATTTTATTCTTGTCCTTTAATCATTTCAAGAAATTCTTCTTCTGTCAATATTATAACACCTAAATTTTTCGCTTTGTCTAATTTGGAACCGGGATTTGCTCCGACAAGAACGTAGGAAGTGTTCTTTGATACTGATGATGAAGTTTTTCCGCCATACATTTTAATTTTTTCAGAAGCTTCATCTCTTGTCATATTTTGTAATGTTCCTGTAAGAACGAAAGTTTTTCCTTTCAAAATATCGGATTTCGGCATTTCCTGCGGTGCAGGCTCTACCCCTAATTCTTTCAGTTTATTAAGCATATAAAGTGTTTTTCTGTTGTGAAAAAACTCATGTATTTCAACAGCCATCTTGGCGCCAACGCCGTTTATTGCAGCAAGCTCTTCAACAGTTGCCTCTTTCAATCGTTCAATCGTTCCAAATTCATTTGCAAGGATGTCTGCTGTTTCTTTGCCGACATTTTTTATACAGAATGCTGTCAAAAGTCTTTTTAATGGCCGGTGCTTGCTTGCCTGAATTGCTGAATAAAGATTTTGTGCTGATTTCTCCTTTACAAGATCCAGCTTCATCAAATCATCCATTGAGAGCTTATACAGGTCTACTGCTGAGCGTATAAGTCTTTTTTTGTACATTTGTTCAATTATGGCAGGACCTACAAACTCAATATCCATAGCATCTTTGGACGCCCAGAATTCGATTTTTGCTTTTACCTGAGCAGGGCAGTTAGGGTTTGAGCAGTACAGGCTGACTTCTCCTTCTCTAAATTCCAGTGCAGAATTGCATTCCGGATCAGGGCATTTTTCAGGAAGTCCGTATTTAGGTCGTCTTTTGTGAGCACCGTCATCAATAACCTTTATAACTTTAGGTATAATTTCTGCGGCTTTTTTAATAACAACTTTGTCGCCAATTCTTACATCAAGCCTCCAGACTTCATCAAAGTTATGCAGACTTGCACGTGATACAGTGCTTCCTGCGAGAATAACAGGATCAAGAATTGCTACAGGAGTTATTGCACCGGTTTTACCAACTCCAAGTTCAATATCTTTCACTGTAGTTGTGGCTTCTTCCGGCGGGAATTTAAAAGCGGTTGCCCATTTTGGCGCCCTTGCAGTATAGCCCATATCTTCCTGTATTGAGATTTTATTGACCTTAATAACAACTCCGTCAGTTGCATAATTCAAATCAAAACGTTTATTTTCCCATTCCTGGCAGTAGGCAATTGCTTCTTTGACATTTTTGCATAATTTTATATTAGGGTTAACCTTAAAGCCGAGTTTTTTGAGATACATCAGGCTTTCGTAATGTGTTTGGGGCTGGGTTTTGAGATTTTCAAAAATTGATGAATATATCCAGATTGACAAATCTCTTTTTGCTGTAATGGTACTGTCTAACTGTCTGACAGAGCCGGCGGCTGCATTACGCGGGTTGGCAAAAGCTTTTTCTCCTTTAGCAATATTTTCCTCGTTTAGCTTTATAAAAGAGCTTTTCGGCATATAAACTTCACCGCGGACCTCTACATCAACATCTTCAAATAATTTCAGAGGGATTGCTTTTATTGTTTTAAGGTTAGTTGTAATATTTTCTCCTGTAACCCCGTCGCCTCTGGTTAACCCTGTTGTAAACAGACCGTTTTCATATGTCAAAGCTATAGCAAGTCCGTCTATTTTGAGTTCACATACGAGTTCAACATCAGGACCGTATTCTTCGGTAATCTTTTTATACCAGGTTTCCAAATCCTCATATTTGTAGGTATTATCAAGACTGTATAGTCTGTATTTGTGAGTTTGCGAAAAGAATTTTTCGCTCATAGAACCTACGCGCTGTGTAGGGCTGTCAGGAGTTTTGTATTCAGGATGCTGTTCCTCCAAATCTTTCAATTCTTTAAACAGCATATCATAATCAAAGTCGCTGATAGAAGGAGCATCTTCTACATAATATCTGTAATTATGTTTGTTAATTTCATCCTTTAAAAATTTAATCCTGTCTAAAACCATTGCCTCCTCCAAACACACCTATATTACATTATCATTAAAAGTTCTCTTATAACTTTTGTTGCAACAGCAGTTGAAACTCCTGATGCGTCATAATCCGGTGCAAGTTCAACCACATCAGCACCTATTATATTAAAGTCTTTCAGATATTCAAACCAGCCGGTTAACTCATTAAACTGGAGCCCGCCGCTTTCCGGGGTTCCTGTGCCTGGCATAACGGACGGATCAAGTACATCGAGGTCTACTGTTACGAAAATATTTTTATCGCGTAAAACATCGAGTTCATTATATTTATGAATGAGTGTTTTGTATTTTTTCATAAATTCAAACTCTTCTTTCATTCCTGAGCGGATGCCTATTTGCTTAATATTTTCCGGACCGACTATTTTAGAAGCGTGTCTTATAACCGCCGAATGCGACATTTCTTCTCCGATATATTCTTCTCTGAGGTCAGTGTGAGCATCAAAGTGAACTATAGCAAGATTATCATAGAATTTTGAAACAGCCTTTATTTCCGGAAGTGTTACAAGGTGTTCTCCTCCTATGCCAAAAACTTTCTTGCCGTCTTTATATATATCCTCAACATTTTGTTCAATAATATCAAGAGATTTATATGTATTCCCGAGAGGAAACTCTAAATCACCTGCATCATGGAAATTTACATCTTCAAGATGCTTATCAAATCTTGGAGAGTATTCTTCCAACCCCCAGCTTGCAAGTCTTATCTGCTCCGGAGCAAATCTTGAGCCCGGTCTGTAAGATACTGTCCCATCAAACGGGAGCCCGAGCATTATAATATCGGATGAGTTGTAATCTGCGTTCTGTCCCATCCAGTTTCTATCTAAAAACGGTCCTCTCAACATCTTCTTCTTTTCTCCTTTTATAATGATTTTATCACAAAGTTTTTAATTGTCCGAGAAAATTTCGGGATAAATAATAACTTGAGCGCAGTTTTGAAGCAGGTCTTTAAATGGTGAACTATTTTTGAGCACTTGAATATCTGGCAGGATGTTATAATGATTAATAATATAATTAAATGATTGATTTTTGGCTGAATAACATTAAAATATTTGTATGAAAAAGTGGTTAGCTGTATTAATATTTTTATATTCAGCACTAAGTGTTTCGGCTTCAAATAATGTTGACTATGAAGCTGTTTACCGTTCTCTTGAAGTTCCGACTCACAAATATGTCCATAATATTGATCCGGGAGAGTATTATGATACGCAGAATACAACCTGGTCCCCTTATCCTCTTTTGCGCCTGACTGCTCCTCTTTACTTTAAAACTATTGCAATTGAGCCGGGGTATTATGCGCTGACACCGCGTGAATACGACGGGCGCTGGTATATGCTTTTTAAAGAGGCCGGCAGAATTAAATATATCCTGCCTGTTTATGAACGTGATATTGTACCTGAGATGTTTTATGATGAAAACCTGCCAAAGCCCAAGTATTCCCCAACTCAGAAAATCCATCTGTTTTTACTTGATAAAATAGGCAAGTTTGTTCCTAGTGCGAAAAGAAAACCGGCACCTCAGACATATCTTGAGATGACCGATTTAGATAATAACTTTATATCAATGGTTGTCTATTGGGGTAATCACCGATATTATATGATTTATAGAACAATAAATTTATAAAGATTTTTCTGCAATAAGCGCATAATTTACATAGCCGCCTTTATTTGGCAGGCTTTTACATAATTTTATATTTTTAAACCCTGCTTTTTCACATAAAAACTGTAAAGAGAGATTTGGAATGGGTCTTATGTGTGTTAAATCAGTATAGAAATACTTTAAATTTTCTATATTTTGCGGATCTAGTGTTTCTAAAATCAAAATGCCGCCTTCTATTAGTCTTTCATAAGCAATATGAACGAATTTATATAAATAATCAAACGACATATGTTCAACCACCTGAATAGCAGATATTCCACAGAAATTTTCACTGCTTTCCATAAGGTAACTTATACCATCGGTGTTTATAACATCAAATCCTTTATTATTCAGAATATTTACCTCAAATGAGTTGACCTCAACCCCTTTTACCTTTATATTATTCTCTTTTAAAATTTCTAGAAATTCTCCTCTTCCACACCCTATATCAAGAAAGCATTTACTGGAATCAGGAATAAATTTTACGTATTCCTTTTGTATTCTATTTATAATGCTCTTATCATAAAAGATATTCTCAAACAGGTAATAGTATACATCTTTTTCCCGGCTTTGAAGTAATGTGGTATCTTGTGTCTGTGCATTTTTTAATGACTTCTCAAGAAGAGGTATTGTTTCGTATATTTTAAAAAATTCTGCTTTACTTCTTTTTTTATTATACGTGAATTTAATACCGCATAAGTGAATTGTTCGTTTATTCCCCTTTTTTTCTTTGTAAATTAATTTCATGATGATATTCCTATATTCCTGTTTAATTACCTTTTAATATGTATTTATTAATAAAATATCATATTAAACAAACATATATTATCATTAAATTTGTATATTGTCAATAAATACAAATATAAAGGTATAACATTTTTTATTGAATGTAATTACAATTGAAAAAGTTATGGATACACAAAAGGATACGTTAAAACTTTTCGGCAGTCGGATAAAAGAATTACGTAAAGAAAACAGAATAACTCAGGAGAAGCTTGCCGAATTGATAGGAGTAGAACAGCAGCAAATTTGCCGTATCGAAAAAGGCGGCTGCTTCACAACTATTGAAACCCTTCAAAAAATGGCGTTTGCTTTTGACGTAAATATTGAAGAACTTTTTAATTTTTATCATCATAAAGAAAAAGACGCTTTACTGGCAGAGTTAAATGTTCTGCTTAAAAAAGCGTCTGAATCTCAGATTAAGCTTATTTACCGTATAGTAAAAGATATTTTAAAATAATTTATTCTACGGTTTCATCATCTTCGCTGTCTTCGTCTGTTTTAATTTTATCAACAACCATTTTTGCCATTTCTTTTGCAATAATGCGTTGGGTTGCTTCAGGGCAGTTCTGAAGCATGTTCATAGCTGTTCTTACAGTTGAATCAATATCGTACCAGCGGCCTTTTCTGTTATCATCAAGCCCTGAGCCTACTGCGTTAATAATATCTTCCACAGCTTCGTATTTTTCATCTTCAATATTGTGTTCGATAATAATTTTAATCAGATTAAGCGCAATTCTAATCTGTGTTTCATCATCGCTGTGTTCCAGAGTTTCAATAGCCTGTGATAATACAGGGTCTTTGTCATACCAGCGTCTGCGTTGGTTTGAGTATTCTTCTTTCATAACTGTCTCCTTTATATTTTAACCATTCTTAAATATTACGCCTTTTGTTCCTTTCGGATATTCCCAGCCAAGACTTTTTTGTTCGCAGGTAATTCTGCATGCACCGCATTCCAGGCAGTTTTCATATTTTACAAGAAGTTTCTGTTCTTCTTCAATCCATTCGTAAACTCCTGCCGGGCAGACCTTTTCGCAGATTTTGGATTTGCAGGTTTTGCATTTTTCCATGTCAGGTTTAAGATGTGAAACGTCATCTGTTGTGTATTTAATTGTTGATAATTTATTTTCTATAGTCATTGTATCAATATTCCCCACAACAATTTAACAGCATATCCAAAATCTTTCAATATTTCTATAAATTTTCTTTCTCTAAAATAACTCTTTATAAATCTCCAGTAGAGTTCCCGTTTTGGTGTACTGTTGACTGATGTAAACATTTCAAAGAAAGCATTAATTTTCCTCAAATAGTAATCCAGATAAGATGTTTTTTGAGTGTGCATAACATCCATAAGGTCTTTGTATGCTTTCAAATCTTTAATAACAAAAGACTTTTCAAGTTCGTGCTGGTAGCGGATTAGCGAATTTTCGCTGAAATCTCCTTTTGAGAGCGCGACAACCGCAGTTTCTCCGGCGATTTTGCCGCTAATCATAGCAAGGTTAGTCCCTTCCCAGTGAAGATTATTAACAAGCATTGCCGCATCGCCTACAATCATTACACCGGCACCGCAAAGCGTAGGCACTTTTTTATAGCCGCCTTCCGGGATTAAATGTGCAGAGTATTCAAGCAGTTCCCCATCTTTAATCAGCGGAGCAATGACCGGATGTGATTTTAATTTATCCAGAAGTTCGTAAGGCGGTTTTGCATCCTCCCCGCCAAACTCGTCAAGTGTTACACCAAGCCCGATGGTCACAGTATCTTTATTCGTATACATAAATCCAAGCCCGAGCTTGCCAAGCATCGGACCGCCGAAAATCTCATAAATACATCCCTCATCGTCTGCAAGATTAAATCTGTCATTAATTTTTTCTTTGCCGAGTTTGTAAACTTCTTTTACACTAATAGCAGCATCTTTAGGTTCAATTGTTTCCCTCAGTCCAATCTGGTTTGCCAAAAGCGAATTTACTCCGTCTGCAAGAACTACAATATCAGCGTAATAATCTTCAAGTTCAGTCTTTACCCCGACAACAGCTTCGTTTTCCACAATAAGTTCACGCACAACGGTTTCTTCAACAAGAATTACGCCTTCTTTTTTTGCTTCTTCCGCCATCCAGCGGTCAAATTTCCCGCGGATAACAGAGTAACTAACCGCATCTTCATGCTTTTTACGATAAGATACAACTGTGGCATCATCTTCACCTAAGATTGCATACTTATGTTCAATACTTTTTCTCTCAAGGGGGGCAGTCTTTTCAAAATCAGGAAAAATCTCGCGTGTAGGCTGAGCATATATTGCACCTCCGAAAACATTTTTACTGCCTGCAAAGCGCCCTCTTTCAATAAGTATAACCTCATGTCCCGCACGTGCAATTGTAACTGCGCATGCAATCCCGGCAGGACCGCCGCCGACAACTATAACTTCAGTTTTATTTTCCCGTATATCTGACATATCTCTCCCTTGCTGGTACATTATACACTAAAATGTGTTCGTTGTAAAATAGTTAATATGAATATCACAGCGGGTAAATTTAAAGGTCATAAAATAACAGCGCCGGATGAAAAGATTACACGTCCGACACTTTCAAAAGTAAGAATGAGCGTATTCAATACTTTACAGGCGCTTGTTGAGTTTGATGGTGCAAGTTTTCTTGATATGTATGCAGGTTCGGGGATTATGGCTCTTGAGGCTCTCTCAAGAGGATTTGCACACGCTGCTGCAATTGAAAAACATCCTAAAGTAATTCAGGTTATAAAATCAAACTATAAAAAATTCTCGCCGGCTCCTGTACTGATTCAGGGCGACAGCTTGAAAGCGGCAGCCTCTCTTGACAAAATATTTGATGTAGTTTATATTGATCCTCCCTATTATGCTGGTGTTTACGAAGCGAGTTTGAATGCTGTGAAAAATATTGCCGGAGGAATTATTGTGATTGAACATGTTAGTGATGTAGACTTTACAGATTTTGAGCTTATTAAACAGAAAAAATACGGTGATAAATTTATAACCTATATAACAAAAAAGGGTTAACCAAACGGCTAACCCTTTTCAATGTTTATTTATTCAAAAACTATTTAACAAGTTCTTTGAATTTTTTACCAGCTGAAAATGCAGGAACTGTTTTAGCTGCGATTTTTAATTCAGCGCCGGTTTGAGGGTTACGGCCAGTTCTAGCTGCTCTTTTTCTAGCTTCAAATGTTCCGAAACCAACCAAAGTAACTTTTTTACCTTTAGAAACTGTTTTTTCGATTGTTTCCAAAATAGCTGCAACTACGTCAGCAGTAGCTTTTTGAGAAACTTTAGCTTTTTTTGATACTTCTTTTACCAATTCTTCTTTGTTCATTACGAACCTCCTTCTTCCTTTTGCAAACGGTACAGAAACCATTTTCCGATTGCGTTCATGTATTCGACAAAATTTATTATATCACGTTATTTGTTTTTGGCAATAGGGTTTTCGCGAATTTAACATAAATTTTTGTGAATATATAAGGATTTCGGGCTAAAAATAAGGAATAACTATAAAAATTTACATTTATTAGTTATAAGAACTCCCGTCTGCTCTGGCAAATTTAACGTTTTTATAGAAATACTGAAGGATTTGGTAGGCGTTGTAACCTTTTTTTGCAAGGTTATTGGCACCATGCTGTGACATACCTATGCCATGACCGTTCTTTTTGACATTATCATCAAAGGATTTAACAGAGCGAATATAGGGAAGGTCATTTCCTCCCCATGCTTGTCCGTTACTTACTGTCTGCCCGCCGGCTGATGCCGAGTAGAAGGCTGATATTACTTTGTAATTATAAGTCAGTACAAGACCGCTTGTTTCATCAACAGCATTATTTGTTTTGGCTGTTTCTGCTGAAGCTCCGCCGTATGCCTGGTCTTCAGGTGTATCTTTTAAATCATAGCCGAGGCTTCCGCGTTTGCCAAGGTTTGCAAAAGCATAGCTTCTTGCAGCAATTGCCTGTGCCTTAAGAGCTTCCAATTCCCACCCGGACGGCATCTCTGATGGCACAACACCTTTCAGATAATCTTCCATATCAACATTATTAATTACTGTAAGCTTTTTATCTCTGTTTTGAATAATTAAATATCCGCGATACCATTTATTTTTTGCACTTATAAATCCGCCGGATGCAGGCTTGAGGACAATATTATCGGAATAAATCTGGTAGAATTTTCCGTTAAGTCTTATTGCCATTGTATTTTTATAAGGAACAATCTCATAACCTTTCATTGCATCAAGTTTGCAGATTGTTTTGTTTGAATTTGCATCAATTAGCGAAGTGGCATTTGATGAACCCACTCCTATACGGTCAACTCCTGTTTGTAATCCTATTTTAATTGCATAACAGGGGTTTGAAACTATCAAGCCCGCTAACAATAATGTATAAAATAATATAATCTTTCTCATTACATTGTGATTATAACATATTTTTCAAAAAAGTTAATTAGGCTTTTTGATTGATTTTTGGAGATTTATATCCGAAGAAAGATGTGACTTTTTCTGAATATTTTTCACCGAGTTTCTGCCCGATAGAGTAAGATGCCATTGACCCGCATACAAAAGTTATGCCCTTTATTATTGCAGAAACTTTAGAGGCGTTTCCTGCTTTTAAAAGTGCTTCGGAAACAGATTTTAGATATTTCGATTTTCCCATTTTTGTTGCAGCTTTTTCAACATTTTCCGGATTAATCAATTTGCCCAATTCGGCTTTCATTAACCCTTCTCCGGCAAACATTCCAGCCAGAGCTCCTGTTTCTGTTACTATAGCATTTGGCTTGTCATCTGAAAACCCGACTTTAACCACGCTGGATGCACAGATAAGCGGGTTTACATTTTTGGTAGCCCACTTAACGGCCTTGCCTGTATAATCAAGAACTTTGCTGCTTTCTGCACATCTGTTATAAAAGTTTATAGCTTCAGCTGTTTTTTTACCAACAGCACCATCATACTTTGAAACAGCTTCGGCAATTTTAGCACCCTGGGCAAATGCAACTGTGCCTCTTGCCTTTTCTCCGTTTTCACATTTTTGTATATTACGCCAGCAGAAAATGCCGCTTGGAACACATACTTCTAAAACTGGAGCTGATATACCCATAACATACCTTTTCTAACACTACCTTACATTTATATAAAGTATTTTGTTTAATCAAAATTGCGTAAGAAGAATTTTTTATTTACATTTTTTACACAAAAATATTTTTGCTTGTCCGAAAAAATCTGCGATACGGAATGCGAGCGGGATTTTTTAGTACAGCCTTGCTCCTGCACCCCGCGAAGGCGGGGCATCTCAGTAGGGAGGTCTGCTTTTGAAACAGGATAATAAATTTTCAAGACGATAGCGGGAGCGTGTTCGAGAAAATTTATTATCTTGTTTTAACAAAAATTTCCAGAAAAAGCACGAGAGCGGAACTTTTGAGTAGAGTACATCTGCGTACAGCCAGCGAAGTCAGAGCGTTTGCATCAAAGAGCTGTGTGTTTTACCAATTAGGAAAAAATATTATTATTTGACCGGAACTACATTTGCTAGCCGTTTGTAGTCAACTCAACCATAAGCAAGTGAACTCACTTCGTTCAGACAGCACTTGCTTTGTAATTGTTTCGTTGAACAATGGCTGCTCTTTCCGTTGAGGTCAAATTACCTTATTGCCATAATTCGTATGTTGTTAATAAATAGATTTCAGAAATAGACATACAGCATTCTCCATGTTAGGATAAACTTATGATAGACAGATATGCTCGTGAAGAAATGAAAAATATTTGGGATTTAAATTCCAAGTTTTCTTATTACCTGAAAGTGGAAATTGCTGTTTGCGAAGCTTATGCCAAAAACGGCAAGTTCCCGAAAAAAGATATTGAAGAATTAAAGAAAAAAGCTTCTTTTAATATAAAGAGAATTGATGAAATTGAAGCAGAAGTCCGCCATGACGTAATAGCATTTTTAACCTGTGTAAATGAAAGCCTTGGCGATTTAGCAAAATATATGCACGTAGGTATGACCAGTTCCGATGTGATAGACACTGCTTTTGCACTTCAGATTCAGGACAGCGGTAAAATCATACTCAAAGACTTAGAAGATACAATAAAATCTCTTAAAGCTCTTGCTGAAAAACATCGCAATACTGTTTGCATCGGACGTTCACATGGAATTCATGCCGAAGTTATGACATTCGGTGTAAAGATTTGTTCGTGGGTGGATATTCTTGAACGGCAGCAGGAAAACTTCAGACACGCTTTGGAACAGATACGTGTTGGACAAATTTCAGGTCCGGTAGGAACTTACAGTAATATTTCTCCGAAAATTGAAGAGATTACCTGCAAATACCTGGGATTAAAACCTGCAAGAATTTCTACTCAGATAATTGCAAGAGATTACCACGCGTATTTTATGCAATCGCTGGCGCTTATTGCAAGCGTTATTGAGCAGTTTGCAACAGAGATAAGACATTTACAAAGAACAGAAGTATTGGAAGTGGAAGAAGGCTTCGGCAAAAACCAGAAGGGGTCTTCTGCTATGCCTCATAAGAAAAATCCTGTTTTGAGCGAAAACTTATGCGGGCTGGCAAGAGTTGTAAGGGCTAATTCTCTTGTTGCTCTGGAAAATATTCCTCTCTGGCATGAAAGAGATATTTCACACAGTTCTGCTGAAAGAATAATTTTCCCTGACAGCCTTACTCTTGTTGATTTTATGCTGAACCGGTTTAACGGAGTTGTCCAAAATCTTGTTGTACATGAGAAAAATATGCTTAAAAATACCGAAAAATTTGGCGGTATAGTATTCTCTCAGAAAGTACTTCTTGAACTTGTGGAAAAAGGATTAACAAGAGAAGAAGCATACAGAATTGTCCAGAGAAACGCTCTTGACGCATTTGAAAACGACGGCGACTTCAAGGCTAATCTTTTAAAAGATGCTGATGTCACCGCACGTTTAACAAATGATGAAATTGAAAATATTTTTGACAAAAACGCATTTTTGGAAAATATAAATACAATTTATAAAAGAATATTGTAAACTCTATTTTTTCTGTCCTTCAGTATATTTAGTATACTCAAGCGTATCTTTGCCGGTGAGAATATTCTGAAAGCTTGTTCCACCGTAAGCCTTCCAGCTTCCAGCTCTTACCTTTTCCGGGTTTACAAGTATCTCATATAAATCTGCTCCAAACTGGTTTGGAAGTTTAGTGCCGTTTACATCCATAAATATAGTACCGCAATTGGAGAATGTCTTTTGGACCGGTGTTGTGTTTCCATTTTCATCTCTTATACAGCTACATGTGTTATCCTGCACGCAGTCGGTCTGGATTCTCTTGCATGCAGTCTGTTGAGAGACTATAAGTATAGAGCCATCGTTTAATATAATTCTGGGGTAGTTGTTAAAAGAATTTACTGCAATAGTTTCACCGTTTGCAGAGAATGCGGTTGCATATTTAATTTTATAGAAATAGCTGCTGCAACCTTTTTGTGAAGAAGCTTCACAGACCTTAGCCCCGTTGAAGTATTTGGCGAGTTTGTGAGCCGTTTGGGCGTGGGTTTGTGAAACATCAAATAAAAAAGTATTATCCCCAACAGTACCTAAATCTTTTTGAGCCAGCAGAACAGCATTTTGTACATTGGAATATAGTTTTTTAGTTCTCGAAACAAGCTCTTTTTCCTTGTAATTGTTAACAAGTGACGGGAGAGTCATAGCCGCGACGACCCCAATGATACCTAAAGTAATTAAAACTTCCGCTAAGGTAAACGCGGATCTGGATAATCCAAAAGCGTGAAAAAGCCCGCCGGCACTATCTAAGCCCCCCCCCCTTCTGAGTTTTGAAGCTATAATTGTGTTTTGCATTTGTATATCCTCCTTTTTAGTTTGCGCATCAACAAGTTTGATGTTTTCATCTGCTTTTTTATTTATTATAAACGATTTTTTTATTACTTTCAATATTACTTCTTAATATATATGAACGATTTAAGTTCTCTGCCTGCCCCGTCACCTTTTTTAGAGATAACAGAAATTTCATTTTTATAGTCAAATGAAGTGGAACTTCCGCCGTCAAGCCCCATTGCCCTTTCAAATCCAAGCTTCTTGCATAATTCCTGAACTTCGTACATATCCATCGGGTTTTCATCGGTGATTATTAGTATATGCAATTCGCCGTTTTTTAACCCTAAAACCGTTCTTGATGTTTTATGCAAGACCGATGAGCTTTCTCTGACAATTTTATCTCCCTCTTTTACGACAAACAGCTCCTCTTCAAGCCTTAGCTCCGGCAAGATTAACGGTCCGCCCTGTACAGCTTCTTTTACGTAGCATTCAAAGTCTTCTTTTGTATTATGAGGAACAATCTCGTATTTCAGTTTTCCGTAGCAGTCAACTACTCTAAATTCTGTTCTGTTTAAGATTTTATTCAGGTTTTTATTTAGGAAGGTGTTGGTAAGAAGATTTTCGTTCATAATAGGATCTTCCATTGTTTGCCCGTCCATTACAACATATGATATTGTTTTGCCGTTTGACGGATCAAAAAATCCTGCATTAATTGTTAAAAGAGCATTTGCTGCTTTATGAATTTCTTTATTTGTTTTTAACGTTTCTGAGGCGTAAACTTTTATTTTCTTCTTAATTTTTTCGCCTTTTAATACAATATGATAAATTCCATTGTCATAATTTATATCAATATTGTTCCCTTTTGCAAAGGCTGTATTAACACATAAAAACATACAAACAAATAATAAAACAAGTTTTTTCATTATAAATCCTTTGATTTGTAAAAACCTATTATTGCGCATAAGAAAGCTGCTGGAGGGAATATTGCAGTTACAAACGGCGGCAGCACTCCCTTTTCTGCCAGTAAATCAAAGAATGGCAGAGTAATATAATATACAAAGATACATCCGATTGCAATTGTAAACCCAACCAGTCTTTGCTCCCTCGGCTTGCTGAATCCCAGCAGTGTTCCCATAATTGCAAGCAGTACACATACAAACGGATGGAAAAATCTTTGAAGATATTTGTTAAGCATATAGCGGTATTCTTCATCAAGTTTTTCTTTTTTCAAAAGTTTTATATAATTTTTTAAATCGTGGTTTGTTATTTCGCGTTCCTTTTTAGTTGAATATGTCATAAGCGTATACGCGTTTTTTGCATCTTCGCCGTTTAAAATATCCATCTCTTTGATTTTATCAATATCCGTAAAAATTCCGTCGCTGGAGATTTTGTATTGGGTAATATCCTCAAGCTTCCAGCGGTCGCCTAGATAAGTCCCTTTCTGTGCTGAATATATGTTAGAAAGCTGGTGAACATCTGTGTAATACTTTTGGGAAAAATCAAGAACTATAAGATTGTGCATAATGTTGTCGCGGTAGCCGGAGATAATTACAGCAAGCATTGGAACATCATTTTTATCTTTTTGTGTATAAATATACTGCGTTGTCGGATGAGAATCCCTTATTGCATTAAGCTTATTTATAGACATTGGGATAAGTTTGTCGCCTGTAAAAAAGCACAACCATGTAACAATAAGACTCAGCACTAACACCGGTGCAAGAATTCTTCTAAAAGAAAGTCCTACTGCGCGGAAAATGGTTAATTCAGAATCTTTACTTAGTTTATCAAATGTAAATAAAGTTCCAAGAAGCAAGCCTACTGGAAATGCCTTACCCAGAATTTTCGGGAGTTCATAGAATAAAACCAATACAGCAGTTTTAGCAGTATATTCGCCTTCAAGAGTTCGTTTGATTGTGTTCAAAAGCATCTCAGGAGCAATCCATACAACCGTAAATAACAAAATTGCAACAAAAGATGTTATTAAAACCTGATTAAAAATATACCTGTCATAAATGGAAATTCTTGGAAATCTCATTATAGTGCGAAATCCTTTCCTAAGTAAAATTCTTTAGCAACAGGATCGACAGCAACTTCTTCACTTCTGCCTTGAATTTTAATCTTTCCGTCAAAGATTACATATGCCCTATCTGTAATTGAAAGCGTTGCCTTCGGGTTGTGGTCTGTAATCAATACCCCGAGCCCTTTTTCTTCAGAGATTTTTCTTATGTTATCCTTAATATCTCCGATAGCAATAGGGTCAATTCCCGCGAAAGGTTCATCAAGAAGCATAAAATCCGGACTTGCTGCAAGTGCTCTTGCAATTTCAACCCTTCTTCTTTCACCGCCGGAAAGTGCTACTGCCGGATATGAACGAAGTCTGAGTACACCGAATTCTGTCAAAAGTTCTTCAAGTTTTTTCTTTTTCTCGTTGACAGTAAGTTTGTCATTCATTTCAAGAACGAGTTTGATATTATCTTCAACACTTAATTTTCTGAAAATTGAAGCTTCCTGCGGGAGATAGCCTATGCCATGTTTTGCCCTTTCATTCATAGGCATAGCAGAAATATCTTTATCATCGAGGAATATATGACCTTTATTAGGTTTTACAAGTCCTACCACCATATAAAATGTAGTGGTTTTTCCTGCGCCGTTAGGACCTAAAAGGCAGACAACTTCCCCTTTATTTACATGAAAAGATACATCATTTACAACGCTTCTGTCGCCGTATATTTTAATAAGATTTTTTGCCTCAATTCTCATTGCTTCCCCTTTTATTCTTAATGAATATTTTATCCGGAAAATAAATATATTGCAAGTTTACTTCCCCTGTTTTGGGTTATAAACAGCCGGTTTGTATATTATTAAGATATGTAAAAGATATATAAATGATATGTTATATATAGGTATACTTGTGGAATACATGTAGTATAACCATTTTCTTTATTTTCTCCTACACACTAACCTTTTACAAATTGAGATAAGCCGTTCAAAAGACGGCTATTTTTCTGTGTTGAAAATTAAATCAAAATACCTTATAATAAAAAAAGCAGAGGAAACCATGATAGAAAAGCTATATATGTTTTCTCAAAAACTCTTCCGCTGTGCTCTCGCTTATACTAAGCGGACGCGATAAAAACAAATAAGAAAAAATATTTGTTTTCTCGGGCACGCTCCCGCGCTGCTCCCGCTATCGCCTCGAAAACAAATATATTTTCTTAATAAAGCAAAGTAATAAAAGCAATGAAATAACTAAACAAAGGAGATTAAGTTATGGAAAACACAGTAATAGCAAGGGTTTCCGGGGGGGGGGCAAAGTAATTTAAGCTCCTTATCGGGTATTGGCGCAGGCAATGAGCCATTTCGCGCCGCCGAAAAAAGAACTATTAAACCAGGTTTTACTTTAGCCGAGGTATTGATAACCTTAGGCATAATAGGGGTGGTTGCAGCAATGACATTACCTGCTATAACCGCTAAAACAGAAAAACAGGAAACTATAGCAAAGTTAAAGAAAGTATATAGTGTATTATCTCAGGGAATCAAACAATCGGAACTTGATAACGGCGAAATATCAACTTGGCCTGTAGGTGCAGAAATTACAGATGTAAATGCCCATTTTGAAAAATATTGGAAGCCTTATTATAAAAATCCTAAAATATGCTCTTCCGCTGTTAGCTGCGGTTATGATAGTTTGCTGGCCTGGAAAAATCTCAATGGAGATAAAACCGGCTGGACTGTGGAAACTTCTGAGAGCCGTGTACTTTTTATGCTGGCAGATGGAACTTTGATTTTTAGTCCAAGAAACTCGTGGACTGAGGACGGTAGTGAATCCTATGTAAACCTTTTTTATGTAGATCTAAACGGTTCAAAGAACCCTAATGTTTTAGGTAAAGATGTTTTTCTTTTTACATTAGCTGATAATAAAATGTTAAGACCATATTGTTATAACAAAGAGTATAAGGATTTAAAGTGTAATAAGAACAGTGGAGGAAATTACAATTGTTGTACTGCTAAGATAATAGCAGACGGCTGGCAGTTTAAAGACGATTATCCATGGTAACTTCACATAAAAAAGCGGTCAATAAGACCGCTTTTTAGTACATGTTTACAAGATTTCTTACTTCGGTTAGAACTTTTTGAGCTTCTGTTCTTGCACGTTTTGAACCGTCATTTAAAATATCTTTTACCTCATCAATATGAGTTTCATAATAACGGCGTTTTTCTCTTATTTCCTTGAATTTTTCGTTAATAACGGCTCCTAACTGGCGTTTACAGTCTGCACAGCCTCTTTCACCTTTTTCACACTCGCATTTTACGGTTTCAATTTGTTCTGTCGTACCGAATATTTCCCAGTATTTGAATGCGACCTCACACTGATCAGGATGTCCTAAGTCTGTTTTTCTCATGCGGCTTCTATCTGTAATCGCAGACATTATCTTTTTAGCTGTAACTTCTTCTGTATCAGAAATTTTAATATCATTCTGGAACGATTTACCCATTTTGTTTCCGTCCAGTCCGCATATTAAAGAACAATGGTTTAAAATAGGTTTTGCCTCATTGAAAAATTCAGTTTTGTATATATTATTAAATCTTCTTGCAATATCACGCGTAATTTCTATATGCGCAACCTGATCAATCCCAACAGGAACATGTGTTGCGTTCATCATCATAATATCAGCACTCATTAATACCGGATAACCCATTAAACCATAGCTTATCTGAGAATTTTGTCCTTCTTTTGTTCTCAAAATTTTAGCCATATCTTTTAAAGTAGGGTCACGCTCAACCCAGTTCTGCGGAGTTACCATACCCAGATAAATATTCAACTCCGCAATCTCTGGAACTAAAGATTGAACATAAATAGTCGAAATTTCAGGGTCAATACCTGATGCCAGCCAATCTATCGCCACATCTATAACATCATTTTTTAAATTTTCAGTCTTGTCATATTTTGTAGTAAGAGCGTGCCAGTCTGCTACAAAGAAAAAACTTTCATATTTGTGCTGTAATTCAACCCAGTTTTGGATAACACCCAGATAGTGACCCAAATGTAATTTCCCTGTCGGGCGCATTCCTGATACTATTCTCTCTTTCATTAATTATTTGCTCCTTTTCTCTATCATTCTTAGCAGGCTGTTAGAACTCCGCTGCTGCGCCAGGCTGAAATGAAAATCTCCTTTTATTTAACAACAGTCAAAACCGCAGCTTTAGTAATAATACATCCGGTACACGTATTATACATGAAAAAAGAATTTGTGTTGATATTTTTATTGTAATTTTCAAAAAAACTGTTATAATAATCGTATGAAAAAAATATTATTAATTCTGTTATTGGGAATTGCGGGCTTTATACCAGAGAGTGTTTGTGCAGCTGATGCGCCGGGCACACAGGCTGAAACTCCAAAAATGGAAAATGTGCAGCTTGATATGAGAGATTACGATGAAGTTGAGGTTCCGGCAGGAACTTTTATTCCTGTTGTAAGCGCTCAGGAAATTTCGACCCAGTACTGCCCTGTAGGATATAAAGTTCGTTTTACCTCTACAAATGACTTATACATGAGGGAAACCAATATAATTCCTCAGAATACGGAATTTTACGGTTACATAGAAAAACTGAACGAACCTGTTGTTGGTACAAATGCTTCTATGATAATAAAGATTTCAAAAATGATATTGCCTGACGGATTTGAAGTTCCTGTGAGAGCATATATCTACACGTCTAATAATAATCTAATCGGCGGGGAGATGTCTGCTCCTGCTGAATGGATTAAAATGCCCCATTATCAAAGTAAAATCGGAAATAATACAACATTGCAGATTCGTCCCGGCAGAGCAAGAAAACTCGGTGAGCACACTGTTATAAAATCCGGTGAAGACAGGCTTATAATACTGACAGACACTGCTTACATAACACATACCTTAACAAATTGACAAATGATAAAATATTAATAAAATGTAATTATCAGACTATATGTTATTGTAAGTGAGGAAGGAAAAGAATATGAAGAAAAGTTTAAACCTAATACTGGCAGCTATGCTGTTATCAAGCACTGCTGTTTTAGCAGCAGGCAACTACAATTATACACAGAATACACAGCCTCCGGCATATCAGCCTGCATACTATAATCAGCCGCGAATGACTGGTAATGGAACGCTGAAAGGAAGCGTAGTTACTGTTCCGGCAGGCCAGCAGGTTTCCGCTGTAGTGACAACCCCTTTGAGTTCAGAAACTTTAACTCTCGGACAGAATGTTACCCTGGCATTGGGTTCTGACTTTTATTACAATAATAACCTGATTGCACCTGCAGGAAGCTCTGTTACCGGCACAGTTTTAGAAGTTTCCAAAGCAAAACGCGGCAGCATGAACGGTAAGCTTACACTGCGCTTTACACAGATTGTTACCCCGTATGGTATCCAAATTCCTATTTCTGCTGTTATCAAAACAGATGATAATTCAGGTACGCTTATCGGAGGAACTAAATTGGACGTAACTAAAGATTATGCCAAAGATTTGACTGTTGGAGCCGGTGCCGGTGCTGTATCAGGAGTTGTTTTTGGCGCTCTTGCAGGCGGTGACATCGGTAAAGGTGCAGCTCTTGGAACTGCCGTTGGTGCAGGAGGCGGACTTGTTAAATCTTTATGGGATAAAGGCGATAATGTAGAAATCCCTGCAAATTCAAGAATAGAATTGGTTCTTACCCAGCCAATTACTGTAAACCCGGCAATTTATAATACAAATTACTAGTAAACCGGGCAATAATTTTATTTTTAATTTTGAATAAAATTATTATGAAAACAGATTTGGGAAATGTTTGTTGATAGGTAGAAAAATGTCAATCTTAGGAAAATACTCGGACAACTTAATAGAAGATGAAGATAAAGAAGAGGTAACAGGCTTTACAACTCCTGTTGTAATCCGTAAGAAAGAAGAGGATTCATTAAAGAAATCTCTTATTATTTCAACTATTCTTCATCCGGCAGTAGTTGGAGCGTTTTGTTTAGGATCGTTAATTCTTACACTGCTTGGCATTCATCTTTTTACAGTGGATAAACCGCAGCCTAAGATGAAAGACATTGAATTTGTACTTGTTGATAAAGAAGATACACCAATAAATAAAAATACACCTTATCGTGCAGATATAAATTCACGTGCCGGCGGTCATCATGATCCTACAAGAAAAGTTTCAATGCCGTCGCCTGCGCCGTCAGCTGCACCTTCAAAGCCGCAGGCTGCTTCTCCGGCTCCAAAACAGGCAGCAAAACCTGCACAGCAGAAGCCAAAACAAGTTTCAAAGCCAAAGCAGAATGTGTTTGAACAGATTATGCAGCAGGCTGCAAAGCCGCAAAAAACACAGCAGGCACAAGCTCCTGCACCTAAGGCAAAACCGCAGGCTAAACCTCAGCCGCCTACAGCCAGACCATCAATTAAGCCTCCAATGACGCCAAGACCTGCGGCAAAACCATCTTCTGCTTTTCAGGTACCTGTTCCTAAAGGCGGTACATCATCAGGAAGATATACAACAGGTCCTATAAGCGGCTCCGGTAAACTTGCACAAGGAGGGTCATCAGGCGGAGGCAGCGGAAGCGGAAGGTATACTCCGGCTCCGGTACTTGCGCCGACAGGCGGTTCAGGCTCAGGCTCCAAACTAGGCAGAGCAGGGGGAGGAGGTACCGGCGGCTACGGTAATCCGGGGCCGGGCAATCCTAACGGCAGACCTGGCATTGATACGATAAGAGAACCGGATTTTGGTCCTTATATGAGAGAATTACAGCGCAGAATTAAAATTAACTGGAACCCGCCGAAGGGTAACGAAAGTAAACGCGTAGTTCTGTTATTTAAAATTGCTAAAGACGGAAGACTGTTATCTTGCAGTGTATTTAAATCATCAGGACTTCCTAGTGCAGACAAGGCGGCTCTTGATGCAGTAAAACTCACCGCACCGTTTAAACCGCTTCCGGCAGAATTTAAAGGTGCAAGTATTGATATTCAATTCACCTTTGACTATAACGTATTCGGGGCAACCGGATATTAGAAACTAAAAAATAATGTATCACAAGATAAGAGGATTAAACTATGGAACTATTATTGAACTCAATTAAAATGGATTGGCCTGTATTATTACCTATTCTGGTATGTTCAATCCTTGTAGTTGCAGTTGTTATCAACAGAGCAGCGTTTTATAAAAAGAACAAACGCGACATTGTTCTTTTCATTCCTAAAATTCAAAAAGAACTGGCAAAGAACAATCTTCAGGCAGCCCAGAATGTTGCAGTTGACTGCGGCGGTGTTATCGGTGAAGTTACAGAAGAAGCTGTCAGAATTTTTTCTGAACAGAGAAACGGATTTTCACGTTCATTTGATATTGCAGCAGCACTTGCTACAAGAAAACTTGAAAGTCATCTTACTATTTTAGGTACAGTTGGTGCGGTAGCTCCGTTCTTAGGTTTGTTTGGTACAGTTGTGAGAATCCTTTATACATTCCAGGATTTGGCAACTCAGGGTAACCAGTCAGCAGCAGTTGCTATGGGTATTGGGTCTGCTTTGATTGCTACAGCTTTCGGTTTGATTGTTGCGATTGTTGCAGTTGTTTTCTATAACTCTTTCCAATCAATAGTTAAACGATATGATGATGACTTCCAGTTAATCAAGCTATTATTCTTAAGCTTTGTAGATTCAGAAACAGAAGTCAAATCAGCATCAAGTGCTTCTATGTAATTAATAAGGATAACTAAAATGGCATTCAGCTCATCAGGTAAAAAGAATAAAGCTTTTACAGAAATAAATATAACACCATTAACAGATATTTTTCTTGTACTGTTAATTATAATGATGGTTGTGGCACCGACTTTCCAGTCAATGGATAATTCTATTACCATACCTGAGATTAACAGCGGGGTGTCTATTGAACAAAAAAATGCTACTGTATCAATTACCAAAGAGGGATTAATGTATGTGAACGGTAAGGAAATCAGCCCTGATACATTGACTGATGAACTTGCTGCGCTGAAACCTTCATTGGAAAAACCAGAGGTTGTAGTAAAGGCCGATGAGAGAGTTAAAAGTTCCGAAATTATGAAAGTCATGAATGCGGCTCAGGATGCAGAATTTAAGAAATTAATCGTAGCAGGCGAGCCGCTTACAAAAAAAGAACAGAAAGATTTGAAAAGTAATTCCAAAAAGCAGGGAGCGTAATAAAAATGAGTCGTGATACTTTCAGTGATATAAATATAACACCATTAACAGATATTTTTCTTGTGCTGTTAATTATAATGATGGTAATAGCTCCTTTATTGGATCAGCAGGGGTTAAATTTAACTGTTCCTGAAAATGTGGCACAAGAGCAGGCTAATAAAGATACAAAGATTTTGACTGTTACCGTTAGTGCCGATAACAGATACTATATTGACGGGCAGGAAGTTTCAATTCCTGAACTGGATAATGTTTTAAAAACCCAGGCAAAAGCTTATCCGGACGGAATGATGATTCAAACTGACGGTGAGGCAACACATGGTGCTGTAGTAAAACTTATGGACAGTGCAAGAAATTCAGGTATTACAAGCATATCTGTTTCTGAAGTTTAGATGTCCATTCCATAAGGATTCATTCTTATAGGCATACTTGTTTTATAATTTTTTGAAACATAGTCATAGGCTTTGTCCATATGTCTTTCAAACATATTTGCCATTTTCGGATTAAAAATTTCAAGACATCTGTTTCTTAATATTCCGTAGACTGCTTGGACTTCATTTGCATCAAGAACCTTAAATTGATTTTTTTCAAATGGCAGATTGGGATCCTCAAAAAGGGAAATTTTTATCGCTTCTTGTATTAATTTACATAACTTTTTCGTTTCATTGTCAACTTTTGATAAATCCATTTTTGAAATTTCCCGGTTAATATTCAAAAGCGCAAGAAAGAATGAATTTGCCATTATAGTGCTTTGGCTGCCTGTGGAGTCAACATATGCTCTTGTATATTTACTAATTTCACTGTTGATATAATTATTTTCAGGGTTGTTAGGGTCAAACCTTCCTACAAAGTCTTCTTCCCGTAAATCTATACCGTTTTTTCTTGCCCAATCCAGCATTTGGGCAATAAAGCCTTTTGGTGCAACATGAATTTCATATACAACAGATTGTTCTTCTTTAACTTTCTTCCAAGCATAAGTCATATTTTTAGAGAAAGCTTTTCTAGCCCACTCATTTGCAGCCCAGAATTTTTTTATCGCGCTGCTTTCCTCTTTGGTTACTGTAAGCGGAGTCTCAAGTTTAGATACATCAAATGTATTTACCCCCTGTTTTTTCATAAATGCAGAGAGCGCAGCTTTTATTCTGTCAGCACCGAATACATACCAGGCTTTAGATGTTACGCGGCTAAAAATTGCAGCACGGTCAGGGTTTTCTCTGTAAAAATTTTTTTGTCTTTCTGAGAGGTTATAAATAGCTTCCGGATTATTTTCGTAATACCTTTGCAGACCTTCTGAAATATGTTTCTTATGTTCGGCAGATAGCGGTCCTCTTTTTATATAAACAGGCTCTCCTGTTGCCTCCTGAGCCTTTCTGTCTAAGGCTTCCAATCTTTTGGCAGTCATTTCTCTGGTTAATCGTTCATTGTATTCAGGATCAGAGAGTTTTAGAATTCTACCGTATGTTGGTTCTGCCAATGGAATGTTAAGCTTTTTCATTGCATAACTTATGTCTTTGCCGCCGGAGTATCTGCGAAGGTCATTGATTGAAAATCCTTCTCCCCAGTATAATTTTAAAAGCTGCAGTGATAAGTCTTCTTTTGTATCAAAATATTCCAGCCTGCCATTTACAGCATCATCCAAAAAGCTTCCATCTTGAATTTTAACGCTGGAAGAAGGTATAACATCTTTAAATTCCGGGAATTTCTTTTTTGCTTCCTCAAGTGTAAAGCAGTCTTTAAGACTTTCATAGAATTTTTTATGAATATCTATAAGGGTTTCTTTTGCTCTGTTACCTTCTTCGAGAATAATTCCTGCCCATTCTCTGATTTGCGGGGGATAAACATTTGATTTCTTCCTGGCCAGTTTGTCAAGATTTTTTATTGTGCTTGCAAGATCAAGACTGTACCCGCCGGTGAATGTCAGATACTGTGCACTGGTCAATGCAGGAAGCTTACTGGTCTGTACAGGATTATTATTTACTGATGTGGTTTCATTTTTTTGTGTTTTTAATACGGGATGTATATTTATAAGTGTAATTTTGTTTATTTGCATTTTGTCCTTCCGGAAAATTTAAAACCGGTAAATATAAAAATTTGCTATTTTTTTCAACATATCTTATAATAAAAAACAGGACATTGGACTGTCTATTATTATAGTAAGATTAAATCTT
>OJRI01000583.1_pt1 | contig 25369 bp, 24 predicted proteins | sample 1599151 | NCBI WGS metagenome assembly OJRI01 (sample SAMN03922457, study PRJEB24848) | human gut metagenome | isolation source: stool sample | host: Homo sapiens | place: Germany | collected 2009-11
TTGTTCTGAAAATTATTGAAGTTTAACCCCCTGTCGAAAAACGGGGAGTACTATAGCTCTCCGGAATCTATCATGGAGTTTAACCGCACATGGCTGTCGTTATGCCGTGAAAAGCTTAAAGACAACGGAACCATCTGGATTTCCGGAACTCATCACAATATCTTTTCAATAGCTAATGTTCTGACTGAACTTGGCTATAAGATACTTAATGTTATCACATGGGCAAAGACAAATCCACCGCCAAACATATCATGCCGTTTCTTTACTTACTCCACAGAGTTCATTATTTGGGCGCGTAAGTGTCCAAAGGTGCCTCATAAGTATAATTACGAACTTATGAAAGCGATCAATGACGGCAAGCAAATGACAGACGTATGGCGTCTTCCGGCAATCGCCCGATGGGAGAAATCATGCGGCAAACATCCCACACAAAAGCCATTGGCTCTTCTCATCCGCATCATCCTCGCCAGCACTGACGAACATGATTGGATTCTTGATCCTTTCGCAGGCTCATCGACCACGGGAATAGCAGCTAATCTATGTGGACGAAGATTTTTAGGTGTTGAACAGGAACTAAAATTTGTGTCATTGAGTAAAACAAGAAGAGAAGAATTAGATAATCTTGTTGTAAAAGATAATTATATTGCTAGACTGTCTGACTTATCTTTTCAGTTAATGTCTAATACTGTAAATGAACCGGAAGGAGAATACTTATCCGAATTGCCATTCTAACATAGGGATATTCAGAAAATAGTTAACTGATTGTTTGTCAATGTTATAGATTTTTCGTATCTTTGCAAAGACCCCCTGATGGACCCATCACGGGCTTATTCGGGGGTAAACATAAATAACATTCACCGTGAAATTGCAAGGAGAGCTCGCCAAAGCGCCGTTTAACCCATCCATGGGGCTAGCTCAGCCCGGAATCGGACGCCATTAACTGAATATCCCTAATTATTGCGGTGCTCTGGCGATTGGATATTGTGGAGGGGTTTTTCGTAGACGAGGCGGGGACCCCAGACGAAGTTGTGGCGGCAGAGGAGGCGGTAGCCGGCGGCGGCGAGGGCTTTCTGCATGGGGAGATTCTCAAGGCCGGTGTCGGCGCGGGACCACAGGATGTCGCAGCTGAGCATTTCCTCTTCGAGCAACGCGAGGAAGCGGCGGCCAATGCCACGGCCTCGGTACGCGTCGCTTATGGCGAGGCGGTGTATTACCGCGTAGCTTTCGCCGGGCGATGTCATTACGTTGTGCAGGTGGGAGTATTCCGGGTCATCGGCCACAATGGCGGCGTAGGCGCAGACTGCATCGCCGTCGTCAAGTACAAAACCGCGGCCCGCGGAGATTTCCTCTTCGAGCTGGCTTTCGGGCGGGTAACCGTCGTCCCACTGCCGGAATCCCAGGGCGCGTTGCGCGGCACGTGCCTGCGCCATAATATGCATGATGGCGGGAATGTCGGCGAGTGAGGCTTTCCGCAAGCGCATCATTGCAGCATCGGTGCTATGCGTTTCAGCGCATCGACAAAGGCATCGCAGTCGCGCAGCGAGTTGTAGACGGCGAAGCTGGCACGCACGGTGCCGGGGATGCTGAAGCGCTCCATCAGCGGCTGCGCGCAGTGGTGGCCGGTGCGCACCTCCACGCCGAGTTTGTCGAGCAACAATCCGGTGTCGTAGGGATGTGCCTTGCCGACGAGGAAACTGATGACACCGCTCTTGTGTGGCGCGTTGCCGTAGATGCGCAGCCCTTCCACTTCGTTTTCGAGACGGCGCGTGGTGTATTCCAGAAGCTCGTGCTCACGTGCGGCGATTGTGTCGATGCCCACCTCTTCTATAAAGTCAAAAGCCTTCGAGAAGGCGGCGATGTCGACAAAGTCCGGCGTTCCGGCCTCGAATTTGAAGGGCAGTTCGGCGAATGTGGTTCCGCTGAACGACACGTGGGAAATCATCTCGCCGCCACCTTGATAGGGAGGCATTTTTTCGAGCCATTCACGGCGCCCGAAGAGCACTCCGATGCCGCAGGGACCGTACATTTTATGCGACGAGAAGGCATAGAAATCGCAGCCTATGTCCTGCACGTCGACGGGCAGATGCGGCGTTCCCTGCGCGCCGTCCACGAGTACGGGGATGCCGCGGCTGTGGGCGAAGGCGGTCATTTCCTTGACGGGATTCACGGTTCCCAGCACGTTGGAGACGTGACAGAAAGCGGCCATGACGGTCTTTTCGTTGAAGAGCGAGCGGTATTGCTCCTGGTCGAGCACTCCGCGGTCGTCGATGTCCACCACGCGGATGGCGAGGCCGCGGCGTTGCGCCATGAGTTGCCACGGCACTATGTTGGCGTGGTGTTCCATAACGGTGAGGATAATCTCGCCACCTGCGGGGAACAGCTGCCCCATGCTGTAGGCCACGAGGTTGATGCTCTCGGTGGTGCCGCGCGTGAAGATAACCTCCTCGGGCGACGGGGCGTTGATGTATCGCGCCACCTTGCGGCGCGCTTCCTCCTGGAGGTCGGTGGCTTCCTGCGAGACGGTGTGCACGCCGCGGTGCACGTTGGCTTTGGTGTGGCGGTAGAGGTAAGCTATCTCGTCCACCACACTGTCAGGGGTCTGCGACGTGGCGGCGTTGTCGAGGTACACCATGTCGCGTCCGGCCACCTTGCGTTCCAGGATAGGGAAACGGCGGCGTATGTCAAGAAACTCTTTTTCAGTCATTTTCAATCGGTTACTTGCTGTTGTGCGGGCAGGCGGCGGAGCAGGCGGCGCAACCGTTCTGCGTGCCGGTGAAGGTGTGCTCCACCAGTTGCGTGAGGCGTTCGCGCAACGCGGGGAGACGCACTCCCTCTATGACGTCGGCCATGAAAGCCTGTTTCAGCAGCAGGTGGGCCTGCGCTTCGGAGAGGCCGCGCTGACGCATGTAGAACACCTGCTTGGGGTCGAAGGTTCCCGTGGCGGTGCCGTGGGAACACTTCACGTCATCGTTATAGATTTCGAGTTGCGGCTTGGAGTACATCCGCGCCTCGGGCGACCCCACTATGTTGCGGTTGGCCTGGTAAGCCTCGGTCTTCACGGAGCCGGGCGCCACGTAGATGAGTCCGGCAAACTCGCCGCGCGCCTTGTCGTCGACCACATATTTGAAGAGTTCGTCGCTGTGGCAGCGCGGGGCGTCGTGGCGGATAACGGAATAGGTGTCGGCCATGCGTTCGCCGTCTTCTATTGCCATTCCGAGCAGACGCAGTTCACCCTCGGGACCGGCAAAGGTGCACCGGTATTCGTTGCGGGTGCGCCCGTTGCAGAGCGTTATGCCGTCGAGCAGCACGTTGGCGCCCTCTTCCTGACGCAGGTAGGTGGTGCACAGGCGCGTGGTGCGCGGCGTGGATTCCTCGATGTCGTATATGTCGAGGCGCGACCGGGCGCCGGCGAAGATTTCCACCGTCTGGAGCGCGAGGAAATCGTTGTCGGGATTCTGCGTGTGGTCGCACACCAGGAGCTGCAACTCAGCGTCCTCTTCCAGCACCACGAGCAGCCGCCTTACGGCCATCAGCGGCATGGCGCTCTGCAGCACGTTGACGAGCTGCACGGGACGCTCCGGGCGAACGCCTTCGGGCACATAGACGAAGAGGCCGTCCTGCACCAGCAGCGTGTCGAGGGCCGCGATCGGGTTGTCGAGCCCGGCGAGGGTGCCGTAATACTTCCTTACAAGTTCGGGATGCTCCTCGGCGGCACGGCGCAGCGAGCCTATTATGATGCCGTCGTGGCGCGGCAGGGCGGTTCCTTCAGGTTCGGCGTAGATGTCGTTGAGCATGAAGGTGACGGCCGTAGAGAGGTTGGGCACGCCGCAGCGGAACGAGAGCATCGGGTTCACGTCGAGCGGCACGCGCGCCGGATTCAGTCCGAAGTCAGGGGAGAGCAGCGCCGTGAGGTCGGTGATATGGTAGTTTTCGGAACCGAGGCGTGGCAGCGGTGTTCCCTCGAGCGCGGCGTAGGCGTCCCGGCGCAGGCGGTTCAGCACGTGCGCCGAATTGTTGTCGAACAACTCGCGGTGGCCGGCGTAGAGTTCCAGGTATTGTCTGATGGCGTCCATAGGTCAGGCCTCCTGAGAGTCAACTTGTTGCTTAATCCAGTCATATCCGCGCTCTTCAAGTTCGAGGGCGAGTTCCGGACCGGCTGTCATCACTATGCGTCCCTTGTAGAGGATGTGCACTATGTCGGGCTTGATATAGTCGAGCAGACGCTGATAGTGTGTAATAACGATGGTGGCGTTGTCGGGGCTCTTGAGGGCGTTGACGCCGTTGGCCACGATGCGCAGGGCGTCTATGTCGAGGCCGGAGTCGGTTTCGTCGAGGATGGAGAGGCGCGGTTCGAGCATGGCCATCTGGAAAATCTCGTTACGCTTCTTCTCGCCGCCGGAGAAACCTTCGTTCACGGAGCGCGAAGCCAGTTTGGTGTCAAGCTCCACGATGGCGCGTTTCTCGCGCATCATCTTCAGGAACTCGGTGGCGGAGACGGGTGGTTGTCCCAGATATTCTCGCTTTGCGTTGATGGCCGCGCGCATGAAGTTGACCATCGAGACGCCGGGAATCTCCACGGGATACTGGAAACCGAGGAAGAGGCCCTCGTGGCTGCGGGTTTCCGGCGGCATGGCCAGCAGGTCCTTGCCGTAAAACTCCGCCGAGCCGCCCGTCACGGTGTAAGCCGGATTGCCGGCCAGCACCATCGAAAGGGTCGATTTGCCGGAGCCGTTGGGGCCCATGATGGCGTGAACCTCGCCGGGCCGCACTTCGAGATTTATTCCCTTAAGTATTTCTTTACCGCCTATTTCGGCGCGTAAGTCTTTGACTTTAAGCATATTCAGATATTTGATAGCGGACGCGTGGGCCGCTTTGTTATATCAACGTTCATGGTATCGGATAAGTTTTCCGAAATTTTCCGTGCCTCGCGGAGCTGGCGTTCCAGCAGCAGGTCGGCGAAGGGGGGAGTGCACGTAATGGCGGGGCCGAGCAGCATGACGGCCTCCACCACGCCGCCGTCGCCCTGGTCGGCGATTTTCAGCGCGGGGCAACCCTGCTGCATCCCGCCCCAGAGGTTGAGCAGCAGCGACAGGGCGGTGGCATACTTCACCAGTCCGAAGAAGGCACCGAAGCAAGCGCCGGCACCGCCCGGACGGCTTCCGGCCAGCCGCGCCGCTATCATGGCGCCGGCCGCGCGTATCACCAGGTAGACGCAGAAGTATAGCAGCGCGGCCGACATGTAAGCGGCCACAAAGACGCCGTCGGTGTATTCGCGGGCGATGCCCTGCTGTATCAGCACATCGGCGAGCGACGGCCCCGCGGCGATGGCCACCAGCACGCCGAGACACCATGCCAGCAACGACGGCAGTTGCCTCAGCATCCCTTGCCGCCAGCCGCGCCACAGCCCGAAGGCGCATAGCCCGATGACCAATATATTCAATATCAGAGCCGTCATTCGTAAATGCAAAGTTAGCAAATTCCGCCGACATGGACAAACAAAAAACCGTCTCCCCGGGGAAGGAAGACGGAAAAAAACTATGAATGTTCGCGTTTGCTTGCGATTCGGATTGCTCTGTCGTTAGGTTGCGTCGGTAATTACTTGGTGATGATGCGTTTGGCACCTACGTAGCGGGGCACGTAGTAACCCTCGAAGTCGCTGATGCGGACGCCGCGGATGGAGGCGTGGATGAACTTGAAGGTGCCCTTCTCGTTGTCGGCTTCCCAGACGATGCCCACATGACCCACGTTCTTGCCGCTGGAGCGGGAGGTGAAGAACACGAGGTCGCCTTTGCGGAGGTCATTGCGCGCTACCGGGGTTCCCTGGGTGTACTGCATACGCGAGCCCGGGCTGATGTTGAAGCCGAACTGCTTGTAGACGTAAGAGGTGAATCCCGAGCAGTCGAAAGTGTTGGGGCCGTGTGTGCCGTGAACATATTTCTTACCGATGTGTTTCTGAGCTTCGAGCAGGAGGTCATTGATCATTCTGGAACTTTCAGCCGAGAGGTCGCCGATAGTCTCGCGACGGCCCACGTCACCGCGAACCATACTGTTGATGATCTCCTTGTCCATGCGGTTCTTGTTGTCGGCCAGCTGTTCGTGATGTATCTTGCTGTGCATTCTGGCGGCGGCCGATGTTGCGCGGGTCTGCGCGGTTCCGAAAAGTGAAGTTACTGCTATTGCGGCTGCTGCCAGTGCTATTTTGATGTTCATGAAATTTCTATTTAAGTTCGTTTTACTGACGCAAAGTTACGACAAATTGCCGCCGGTGTCAAGAAAAACGGGGTTTCGGGAGGGTGTTTTAATGTAGTTTATGATTTGGCACAAAACGGGAGCCGGTGTGCAAAATCGGAAAAATTGACCATAAAATCGACCAAATCAGCTAGATGTAGCCGCTTGAGGTGACGAATAGAGCCAAATGGCTGAAAATCAGCACTTATGTCAATCGTTAATTAATTTTAACACTTCGCGGACTGAAAATGAACCTCTCCGATGCCTGCTCCAGCTACACTCTACCTATATATATATATAGGGGCACAAGAAACGTCTGCGGTGCCAAGCCTACTACACCTTCACGTCTCTCGCAATCCGAGCGATCGCAGTGCCCAAAAACAAAAAGAAATAGGGGCGCCGACTTGCGGCCACCCCTATATCAGGAAATGAAAGCTATGTTTAAAAACTACTTCCGGGAGTCAGGAATCGGGTTACTTTACTCCCAGGTCGGTGAGAACTTGGTCGATATGGGCCTCGGCCTTCTTCACGGTGGCGTCGTAATTCTCTTTGCTACCCATGTCTTCGCGGACTTCGATGTAGAACTTGATTTTAGGTTCGGTCCCGGAGGGGCGAACCGATACCTTGTCGCCAGATTCGGTGAAGAACTGAAGGACGTTAGATGTTGTGGGGAAGTCGAGTTTCGTGACTTCGCCGGTCTTGAGGTTGCGCTCATTGAGGTCGGAGTAGTCCTTGATGCGTACCACGGGCGAGCCGCCGAGCTGTTTGGGGGGATTTTCGCGGAAATTCTTCATCATTGCCACGATTTCGTCGGCGCCGCTCTTTCCGGGGCGCACTACGCTTACGCCGCGCTCATGCGAGAATCCGTATTTGTCGTAGCAGTCCACGAGCAGCTGGAAGAGGTTCATCCCCTTGTCGGCGGCCCATGCCGCCATTTCGGCCAGCAGCGAGTTGGCCGAGATGGAGTCTTTGTCGCGCACGAAAGTTTCTGCCAGGAAGCCGTAGCTCTCTTCGCCGCCGCCTATGTAGCGGCCTTTGTCTTCCATGTCGCGCATTACGTTGGCTATCCACTTGAAACCGGTGTAGCAGTCGAAGCATTTGACGTTGTTGGCATCTGCAATGCGCTTGACGGTCTCGGTGGTGACGATGGTCTTGACGCAGTATTCGTTCCCCTTGATGAGGCCGAGTTCCACGTTGCGCGTGATGATGTAGTTGAGCAGGAGCACGAGCATCTGGTTGCCGTTGACGAGGCGGTATTCACCCTCGCCGGCTTTGACAACGAGCGCTATACGGTCGGCGTCGGGGTCGGCGGCGAGCACTATGTCTGCGTTCACCTTCTTGGCCTTCTCGATGGCGAGTGTCAGTGCCTCGGCGTTCTCGGGGTTTGGTGAAACCACAGTGGGGAAGTCGCCGTCCTGGACGTCCTGTGCGGGAACGTGGATAACGTTGTCGAAGCCCCACATTTCGAGCGAGCGGTACATCAGGCGCGAGCCTACCCCGTGGAGCGGAGTGTAGACGATGCTCATCATGGAGTGGCGCTTGTCGCTCTCGGGCGAGAGCGAAAGCGTCTTGACGTCGGCCAGGAACTCGGCGTCGATTTTCGGGCCGATGACCTCGATGAGTTTCTTGTTTGGCGTGAACTTTATCTGCGAGTTGTCGGTGATGGCGTTCACATATTCGATGGTCTTGACGTCGTGGGGGGAAATCATCTGTGCGCCGTCGCTCCAGTAAGCCTTGTAGCCGTTGTATTCGCGGGGGTTGTGGCTGGCGGTGAGCATGACACCGCTCTGGCATCCGAGCTTGCGGATGGCATAGGATACCTCCGGGGTGGGGCAGCCGGCGTCGAAGAGGTAGACCTTGATGCCGTTTGCCGAGAAAATGTCGGCGGTAAGTTCGGCGAACTTACGCGAATTGTGTCGCACGTCGTAGCCTACCACCACGCTGATCTGCGGCAGCTCCCTGAATGCGTCGTTGAGATAGTTGGCCAGACCCTGTGTGGCGGCGCCTACGGTGTAGATGTTCATGCGGTTGGTGCCTGCACCCATGATGCCGCGCAGTCCGCCGGTGCCGAACTCCAGGTCGCGGTAGAAGGATTCTATCAGCGGCGTCTTGTCGTCGGCGTCGAGCATTGCCTGCACTTCGGCGCGAGTTTCTTCATCGTATTCCGGACCGAGCCATTTCTTGGCTTTTGCTTCTACCTGTTTCAATAATTCTTCGTTGTTCATGTCTGATGTAATCTAAAACGCTATATACAAAATCCACAGAATCACTCACGTCCTCTCCGGGCAAGCGGCTTTACGAATGATGATAAGCGGTCTGTTTTATTTCGCATATAAAATTCTATTTGGGTTAAATTTTTATTCTCAACTTCAGTATACCCTGTGCCATTTTAATATGGTATATACTTAATAACACAAAGATAGGCAAAAATGCTCAAACAGCCAAATAATTTTTAGCATTTTTCAGAAAAGCGGTGGGACTGGGTTGTTTCGCGAAGTCCCGGACGCGTTTTATTTGGTGGTATGGAAGATTTTATGTAAATTTGCGGAATAAAACTTTGACACCATGATACTTTCCATGACCGGCTTCGGCCGTTCCATCGTAGAATATAACCATAATAAGATTATAGCCGAAGTAAAGTCGCTGAACAGCAAACAGTTCGACCTGTTGATGCGTGTGCCCGGCTATTACCGCGAGCTGGAGCCGGAATTGCGTTCCGTCCTCGCCGAACAGCTGCAGCGCGGAAAAGTGGACCTGACCATTACCCTCGAAAACCTCGGCGAAGCCTCTGTGGTCCTCAACGTCGAAGCCATGGAGCACTACAAACGCCAGATTGAGGATATGTGCACCCGCCTGAATATAGCATGGCCCACCGACTGGGTCGGCCAGCTGATGCGTATGCCCGATGCCATGAAGAGCGAAGTGCGCCTGCTCTCCGACAGCGAGCGCAACATAGTGAAAGGCGCCGTAGTGAAGGCCGCCCATGCGCTCACCGACTTCCGGCGCACCGAAGGCGCCAAACTCGAAGTCTTTTTCGCCGATAAAATCCGTCGCATCGGCGAGCTTCTCTCCGAAGTGGAACCCTTCGAGAACAGCCGTGTAGCCAAGCTCCGCGAACGCCTCGAAGCCCAGTTGCAGAAACTGCAAGGTGTGGAAATCGATGCCGGGCGCCTGGAACAGGAACTCATATATTACATTGAGAAACTGGACGTTACCGAAGAAAAGACACGTTTACGCGCCCATCTCAACTACTTCACCGAGACCATGGCCGGCGAACCCGGACAAGGCAAGAAACTCGGCTTCATAGCCCAGGAAATGGGCCGCGAAATCAATACGCTCGGCTCGAAGTCGAACAACGCCGAGATGCAGCGCATAGTAGTGAAAATGAAGGACGAACTCGAGCAGATAAAGGAGCAAGTGCTCAACGTGCTCTGACGCTTGATTCAACCACTGGTAAAAGACATCCGGTAATTTCACCAAAAGGAACCGGCAACATGAAAGAAGGAAAAATCATCATCATCTCCGCGCCGTCCGGCAGCGGAAAGTCCACCATCATACAGCGGCTGATGCAGAACCCGGAGCTTCACCTCGGCTTCTCGGTCTCGGCCACAAGCCGTCAGCCCCGCGGCAGCGAACAGCATGGCCGCGAATATTACTTCATCACCTGCGAGGAGTTCAAGCTGCGCGTCGGCGCCGGAGAATTCATAGAATGGGAAGAGGTGTATCCCGGCACTTGCTACGGCACTCTGCGCTCCGAGGTGGAGCGCGTCACCGGCAACGGGCAGAATCTCGTGCTCGACATCGATGTGGCCGGCGGTGTCAACGTGAAAAAGATGTACGGCGACCGCGCGCTGGCACTCTTCATAGAGCCGCCGAGCCTCGGAGAGCTGGAACGCCGTCTCAAGGGACGAGGCACCGACGCCCCCGAAGTGGTGGAAAAGCGCCTCGCCAAAGCCGAATACGAGCTGGGTTTCGCCCCGCAATACGACGCTGTAATAGTAAACGACGACCTCGAAACCGCCGTCGCGGCCGTCACCACCCTAATTCTCGACTTCATCAATCGGTAAACCGCGTTTCCGACTTGTTTACAAGTCATTATGGTTTCCGATTCGTTTGAGAGTCGCCTAACCTTGGGTTATAGATAGTGCGGCAGAATAATTGTTAAGACAGTCAACCATATTCAGCCCCGGTTCTCCCGGAACCGTGCTCGTCTCGCTTCGCGAGTCTTGCGGACCGGCCGCAGAAGTTTACCTTCTTCGCGGTTCAGCAGTATCTTTAAGCATTCCTCCAAATCCGGAACTTTCAGTATTTATAGGTAACGCAGTTAGTAAATGTGCATTTTATTGTAGCCCGAATTGCGTCAGCGCCTCCGTCAGGAGGCAGATTTTTCCGTAACCCCGTACGCCGCCAGGCGTGCGGGGACCAAAGCGCACGTTAATACGGGCCTCCGTGAGGAGGCCGATTTACACCAAAAATGATTATTGGAGGTATAAATAATTGTAAATCATCCTCTTCCGGAGGCTATATATTATGTTTACAAACCTGCGCATTATTGATTTCATTTCCCTATCAGGTATATCAAACTATTAATAATCAATCTTTTACTTCAATCGCTACTTAACTTATAATTTCATTCAGCAAACAGTCGCTTTCCCGATAACGTCGTGTGTGGGCAAACTTGGCTATAATAGCCACCTAAGCTAATCGCCAAATCCGCAGCCATTTACATCACCGTCGGCGAAGCAACCGTTTGCCGCACTTGGCGGAGGCCTGGAGACCTCCGATCCTTAAGTCTCTCTCGCGACGGTTGTTCAACCTATAAACTCATGAAAAAGAGTGTGGAATTTTATCGGGAAAACCATTTTTACACACAAAAATATGTTTTTCAGCAGAAAAGGGTTTAAAATTGAAAACTAATTACTAACTTTGCAGTCGCAGACCGTGTCGCAGAAGCCCCGGTCCGGGGTCAAGCGGTGCGGGATGTAGAGAAAACATACATAGAAAGCGTTTATCCGCGCTGATTCTTGACGTTCAGGAATTCTCGCAAAATTTTTGTCAAAGTCAAGGGTCGAGCAACGGTAGATGCCCGTGGATATGTAATTATCTTGCAACCGGCATGATATTCCGAGAGGAATACCGCTGGGGGCATTGATTGCATATACAGGCGTGGGCTTCTGCGTGTTGCCGTCCGACTTTGACAGGGCAATGCGATAAGCCTCTGAACGTAGGACAGCAACAGATACAGATTCCTACGCTTTTTTTATACACTAACCTAACGCCAACGAGAGGAAGACCGCGGCTCAAACATTCGGATGGTCGATTTTGTAACCATAGCCAACAACGCTATTGCCGAAATCAAAAGAGTCAAAAGAGGTTCTTTGCGCTTTAGTGCGCCTGTATATTTGGCGATATCTACACATGGTTCTGTCGAAAGTTCAAGTTTATGGCTTATTCTTAAAAATGCAAATCTTGCCGCCCTCATATTACCCTATAAATATAGGGTGATTACGGCTGAGGATTCCAGCGCATTTATATTGTTTATTGATAACAAGGGCAACTGCAACGACAGTATTGATCTTAATGGTTGGAAACTAAAATTCGATGCTCCAATAGAAAGGTTGTACAGAACATACCAGAGATCTGCCATAATCTCCAAGGCCGGACATAAGGTGTTTCTAAAAACGCCACACGGCACTATTACTCCAGACGATTTCAAGAGAATATGGAATTATTTCAGGCGAATCTCAACAATCAATGAAGATTTCGCCTCACTTCCGCTTTATCAAGAGTTATACGACAACAATATAACAATAACTTCGCTAAGGGAAGATAATATTCGAAAAGAATACACCCTTTTCTGTACCGAGGCCATTCTCAAAGCGAATGAAGAATTACTCGAAAATCTTAAACACATTGTAAAATCAACGAAATGAAACCAATTATTCAAAAACTTTGGATGTTCATAGCGGTGCTATGCGCATCCCTCTCCGCATCAGCCTACGACTTCTACGACTTTCGGTCAGACGGTTTGTATTACAGCATTCTGTCGGAAGAAGACCGCACCGTTGCAGTAACGTATCCTGATATTGATGATTATGTGTCAGGGGACATAGAAATTCCTCGGAAGGTAATTTATAATTCAAAAACCTATACGGTGACTTCTATCGGAGATGAAGCGTTCTTTGAATGCAGCAGCCTGGCATCCGTGACGATTCCCAACTCCGTGACTTCTATCGGAAATTCTGCGTTCTCTGGATGCAGCAGCCTGGAATCCGTGACGATTCCCAACTCCGTGACTTCTATCGGAGATTATGCGTTCTATGGCTGCAATGATTTAAAGACCATCTATATGCAATGCGAAGTCCCCATAAAATGCAATCCGGGATTCAGTGATGAAATATTAAAGGAAACCGCTCTATACGTTCCGACAGGCACAAAGACGTTATATAAGATAGTTGACCCGTGGAGAAATTTCCGGAATATCGAGGAGATGGATTTCAGTGGCGTTGATGGCATTGAGGCCGATGAATATGGAGCGCCTCACATTTCTGTAAATAATGGCATACTGACAATTGGCAGAATCAGAAGCGATGAAAATGTCTCTGTCTATGACATGCAAGGGCGCATATTCTACAGTGGCACATCGCACACCATAGACAATTTATCACCGGGCTTATACATAGTGAAAACAGGAAGCAGAACAATAAAAATCTCAATTTGAACCATCATGGACGAAAACAATTATCTGATCCAGTTTGAATATGGAGGCGAAAATCACAGATCCACAGCCTGTCGCATTGTGATTTCTCCAAAGGAAATTTCAGCGACAAGTGGGTGATGGCCGGAATCATCGAGGACTATATCCAAACTTACAACCTCCACAAGGATGGAGCTAAAGTAACAAATGCACGTCTATTCGGGAAAGGCGGAGAGCTAATTACTCTCGTTCCCGATTTTGGAACAGAATTCAACATCTGACAATCCCAAATCGTTATTTAATACTCTTATGCATGTTTAAGTTTAACGACCCCTAATGAATTTGTATAGAGCATAGCCGCAGCCTTTTGCTGCGACTATGTTTGTTTTGTAGTTTAGAGTTCATGGCGTGAGGGTTTACATCGACAGTGCGGCGGAGCGGTGTTAACGCTTTTTAGCGCGGAAAGTCTTGACAGCGGGGGCGTTTTTTATTATCTTTGCATCGCCCTCTTGTGGGGTGACGCATTTTTATGCTCTTGCTTGTATTGCAGTTTTAGCTATACCACTGAGCATAAGCCGATTATGCGCCGATAATATGAGTATTAACTTTAATAAGATTCAGCAAGCCGCCGCACTTCCGGCAACTGTGAAAATTTGCAAAGGCAGATTTTTGCAAGTTAGCATGACGCAGACGACGCTGAAAAAACTTCGAGGCTTACCGTCTTGCGCACTTTTCGCGCGCAGGAAACGGCGCCTCCCGACAAACCATTATGAACATTAAGGGACAGAACAAGCAGCCGCAATCCCGCCCGGAAAGCGCTGCCTCCGCTCCGAAGACAGCATCTTTCGCCGCCCGAAAGGCCGACGTCGACACGTTGAAACAGGATGACAAAGCGTCATACCCCTTCGGAAAGATAAACTTCATCTGCATGGGCGTTTGCCTGGTGCTCATCATCGTGGGTTTCCTGCTGATGGGCGGCGAAGGCAGCTCGGTGGAACGCGGCTTCAATCCGGATATTTTCTCCACACGCCGCATCGTGGTGGGCCCGCTGTTGGCCTTCCTGGGTTTCCTTTTCATGGCGTTCGCCATCATCATCAAGCCCGGCACGTGCCCCTTCGGCCGGAGCCGCAACAAAAACGCTTAACCCATGGACTGGATTGACGCGCTAATCCTCGGTATTGTGCAGGGGCTGGCCGAGTACCTCCCCATCTCTTCGAGCGGACATCTCGAAATTTTCCGGCAGATTCTGGGCATCGACATCCCGTCGGACCAGACGTTGCAGTTCGACGTCATAGTACACGCCGCCACCGTGCTGAGCACCATCGTCATCCTGTGGCCGATGTTCTTCCGCCTCTGCCGCTCCTTCTTTACTTTCCGCCGCGACGCCGATTTCTATTACGTCTGCAAGATACTGGTGAGCTGCATCCCGGTGGCCATCGTAGGCTTCTGTTTCAAGGATTTCGTGGAGCAGTTTTTCGGCAACGGATTGCTGACGGTAGGCATCTGCCTGCTGGTGACGGCGGCGCTCCTCAGTTTTGCCCATTTCACCGGCTTCAACCGCAAGACGGGGAAGATGGTTTCGGGAGAAAAGGGACGCGACATCACGTGGCTCGACGCCTTCGTGATAGGCTGCGGACAGGCGCTGGCGGTGCTTCCGGGCCTTTCGCGCAGCGGCACCACCATCGCCACCGGCATCCTTTTGGGCGACAAACGCGCGCACGTGGCGCAGTTCTCCTTCCTGATGGTCATCATCCCCATCCTGGGCGAGGCGCTCCTCGACGTGAAGGACATACTTGCCACCCCGTCGGCCGAAATGGCAATATCGCCTGCCGCGCTTGCCGTAGGGTTCGTGGCCTCGTTCGTGGTGGGCTGCGCGGCCTGCAAGTGGATGCTGGAACTTGTGAAGAAGGGACGCCTGCTGTGGTTCGCCGTCTACTGTGTGGCCGTCGGGCTGCTCTGCATCCTGTGGTAATGCTGTATACCTTCCCTAACCTGCTGAATGAATGGACTTTGTAAGTGGAGAAATAATAGCGGTAGACAAGCCGCTGCATTGGACGAGCTTCGACGCGGTGAAGCGTCTTCGCGGCGCGTTGCAGCGCCGTCTGGGCGTGCGTAAGTTCAAGGTAGGACATGCCGGGACGCTCGACCCTCTGGCAACCGGCGTGCTGATAGTCTGCACCGGACGCGCCACGCGCAGCATAGACACCCTGCAGGCCGGCGACAAGGAGTATGTGGCCACGTTGCGCCTCGGCGCCACTACGCCGAGTTTCGACCTGGAGACGGAAATCGACGCCACCTTCCCCACCGCCCATATCACCCCGGAGTTGCTCGAAGAAGTGCTCTCGCGCTTCCGCGGCCATATCGCCCAGGTGCCTCCGGTCTATTCGGCCGTGAAGATAGACGGCAAGCGTGCCTACAAGTTCGCGCGCCGCGGCCAGGAGGTGGAGCTGAAGGCGAAACCACTGGAAATCAAGGAACTGGAAGTAGAGGAGATGGACCTCTCGGGCGCCGAGCCGTGGGTGAGGCTGCGCATAGTGTGCGGCAAAGGGACCTATATCCGCGCGCTGGCACGCGACATTGGTCGCGAACTCGGCTCCGGCGCACACCTCACTGCCCTGCGGCGCACGCGCGTGGGACAATACCCCATAGACCGCTGCCTGTCCCTCGACCAGGCACTGGAACTTATCGAGAGGGTGGACATCACCTTTCCCGACGACTATACTCCCCCGAAAGCAAATTGAAAACAGAGAGGCCGGCGGCGTCCGGAAAAAAAAGAGGCGCCACACATGGCACCGGCCGCGATTTTTTACACATATCATAACATCATATATGAAGCTATCACAGTTTAAATTTACTCTTCCCAACCGACTCATCGCGCAGTATCCCACGGACAACCGCGACGAGTGCCGCCTGATGGTCGTGGACACCCGCTCGGGCGAAATCTCCCACCGTACCTTCAAGGACATCCTTGGATACTTCGACGAGGGAGACGTGATGGTATTCAACGACACGAAAGTATTCCCCGCGCGCCTCTACGGCAGCAAGGAGAAGACCGGCGCCCGCATAGAGGTGTTCCTGCTGCGCGAGCTCAACGCCGACAACAAATTCTGGGACGTGCTGGTGGAGCCGGCGCGCAAAATACGCATCGGCAACAAGCTATATTTCGGCGACGACGAGTCGATGGTGGCCGAGGTGATCGACAACACCACGTCGCGCGGCCGCACGCTCCGATTCCTCTACGACGGGGAGCACGAGGAGTTCCGCGAGGTGCTCTACTCCCTGGGGCACACCCCGCTGCCCGACTACATCACGCGCGAGGCCGAGCCGCAGGACGCCGAGGCATATCAGTGCCTCTTCGCCCGCAACGAGGGCGCCGTAATGGCTCCCGCCGCCGGGCTGCACTTCAGCCGCGAGCTGCTCAAACGCCTCGAAATCAAGGGCGTGGAGCAGGGGTTCCTCACCCTGCACGCCGGACGCGGCAACTTCAAGGACATCGACGTGGAAGACCTTACCAAACACCGCATGGACTCCGAGGAGATGTTCGTCGATGAGGAGCTGGTGAACCTCATCAACAACGCCAAGGACCGCGAGCACCACGTCTGCGCCGTGGGAACGACGGTGCTGCGCGCGCTGGCGAGCGCCGTCTGCATGGACGGACACATCATGACCTACGAGGGATGGACCAACAAGTTCATCTTCCCGCCCTACGACTTCACCGTCTGCGACGCCCTGATTTCCAACTTCCACATGCCGCTGAGCACAATGCTGATGATGGTGGCAGCTTTCGGCGGCTACGACACCATCATGGAGGCATACCGTGTGGCCGTAAAGGAGGAATACCGCTTCGGCGCTTACGGCGACGCCATGCTCGTACTAAGATAACCAATCAAACCTATCATAATGAAACATTTACCCCAACTACTTACAGCTGCCGCCTTGCTGACGGCAGCCTCGGCGCTGGCCTGCACCAACCTGCTGGCCGGCAAGAAAGCCACTACGGACGGCTCCGTGATGGTGACCTACGCCGCCGACTCGCACAACCTCTTCGGCGAACTGGGCCACACTCCCGCCGCCGACCACCCCAAAGGCGCCATGCGCAAGGTGATAGAGTGGGATACGAGCAAGCCGCTCGGCGAAATCCCCCAGGTGCCCCATACCTACAACGTGGTGGGAAATATCAATGAAAACCAGGTGGTCATTGCAGAATCCACATGGGGCGGCCGTCCCGAACTCGTGGACACCACCGGCCAGGCTGTCATAGACTACGGCTCCCTGATGCAGATAGCCCTCGAACGCTCCAAGACCGCCCGTGAAGCCATCCAGGTAATGACGTCGCTGGTAGAGAAATACGGCTATGCCTCCTCCGGCGAGTCGTTCTCCATAGCCGACAAGGACGAGCTGTGGGTAATGGAGATGATCGGCAAGGGTGCCGAGAAGGGTGCCGTGTGGATAGCGGTGCGCATCCCCGACGAGGCAATCTCCGGCCATGCCAACGAACCCCGCATCCGCCGGGTCAACTTCAAGGATAAGAAGAACGTCATGGCGTCGAAAGACGTCGTCAGCTTCGCCCGCAAGCGCGGCTGGTACGACGGCAAGGACGCCGACTTCAGCTTCGCCGATGTCTACGGAGAGCACGCCGTGGACACGCGCCGCGGCTGCGACGCACGCGTATGGAGCTACTTCCGCCGCTTCAGCAAGGACGCCGACAAATATTACGACTGGTGCTCCGGCAAGAGCGACGAGCCCATGCCCCTCTACATCATCCCTGACCGCAAAGTGTCGCTGGCCGAGATGCAGGAGCGTATGCGCGACCACTTCGAGGATACCCCCTTCGACATGCACAACGACATAGGCGCCGGCCCCAACCACGTGCCTTACCGCTGGCGCCCGATGGACTATAAGGTGGACGGCAAGGATTATGTGCACGAGCGCGCCATCGCCACGCAGCAGACCGGCTGGAGCTTCGTCACACAGAGCCGCGCCGACCTCCCCGACCCCGTAGGCGGCGTAATCTGGTTCGGCACCGACGACACCAACACCTCCGTCTACATGCCCTTCTACTGCTCCATGACCGAGGTGCCCCACGAGGTGGCACACGGCAACGGAGACATGAACACCTTCAGCAACGAGTCCAACTTCTGGATGACGAACTGGGTAGCCAACCAGGCTTATAACCGCTACGACCTGATGATTCCCGACATCCGCAAAGTGCAGTCGGGACTGGAAACCAAATTCATCGGCGCACGTCCCGACCGCGAGAAGTATCTCGTGCAACTCTACGAGAGCGGCGACATGCCCAAGCTCGTTTCCGAGGTCAACGCCGAGGGTGCTGCCATAGCCAAGGAAGCCACCGACAGCTACCGCGACCTGGCACAGTACCTGCTCGTCAAGTTCATGGACGGTAACATGAAGAAGACAAACCCCGACGGCTCCTTCATCTACGACGAGAACAACCATCCCGTTTCCCCGAATTTTCCCGGATATAACAAGGAGTATTACGAGAACATAGTGCGCAGCACCGGAGACCATTTCCTGGTTCCGCCGCACAAGTAATCAAAGACCCACAGACCATATCAGACCGGGCACCGCACAGGCCACAGGCGCCCGCGGTGTCCGGTCACTTTCAATATACACCTGTCTGTCAGCCGTTTGGCAAAGTCAGGCAATTCTCTCTCCACCGAAAATAAAACACACTGCGTTATGACCACCGACATCTCATCCGTCGCCCGGGCGCTGGGACTTCCCCGCCCGATGCGCAACGACAGCATCGACACGCTGCTTACCGACTCGCGTTCCCTCACTTTTCCACGCACTTCGCTCTTCTTCGCCATCCCCACCAAGGAGAACGACGGCCACCGCTACGTGCGGCAGCTTTACGACACGGGGGTGCGGAATTTCGTAGTAAACCGCGTGCCGCAGGAGATGGAGGGTGTCCGCGACGCCAACTTCCTCGTGGTTCCCGACACCGTGGGGGCGCTGCAGCAAGTGGCCCGGCGGCTCACACCGCGCGCCGCCGAGGTAGTGGCCATAACCGGCTCGGCCGGAAAGACCACCATCAAAGAGTGGCTGTTCCAGATGCTGGAGCCGACCTGTGCCGTGACGCGGTCGCCGCGCTCCTACAACTCGCGCATCGGCGTGCCGCTGTCGCTGTGGGAAGTGGCGCCCAAGACCGACGTGGCCATCATCGAAGCCGGGGTGTCGCACACCGGCGAGATGCAGCCGCTGGCCGAAATCATCGACCCCGACACGGTGATTTTCACCAACCTCGGGCCGGAACACTCCCACGGTTTCGCCTCCCCGCTCGAAAAGGCGCGCGAGAAAGCCCTGCTCGCCCGTGCGACGCATGTCCGCACGCTTATATATTGCGCCGACAGCGAGCTCATTGCTGAGGTGTTGAAAGACATAGACGTGCCACACCGCCTGAGTTGGTCACGCCGCGACCCGCAGGCGCCCATCTTCATTGAAAAGACGGAAACCTCCGGACCGATGACGCTCGTCTCCTACCGTTTTAAGGGGGAAAGCCACGCCCTCACAGTCCCGTTCATCAGCGACGGCGAACTGGAAGACGCTTTCCACGCCTTGGCCTACCTCCTTTCTCGCGGAATCGCCCCGGAGGAGATTGCCGCCATGTTTACCACTCTCCACCCCATTGCCACGCGCCTGAACGTAAGCGACGGCGTGAACGGGTGCACGCTGATTTACGACAGCTATACCTCCGACTATTCGTCGCTGCTTCCGGCACTCGACTTCCTGCGGCGCCGTTTGGCCGACGGTCGTACAAGCACCGTCATCCTCAGCGACTTACGCCACGAATCGCGCCGTCCCGGCGTATACGGCGACATAGCGCGTCTGCTGCGCGCCACCGGCATAAGGCGCGTAATAGGCGTCGGCCCCGAGATGCAGGCCAACATCGCGCTGTTCGGGCCCGATGCCGTGGCTTTCAGCTCCACCCCGGAGCTCCTGAAATCACTCTCGACCTCCGATTTCCAGAACGAGACCATCCTCATCAAGGGTGCGCCGGAGTTCGGTTTCGAGCGGTTGCCCGAGATGCTCGAGGCGCGGAAACATGAAACCGTGCTCGAAGTGAACCTCGACGCCGTGGTCAAGAATTTCAATTATTTCCGGTCGCACCTCGCCCCCGGCACCGGACTCATCGCCATGGTGAAAGCCTCCGGCTACGGCGCCGGCAGCTACGAGATAGCCAAGACCTTGCAGGCGCAAGGCGCTGCTTATCTGGCGGTTGCGGTGCTCGACGAGGGTATAGAACTGCGGCAGCGCGGCATAACGATGCCTATCATCGTCATGAATCCGAAGGTAGTGAATTACCGCTCGATGTTCGCCTACCGCCTCGAACCGGAAATCTACTCCATGGAGATGCTGCGCGACGTGGCACGCGAGGCCGCGAAAAACCGCATCTCGCAATATCCCCTCCACATAAAGCTCGACACCGGGATGCACCGAATGGGCTTCGTGGAGGAGGAACTGCCGGAAATGCTCGATTTCCTTGCAACGCAGGATAACGTCACCATCGCGTCGGTGTTCTCGCACCTCGCCACAGCCGACTGTCCCGACATGGACGACTACACGCTGCTGCAACTCGACCGTTTCAAAAGTTACACCGACTACATAGCGGAGCGCTGGCCCAAACCCTTCCTGCGGCACGTACTCAACTCGGCCGGTATCCTGCGGTTCCCGCAATACGGCTACGACCTGGCGCGGCTCGGCATCGGCTTGTACGGCGCCAACACGCTGCCGCCGGAGATGGAACGGCCGCTTGCAAACGTCTCCACCCTGCGCACCGTCATCATCGCCCTGCGGCATTGGAAAAAGGGGGAAACCATCGGTTACGGACGTCGCGGCGTACTTGAGCGCGACAGCGTAATAGCAACTATCCCAATAGGATACGCCGACGGGATGAACCGCCATTTCGGTAACGGCAACATCACCGTGCTCGTGGGTGGCAAGGAAGCGCCGACGGTGGGCAACATCTGCATGGACGCCTGCATGATCGACGTCACCGGCATCGATTGCCACGTAGGCGACGCGGTAGAAATCTTCGGCCCTAACATGAGCGTGCAACGCCTCGCCGACGTCCTCGGCACCATCCCCTACGAAGTGCTGACCAGCGTCTCCCCGCGCGTAAAACGCGTCTACTACCGCGAGTAACCACGGTGTTCCCTTCTGGGGCGGAGGCCTCCCGGCCTCCGTAAAATACTGAGTTTTAGTTATTTGAACTCGCTAATTGCCTGTATTTTGCCACTCTTACGGAGGCCGGGAGGCCTCCGCCCCCTTGGCTGCGCGGGTCGCTTCGGCGGCTTTCGTCAAAAAAAGCACCCGTTGTCATCAAAAAAGATACCTATATTTCCCAATCCCCGAAATTTGTACTACCTTTGCAAAAAGAACCAACCAACCGAAACCAAACCGCTAAGGGCGTGACAACCGCATGTTGGCCGAAGTTAAGGGTGTTCAGCTGGAGCCTAAGAAGTCGGCGCCGACGGGCAATATGGTGGTGCTTTCGGCATGTTCCGGCCGTGAGACGGCGAATATCTTCAAGGAGCGAAAACACGGCCTTTTTACTTACTGGCTGTTGTGCAAATTGAAAGAAACGGAAGGAAACGTGACGCTCGGCGAATTGCAGGAGCATCTTCAGAAATATGTGGATTACACCGCTACAAACCGCCTGAACCTGGAATCGGGCCAAAAGCCGACGGTCCAGACCTCCCCGACCCTCGGCATTTACTGGCGCACCATCCGCCTCCGCTAACCCAACCAAAGCAACCGCGCCTTATGAAGCGGCAACTTATGGAGCGGAGGCCTCCAGACCTCAGTAAAGTGCTGGTGTTTAGTTATTTAACACTCGCAAAACGTCTATATATTTCCTCTTCTCACGGAGGCCTGGAGGGCCTCCGCCCCTTTGGTTGCGCGGTTCGACTTTGCGCCTTGGCTTGAAGATGACAGGTAATCTATTTCGGTTTGATTGTATCTGTCTCCGCGCTGACACATTGACCGGCTTTTGATATATCAGTAATTTTGCAGCAAAAAATTACGGCAATGAAAGAGAATGACTATTACGGGCATTACAAGGCCTTTGTAGAGGAGCTGAAACAGAATCCGGAACAGACTCTTCAGGTCTATTGCAGGGAGCATGGCGTGGTCTGGCGCCGTCTGTATGACTGGATGCGACGCCATCACATATCGCTGAAAAAGATTTATCAGACATACCGACCGGACTCTGCGGCCACAAGTGCGGCCCTGACGTATAATAACCCGGTGGACTTCCGGGAACTGATTCCCGGACAAGGGGCAGTGCGAGGAAAAGGCAGGTTGTCGGCAGACGTCATATCCGGAGGGATCCGCATCGATCTGCGGTCAGGCATTTCAATCTCTATAGGAGAATGCAGTGTCCCGGTATTGGCCGGAATCATCAACAGTCTTGCCGGAAAGGAGGGGCGCGATGTTCTCGCTTGATGAAAGGGTGAGGTTCTGGCTCTGTCAGCGGCCGGTGTCGATGCGTTACGGCATAAGGGGTCTGACCAATATCGTTCTTTCATGGCCGGGATTCTCTCCGATGTCGGGATGCGCTTTCGTGTTCTTTTCGGCAGACCGACGTCAGGTAAAGATACTCCGATGGGACTGTGACGGATTTCTGCTGTATCAGAAGAGGCTGGCCAAAGGTCGCTTCCGGGAACTCGTCTATAAAGGCAGCGACGGCTGTCTGCAGGCTTCCTACGAGGAGATTTATTTTTTAATGAGGGGGATCTCACCGGTGACCATGAAGACCGACAGCCGCTTCAGATGTGGCGATAGCAATACCTAACCATTTGCGATTCAATAAAATAATGCTTTAAAAATTAGGAAAATCCGGTAATTTTCACTATCTTTGCATAGTGAAAGACCGGGAAATCATAGTTCTGTTGCAGCGTCAGCTGGAGGTGTCGCAGGCCACGATTGAGGGACTGCGTACTGCCATGTCCGAGATGAAGCAAAGCATGGAATCCACCATTGAGGATCTCCGACAGACGATACGTTCATTGGAGCAGGCTCTCAAGGATAAAGGCATCGAGACGGCCCGGACAAAGAAGGTGCTGAAGAACGTGGCCGCTCTCATGGAGACGCATAATGAGCGTCAGCCGGAGCCTGCCGAACCGGATCCGGAGTTCACGCCCAAGGAAGAAAAGCCGAAGTATGCCCCGAAAGCCAGAGGAAACAACGGCGCGCGCCGTCTCGAACACATGGAATGCGAGGAGCGCGTCATTATTGACGAGCCGGAAGGCGTGGATCTTGCCGGAGCGCGTTTCCTGAAGTATCGTGACAGTATCCGCTACCGTGTCGGGCCCATGAAGGTGATAAAGGAGATACACAGGGTGGCTCTCTACAGCAAGGACGGAACCGTAATCAGCGGCAAGGCACCGCTCGCTCCCCTGCAGAACTCGAATTTTGACGGAAGCTTCATAGCGTTCTGCGCCCAGATGCACTACATGTACTCGATGCCGGTGAGCCGCATTGCCTCCTGGCTCGGAGACAACGGTTTCAGGATCGGCCGCGGAACAATAGGCGGGCTTCTGTCGAAGGCTACGGCGGTCTTCGCCCGCATGCACGAATGTCTGCGGCTGGCGGTTCTCGAAGATCCTTACATAAGCGGGGACGAGACGTTCCACAAGGTGCGGGTGGAAGAGAAAAACGACAAAGGGCTGAAGATCAGGAAAGGATATATCTGGGATCTAGTGGCGCATCACCTTGGCCTGGCATACTTCCGTTACAGCCAGGGGTCAAGATCGGAGAAGGTCTTCGAGGAAATCATCGAAGGTTACAGAGGCACATTCCAGAGCGATGCCATGCCGGTATACCGCAAGCTGGGCGACGGGAAATATGACGGAATCACAAGGATAGCGTGTCTCCAGCATATAAAGAGGAAGTTCATCGACATAAAGGGAATCCCGGAAGCGGCGGAAATCCTCCGGCTGTTCAATCTGCTGTATGACCGCGAGCACCGTCACCGCATAGGTCATGACGGATGGACGGCGGAAGACAACCTGAACTGGAGAGAGGAATACGCCCCGCCAATACTGGACAGGATAAAGACCAGACTTGACTCGGTCAGGACAAATCCTGCTGTTCCCGGGGACTTCGACCTTATGGGAGCGGTGACGTATGCCATCAATGAATGGGAATGGGTGCCGGGTATCTTCAGCGGCGGAGACTACGACCTTGACAACAACCTGATCGAGCGGATGCAGCGGCTCGTGTCGCTGCTCAGGCGCAACTCACTTTTCTTCGGCTCTCACAAGGGAGGCGAGACTGCGGCCATGTACCTGTCGCTTGTCGTATCGTGCCGGCTGAACGGCATCAACGTCATGGAATATATCTCTGACATATTGAACCGGTGCGCCTCATGGAATCCCGTCACCCCTCTTGAACGGTACCGTGACCTGTTGTCTGACCGATGGAAACCTCAAATGAACGGAAATGAATGACAAAGGCTCCCTGACCGGGAGCCTTTGCTATATCACACGCTTATGTGTCTCGCGGAGACAGATACGTTTGATTCGTGATATTTCTGCATTTTTTCGCGGAAGGTTTGGCGGATTCGGGAATTGTTTATATATTTGCAACATGTTTGCGCTCGCGTGTTCGTGGGACGCTTCTTGCTCCGGCCGATGGATCAGGGGTTTGTCGCATTCTCGTTTTCAGGTGGCAGACGGTCCTCCCCGTTTTATCGCCGGCAGCAAACTGTAAACTGTTGAAAATTTGAAATTTCCGTCGGACCGTCCGGACAACTAACCGACTGTCACCATGAAACTTAAGACTGTTCTTAGCACTGTGTTGCTTGCCGTCGCCGCGTTGTTGCTTGCGGCGTGTGGCAACTCGAAGGCCGATGCCGAAAAGGCGCGCCAGGATTCCATCGCCCGCGCAGATTCGATAGCGAAAGTGAAAGCCGCCGCCGAGGCAGCAGCCGAAGCCGCGCGCCTCGATTCCCTCCGGCAGGATTCAATAGCAAAAGTCAAGGATTTTGAAGCAAAAATTCCTTCGTTTACAAGACTTTATGAAAAGGATAATTTAGATTTCCTAAAGGGACTCGGTTTTACAAAAAAAGTAACCGGCAAGGATCCGTATGCTTTCACAGATGACCAAGACGAATACCCAATCCGAAAAACCACATGGACACTTCGCTTGGACAAAAATCATTACTGCACTGTTGTCACAGAAGAGGGCTATGAAAGTTTCGGTACCGAATTTACTGTTGTCGGGGCTCCCGGGAAGTGGAAAGAAATAAAGAAACAGGCTCAAAAGGCTAAAAGTGAGATAGTGGAAGACGGTGCTTGCTATTGGTTCGAAATTAAAAGTAACACTATTGAATGGGGTAGCGGTGTATAATCTCTTGTTAATCATTTAATCTATAACTTTCACTCGAAACACGTAATATAATGGTTGCGGTTGACGATT
>OJRI01000596.1_pt1 | contig 24750 bp, 27 predicted proteins | sample 1599151 | NCBI WGS metagenome assembly OJRI01 (sample SAMN03922457, study PRJEB24848) | human gut metagenome | isolation source: stool sample | host: Homo sapiens | place: Germany | collected 2009-11
TATGGAAAACGCAGTAAAGACAAGAGTTTCCGGGGGGGGGGCAAGGTAATTTAAGCTCCATAACCGGTATTGGTGCAGGCTCAGGACCATTTCGCACCGCCGGAAAAAGAACCATTAAACGAGGCTTTACTTTAGCCGAGGTATTGATAACATTAGGTATAATCGGTGTAGTAGCCGCAATGACAATGCCAACGTTAATACAGAAGAACAATGAAAAGGCAACTGTTACAAAGCTCAAAAAGATTATGAGTGTTATGAATAGTGCAATCACTATGTCCATTAACGAAAATGGTCCGATTGATTCATGGAATTTAACCGCTACGGTTTGGGATGAGGAGGCGGGAACAAACACTGATGAGAGTAAAGAAGGGCAAGATGAGCTTACAAAGAAATATTTGCTGCCTTACCTAAAATATACCTCTTATTGCCTTTATTCGGATACAACTTGTAAAAAGTATACTCGCTATTCCTTAGACGGAACACAGTTTTCTGCTTATACAGATAGAATAATTCTGGCAGATGGCTCTACAATTGTAGGATTTAATTTAGCTACTCCATCTTGTTCTGCTTCCTACGGTAGCAGCAAGCCTTTACAGAATGTCTGCGGCGAAATGTTTGTAGATGTAAACGGTGCCAGCAATCCGCCAAATAAAACCGGAGAGGATTTATTTTTATTTTATATTACAAAATATGGGGTAATACCAATGGGAACTGAGATGGAATATAATAATTATTTTAGTTTTGAAAATAGTTGTAATCTTAGTAAGGTGAATAGATTAAACGGTTACGGGTGTGCAGCGTGGGTAATTTATAATGAAAATATGGACTATTTGCATTGCAATGATTTAAGCTGGAACGGGAAGAAAAAATGTAAATAAAATAACTAAAGACCGCTTTACTAGAGCGGTCTTTAAATTTAATTATCTTTTTGTACCATAGCTTTTAGATTTTCTTCTGAAATTCCGGTTGCGGTACTCAAATCTTTTGAGTTGATAACAACATAAGGCTTGTCATCCGGTCCGATTGGAACTTTGTATTTATCTCTGTTTCCGCCGTAATCATCGCGGATATTTTGATACATAGTTCCATCGGCAAGGTTATATTTTATTTTAACATCACCAAGTGTGGTACTTTTATCATTAAGAGTTATTGTAAAGTTATTTTCTGCACCAAGAAGTTTTAAGAACCAGTTAGGTTCTTCATATTTTACATTACCGGCATTTACTTCATCAGTAAATGTTTTTAACGCTTCCTGCTGTTTATGCAGTTCAGTTCTTTGCCCAATCGGAATATTGCCGATTTTACCGCCCTGTTCTCCGGCAGCCTGAGCTGCTTTGGCGGCTCTAACACCGTTCACACTATTGACATTTGATACCATATTCGCTGCTCCTCTTATTAATTTAAGTTCTCTTACTTAAATAAAAACATCTGAGATGCAGTGATTTCAGCATGCAGCAAAATTGTTTACATTCTTAACAAATTTCCAATAATTTAAAAATCTCGTTAACCGGAGGAATTAATTTTTGAACCGGGCATTCTTCATCGAGTTCAAGCGTAATAGTTGGAATAGCATTTTCAATACCTGCATATGTCCCGAAACTTCCCGGAGTTGGGTAGCCTATGCTTTCTTCAACCGGATAATTAATAATTTTTGAGATTTTTTCGCAAATCTCTTTTGCATCTCCGTCGTAGTTTACAACTTTAAAAGGCGCATGGAGGGTTAATATCATCCTCGGTTTGTACTTTTCGATAATGTTAACAAGAAATTTTGTTTCAATTTCGCTTCCCGGGGAATTTCCTCCGAAAAATTCGTTTTTTTCTGTTAATTCCCAGTTTTTTGTAGGGAAATTCCTGTTCAAATCTACTCCGTTAGCATTTGTGCGGACATTCCTTTCCATTCCGTCAGGGTTCAGGCAGGGAATAAAAAGAAGATGGCTCACGTTTTCTTTTAAATAATTTTCTATCAGGAATTTACCCTGCGGCTCATCGCCATGGAACACTCCTATTACTAGAATATTTTTTGATTGCTCCGAGCCGAGCAGAGTTATTTCTGCTCCATTTTTTGAAAAAGTTTTTTCCAATACTTTCATTAGTTAAAAATTGCCTCGATAAACTCTTCTGAATTAAAGTCTTTTAAATCTTCCATTTTTTCGCCTACACCGACAAGCTTGACAGGAAGTTTCATTTCCTTTGCCACCGCAATCACAATAGCACCTTTGGCAGAGCCGTCAAGTTTTGTAAGCGCAACTGATGTGACATTTACGGCTTCTGTAAAAACTTTAGCCTGCTGAAGTCCGTTCTGACCGGTGTTTGCATCTAGTACAAGCATACATTCCCGAAGGCTTTCAGGTGCATTTTTGTCAATGACATTTTTTATTTTTGCAAGCTCTTCCATCAGGTTGAACTTATTTTGAAGTCTTCCGGCAGTATCAACAAGGATTACATCGTAATTTTCGCTGCGTGCTTTTTGAATTGCCTCATAAACAACCGATGCAGGATCAGCCTTGTCTCGTCGGACAATATCAGCGCCTGCCCGCTTTGACCATATGTCCAGCTGTTCTTCTGCTGCTGCGCGGAAAGTATCGCCTGCCGCAATTAGAACTTTTTTCCCCTGATTTTTGAAGCGGTAAGCAAGTTTTCCTATTAATGTTGTTTTCCCGGCCCCGTTTACGCCGGTTATAAAGTAAATATTCAGCACATCAGGTGTGTAATTTAATTCATTGCTTCCTGCATCCTGAAGTGTTTTCAAAAACTCGTTTTTCAGATATTCTTTAACCTCTGAGGGTTTAACTTTTGACTGGTTACGGAGTTTATCAACGAGTTCGGAGGAATAGGCTACGCCGAGATCCGCGCTGATAAGCAAATCTTCCATATCTTCCAGTACAAACTCTGAAAATTCTTCCTCATGTTCAATCGAAGCTGTAATGTTACCTACAAGTGCATTTGCAGTGTTTGAAACAGCTTTTTTAAAGTTATTAAATCCGTCTGAGAAGAATTTAAACATTTTATCTAAGTCCGTTTTCAACGATTATTTTTGCGAGAACGCCGTTAATGAATGCTGAACTGTCGTCTGTAGAATATTTTTTGGCAAGTTCAAGCGCTTCATCAACAACAACCTTCATCGGAGCATCTTTCATATAAAGAAGCTCAACTATAGCAATTCTGAGAATATCTTTGTCCATTTTAATAAGGCGTTGGAAATCCCAGTTTTTAGCGTGGCGTTTAATCATTTCGTCAATTTCTTTGTGATATTTCTGGAAGAATTCAGCAATGCGGATAGCATAATCTTTAACTTCATTCTGTGCATCGAGAGTTGTAAACTCGGCAATTTCGAGTGCAAGAAGAGCTTTTTCCGCGATTTCAATCATTTCATTAATTCTGCCGGACATATCAGAAGTCATCGGAAGCGGAACTGGAACATTAGAAACATCGAGCGGTCTTTTGAGATTTGTTTCGTGTTCAGCTTCGTATGTATCAATCTGGTCTTTCATTTCGACGAGAGCGCCGACAGTAATTTTCAACTCATCACTGGCGTTGCTTGTTAAAATTCTAACAGATTTTAATATAATATCTTCAAGATCTTGTCTTGAATAATTAGTAATTTTTTTATCAAATTGTGAAAACAGGATAAATGCCAATTCTCTGGCTGCTCTACGGGCTTGCATAATATTTCCTCACATAAATTTATCTACACAGCCAATGCTAACATGAAAAAAAACTTACGACAAGAAGTTTGTTTACATATCATATGATTATATTTTCCAGTGTCTAATATATTCATAATAAATATTTTAAATTTGATAAATGTACTGTGTATATATTATTTTAATTTTAGTTATTAGCTCAGGTGATATATTATGGACAAAGAATTGTATGAAAAACTATCAAGACTATCATATGAAATTCAAATAATTAATAGTCTGTTAAGTATATTAGTAGAATACAGTTTGGATAAATCAGTTTATTCAATGGAAATAACAAATATATATAATTTATTAAGTGTGATTTTAAAGAAACAGACCAAGTTATCAAATGAATTCAGTTCAATGATTTAATATACTTATTTATTCTTTTACTTAAACCTATCAACTAAACTTTTTTCTTCAAAACAAAAATAGAAAGTCAACTTAAAATATATTTTTTCATGCTAAAATAATATCAAAAGCGAGGGATGATTTTAATGAAATTACACAATTCTTATTCTAACACTATCGAAGAATTTAAACCTATTGAAGATAATAAAGTTAAAATGTATGTCTGCGGACCTACCGTTTATGATTATGCTCATTTAGGACACGCCAGATGCTATATTACCTGGGATGTTTTATACAGATATTTGAAATTCAAAGGTTATGATGTTACATACTGCCGAAATGTTACCGATGTTGACGACAAGATACTTAAAAAGGCAGAAAAAGAAAACAAAACACCTGAAGAAGTTTCACAATACTGGTATAAACAGTTTGAAAATTCAATGAAAGCTTTAAATACATTGAAGCCTGATGTTGAACCTTTTGCCACTAAAACTCTCGGTGAAATGATTTCTATTGTTAAAGATTTAATCAAAAACGGCTATGCTTATGAAGCAGACGGTGATGTGTATTTCAGGGTTAAAAAGTTCCCCCGCTACGGCTGGCTTTCCAAGCAGCCAATAGACCAGCTTGAAAGCGGTGCAAGAATTGAAGTCGGAGAACACAAAGAAGATCCGCTTGATTTTGCACTGTGGAAAAAGGATGAAAAATTCGGCTACAGAAGCCCATGGGGTGTCGGACGCCCGGGGTGGCATATTGAATGTTCTGCCATGAGCCGCAAATATCTTGGCAAAACTATTGATATTCACGCAGGCGGTGCTGATTTAATATTCCCGCACCACGAAAACGAAATTGCACAATCCGAATGCGCAAACGGCTGCAAATTTGTGAATTACTGGCTGCATAACGGTTTTGTAACAATTAACAAAGAAAAAATGTCAAAATCTCTCGGTAACTTTTTGACAATTGATGATTTGCTCAAAAAATACGATGCAAACACAATCCGTTTCTTTATCCTGACAAATCATTACAGAATGCCGGTTGAGTTTTCTGATGAAGCTCTTGCCTCAGCTCAGGCTGGTGTAAAGAGAATGCTTAATGCCAAACGCACTAAAATTAACGAAGATTTAGATATTACAAAAACAGAAGACTATGCAAAGTTTGTTGAAGCAATGGATGATGATTTAAATACCTCAAAAGCCCTTGCAATTCTCTTTGACCTTGCAAACAGAGCTAACAAAGACGAAAAAGATGCGTTTACTATTCTTTATAAACTTGCATCAGTACTTGGCTTCAGTTTTGAAAAGCCGACACTGTCAGAAGAAGAACTTGCTTCTGCGGTGAAACATGTTTCTGAAAAACTCGGCAAAGAATTTTTGTCAATGGAAGAACTTATAGCTTACCGTAAAGAAGCCCGCGATGCCAAAAATTGGGACATAGCAGACAAAATCAGAATTGCACTCGATGAAGTGAATATAGTTTTGAAAGACGGCAAAGATGGCACTGTGTGGGAAGTAAAATAAGTTAGATTACTTATATAATAAGGCTCTGGCTGCGGCTGAGCCTGGTGCCACAACTGCATCATAAAATATTACCGGAAAAATATCTGTGACTTCATCAACTGAACATTCGCTGTTTATGTCGGTATAATGAGCTTTGTCGTCATTGCATCGTATTTCTTTGTTTGGTCTTTTTACTCCATTCACATCTATAAAACCGATACAATATTTTTGAAAGAGTGCATCGTTCATTGCGTGCTCAAGAGTTGTATTATTTAACGTACAGCTTGTTTCATTGTTACTGCCTTTTGCAGGTGAGTGAAATGCAAAAATTGCACCGTCATTCATTTGATAATAATACAGCATTATATGCTGTTCTTTTAAAAGAGAGTCTGAGGTAATCCCTTTTTCATATAGATATTTATAATACAACTGGTTTTTGTCTATATATAATTTTGTGTGATCAAAAGCCTTTGGTTTCATCAGTGAACTGTTAAATATACTGCACATCGATTGTACATTTTGTGAATTATCGGTATTTTCATTAATGCAGTTGCTTCCAACCGATGAAAAATCAAAATCGTATTTTGCTTTGTTTAAATTTACTGCCTGATTCAGGACGGACAATGATTTTTTAAAACCGTTTTTAAATTTTGCATTATTAACTTTTGTAGTTACGGCAGGTAACGTCATTGATGCTACAATTCCGATTATACCAAGTGTTATAAGAACTTCCGCTAATGTGAATGCTGTTTTTGTCATCTTTACTCCAATTAACCAATCATCTTATCGCGTTCGCGATAGGATAATTTATATATTACATCCAAAATTAAAATTATGCAAGAGGCAAAGAAAAAAATTATTTTTAATGCAATCGCAAAAACGGTCAAAAGGTTACGCGGGAAAAAAAGCCAGTTTATGCTGGGGGCGGAGTTTGATATTCCATCTTCAGTTTTAAGCGACTTGGAACGTGCTGTGAAAGACCCTCAGCTTACCACACTGTTTAAACTTGCAGGAGCATTCGATCTTTCTATTTCTCAATTTATGGAAGAACTTGAAAAGGAATTGCCTGAAAATTTTTCTGTTTGTGAAGAATAGTTTTTGTCATATAATATTTTTATGAAAAATTTGGTGATTATTATATTTTTATTTATGTTATCGGCATCTGTGCCAGTAAATGCTTTTTCCCCTAATATCCCTCCTGCAACATTGCAGGTTGCCAGAGAAGCTAAAATTAAAGAGGCTGTCCATGCTCCTAAATCTCAGGTTGTAAGAGTTGGAATTGGTAGTTCCGGTTTTGGAACTTATGTATATAACAATATCGGAATTTATGGTACTGATGAAATTATGGTTTGTGACGGGGACAATCTTGTCGAAACTCTGCCGGCTGATACAAATTTAATAATCAAATTTAAAGACGGAATGTTTGAGCTTTCGCAGGATGACGGTACTATAATTACCTCTATGCAGGGTCCGGTAAGGATTATTTGTCCAAAAGGGCTTCTGGGTGTGAAAGGCTTGAAACGCGCAGGTAAAACTGCACTTTATCATGGGGCTTTTGAAATTGTAAAAGCAAATGCTAATTATTTTAACCTTGTAAATATGATTGAGGTTGAAGATTATCTGAAAGGTGTTGTGCCAAATGAAATGCCTGTGAGCTTCGGGCTTGAGGCTTTGAAAGCGCAGACTGTTGCTGCAAGAAATTACGTGCTTTCGCCAAGGGTTAAGTCTTCACCTAATTACGATGTAGTGGATTCTGTGGCAAGCCAGGTATATTTCGGTGCAAATACTGAAAGAGAGCTGTCTAACCAGGCCGTTACAGAAACTGAAGGTATTGTTGCGCTTTACGGGTGGGATTTAATCCTTGCCCAATATTCTTCAACGGCAGGCGGATATACTGAAAACTATTCTAACGCTTTTTCCGATCCAAATACTAAAGACTTTCCATCGCAGGAAAAACCTTATTTAAAAGCCAAACCTGATATTTTATCGCAGACTCCGTTGAATACGGAAGAGGCGGCTGCTGCTTATTACAAATCAAAACCTGATGCATATGATATTCGCTCCTCATACTTCCGCTGGACCAGGGAATGGCAGCCTGATGAACTTAAAAAGGTTCTTGAACAAACTCTTATTGCGCAGTCTGCTACCGGGTTTGTAAAACCTGCTTTTAATAAAGGTGATAAACTGGACGACCTTACCGAACTCAGGGTCCTCAGACGCGGCGACAGCGGAAAGATAATTGAGATGGAAGTCGTTACTGCCGGACAGAAGTATAAAATTTTTAAAGAACTTGTTGTGAGAAGACTTTTGACAAAAGACGGCAAGGCGCTTCCAAGTGCTAATGTTGTGTTTGAAAATATTAAAGATGAAACCGGAAAGCTGATTTCAATCAAGGCTTACGGCGGAGGCTTCGGACATGGCGTAGGAATGAGCCAGTACGGAGCAGGGTTTATGGGCTCTGAACTTCATATTCCTTACGAAAAAATCCTTAAACACTACTATACAGGTATTACGCTTGGAACAAAGCCTGTTATTATATCTGCGGATAGTTCGCAGAATGTAGTTTTGCAAAACTTTTATACTGATAAAAAATTTGCCAATATAGTTGTTGACAACAAATTTCAAGTGTCAAAACTTGTTGCAAGCATAAATGGAAAAGAACATACTTTTGAACTGCCGACAAGTATCTGGGGAGGTTCAAGGGTTACAAATATAGATATATCAAATTTTATTAAAAAAGGGAAAAATACAGTTGTATTTTATTACCCTATGGAAGAAGGGGATAAAAAAGCTTTAAGGCTTTTTGTGGAATTGGTGAAAAAAGATGACAACAGCGACATATGGTGATGATGATAAAACGCCGAGTTTGTTAAAGGCGGCATGGTTAATAGCAGTAGTAACTATTTTCAGTAAGCTTATAGGGTTCATAAGGGATGTGGTAATTGCAAATTACTACGGTGCATCTATGGTTTCGGATGCTTATTTCTATGCCTATCAAATCCCTGCTCTTGCGATAGTTTTGCTCGGCGGGGTCGGCGGACCTTTTCACAGTGCTACAGTTGCTGTTTTTTCAAAGCTTATTCCGTCATTAAAGGAAAAACCTTCTGAGGAATTAAACAAGCTTTACAGTACATTTATGACAACAACAATATTGTTTTTTACAATACTTGCTGTCTTGTGCTTCTTTTTTGCGCCTCAGATTATGGGAATAATCGCCTCAGGAGGCGACCCGCAGTTAATTGAACTTGCGGCTGGACATTTAAAAATTATGTCGCCGGTATTGATTATAGGAGGTATTGTCGGGATTTATTACGGTATCCTTGTAACCTACCGGTACTTTATGCTTCCTAACCTGTCGCCGATTATAATGTCGCTTGTCATTATTGCGATGGTAATGTGTGCACGAAACGATAATACAGGTGCAATTCTTGCCTGGGCAACCACAATAGGTGCTGTGTGCCAGTGGGTTATGCAATACCCGAAAATCAGGCAGCTCGGTTTTAAGCTGAAACCTAATCTCGATGTATTTAATAATGTTGAATATAAAAATATATGCGAACTTCTTTTTCCGGCAGTTTTAAGTTCAACTGTAGGGCAGGTGCATATTTATGTTGATATGTTTTTCGCTTCTGCACTCAGGGAAGGTGCATGGACGGCAATAGGTTATGCTAACAGAGTATTTCAGTTTCCTGTAGGTATTCTTGTAACAGCATTCCTTGTTCCTTTGTTCCCGATTTTTGCAAGGCTTGTGGCGGACAAGGATTATGACGGCATCAGAAAATATTTTAATAAAGGAGTAGGCGTTCTGTTCTTCGGTGCAATACCTATTATTATTGGTATTCTTGTAGTCGGACTTGACGGGGTGCGTGTTGTATTTGAGCGCGGTGAATTTGATGCACATGCAACTTTTATGGTTACTGAGGCATTGTGGTTTTTATCTTTTTCTATAATCCCGTATGTTTTCAGGGATTCTATAACAAGGGTTTATTATTCATTTAATGATTCAGCTACTCCGTTTATCGTTGCGTTTTCTTCTATAGTTTTAAAAGTATTTTTCAATATTCTTTTGATAAATAAACTGCACATGGGAATAGGAGGGATTACACTATCCACATCATTTGTAACCTTATTCAATGCTGTGGTGCTCGGTTTATTTATATCCCGAAAAATCAAGATGGATTATAAGTCATTATTTATTAATTTATTCAAGATGTGTGCCGCTGGTTTTGTTACACTTATAATATGCGGACTTTTATCTGTAGGATATGACAAATTTGTTGAACTGCCAAAATACGTGTTTGAACTTGTAAAAATTGGGGTGGTTGGAATAGTTTGCCTTGCAGTTTATGTTGAGTTAAACCTGCTGATGAAAATGGAATACGCAGAAGAACTTTTTGAACGGCTTGCGGCAAGATTTAAGAAGTAAGAGTGAACTTTGAAAATTAAATATTAAGGGCAGCCCTGAAAAACCTCCGATGTGCTTACATCCTATGTAGCGACAACTGGGCAGAAAGGAGGTTAAATGAATAGAGTCTATTAAAAAAATCTCTAGCCGTACTAGAGATTTTTATTAAAATAGTTTATCTATTTTTATAAGGGGCGACAAGTTGGTTGAGCTTTCACGGAGCTTAGCCAACTCCCTTATATTTAATATTATAACGTATTTTTTTAGGATTGCAAGTCCTTACACAAGGAGAAAATAAACTATGCTTAAGAACAAAGAAAAAATAAGGAAAGTATTGGAAGAAGGCGGAGTTATAGCCTATGTAACAGATACTGTATGGGGGCTCGGCTGCCTTCCATCGTCTGAAAAAGGTGTGAAAAAAATCTATGACATTAAAAAGCGTGAAGCTCAAAAACCTTTAATTCTTATGTCAAATGATATTTACCATCTGCTCCAGTATGTAAAAGTTATTCCAAAAACCGGTCAGAAGCTTGTGAAAAAATATTTCCCTGGAGCGCTGACTCTTGTTGTAAAGAAAAATCCTGAAATGACCCCTGATTATATAACGTCAAATATGGATACAGTGGGTATAAGGGTGCCCGATAATGAAGTTTTTAAAGAAATTTGCAGGATTGCACCTGGTCATGTTCTTGCAACCACCAGTGCAAACCTGTCACACCAACCATCAGCGAAAAGCTATGAGCAGGCTAAAGCAAATATGGAAGGTCTTGCGGATTTAGTGATAGAAGATTACGGATATTTTTGCAAAGGCTTGGAATCCACTGTTGCAGGAGTTTTTGATGATGATGAAATAAAAATTTTCAGACAGGGTGCAATAAAAATTGATATATAATAAAAAAGCCTCTCTTTTAAAGAGGCTTTTTTATTCTTATTGGTTTGATTTATTCATCGGGATTGTTAATTTTTGACCAATTGAAAGCTTGTTAGGATTTTTCATATTATTGGCGTTCATAACAGCCCAGGCTCTTTCCTGTGTGTATCCGCCGTAAAATCTGGTAAGAATGCTTTCCATAGTATCGCCGCTTTGTACGGTATAAACTTCATCTGCCGCAACTTCAGCCGGGGCTTCATTCGCCGGTAAGAAGTTGAGCTTTTCATTTTTTACGGCAGGTGCAGGAAGTGCTATTTTCATATTAAAATTAACTCCATGCATTGACATAAAGATTAACCCGGCAACAATCGCTGTTGTTACAACTCCGCCGATAAATCCTGTTGCAAGATATACACTTGGAGATTTATCAAGCTTCTGGTTAACTTTGAAATTCTGCCATAACAAATCCAATTCTTTTTCTCTGTTTGGTCTGACATAAACATTCGGAGTAATATCATGAGATTCCTGTTTATATTTAGAAAGCGCTTCTAAAACCGCCATTTTCTCCTTAGATAAATTTGACCTTCTGATAGTTGAACTCTTCATACTGACCTCACACCCTAATTATTGTAAATTGTTTATGCCAGTATCCTATCACGAGCGTTTTTTTAAAGCAAGTTTTGTAACTTATTGTTGTCAAGTCTTTTTACATCTTGTAATATTTCTACTATAATTGTCTTATGAAAATTTTAGGTATTGATCCCGGCATGGCAATTGTCGGCTACAGTATTGTTGAATTTGACGGGAATGTGTGCAAACTCTTACATTCCGGCTCAATCCAGACTTCAAAAAATGCTAAGGAAAGTGCAAGGCTTCTTGAAATTTTCAATGATATGAAAACTATTGTTGAAATGTATAAACCTGATATTGCATCTATTGAAAAATTATTTTTCTTTCGTAATCAGACTACGGTAATGCCTGTTGCTCATGCAAGAGGGGTTATTCTTACAGTGCTGGAAATGAACGGAATTCCTGTTTTTGAATATACACCTATGGAGGTAAAACAGGTTTTGACAGGTTACGGCAGGGCGGATAAAAAAGAAGTTGAACAAATGGTTAAGATTTCTTTAGGAGTTGAAAAACTCCCTAAATTGGATGATACGGTTGATTCTATTGCAATTGCTATCTGCCATACACGTTCTGTAAGATAATTTTATGTTATGATGTAGGCGGAGAGTAATAATGGATATATCTTTATTAAAACTGATTTTATTTATAAGTATTTTTATAGGAGTTCTTGCCGGAATACTAACTGCAGTGCCGTATGTTGGAGAACTTGCTTTTTGGGTTTTGCTCTGCCTTTCTTCTGTTATTGAGATGATTTTTCTTGTAAGAGCCGGTTTGCTGGAGCTTGAATCCGTTAAAGAAAGTGTTACCATAGGTGGAATAATTGGTTTTGTGTCATTTATGGCATTTGCCGTTGTTTATGTTCCTATTGTTGTAGTGCTTTTAAAACTATTTAAATACTATACAAATTACGGAGTTGCTGTTATGCTCGGTACTGCCAATGTATGGATAATACTATTACTTGCTGTATTTATGGCAATATTGAGCGCTACAATTAATGCGTTTACCGGATTTTTAACGTATTATGTCACTGAGTTTATAAAAACTCTTGAAAAGAATGAACAGAGAAGACACAATCAATTTAAGTAAAGGGAAATTTTTATGACAGAATTTAATTCAAAAATAAAGACTATTGAATGGGTTGATAACTATTCAAAAATGGTGGATCAGACGCTTGTGCCGTATGAATTTAAGTATGTAAACATAACAACCGGAGATGATATGTTTGATGCGATTAAAACAATGATAGTAAGGGGCGCGCCTGCTATTGGTGTTGCCGGTGCGCATGGCGTTGTTTTATATGCACAGGAGCTGGCAAAAGAAAACTTGTCAAGAGATGAATTTGTTTCAAAGCTTCTTGAAAAATCTGATTACATGGCAAGCGCAAGACCTACTGCCGTAAATCTTATGTGGGCAGTTAAAAAACAAAAAGAAATTATCGAAAATTCAACTTCAGACATAGCCGGTATTGTTGAAGAACTAAAACAAAACGGGATTAAATTAGAAAAAGAAGATGTGGAAATTAATAAAAAGATAGGTGATTACGGTGCAGAAGTTGTGCCTGAGGGGGCAACTATTCTTACGCATTGTAATGCCGGTGCTCTGGCTACTGTAGGTTATGGAACAGCTTTAGGGGTAGTCCGCTCTGCATTTGCAAAAGATCCTACAATTCAGGTTTTTGCAGATGAAACAAGACCCCGCCAGCAAGGTGCAAGGATTACAACTCTTGAGCTTACTATGGACGGTATTCCTACAACGTTAATTACTGACGGTATGTGTTCATATTTTATGAAAAAAGGTATGATTGATATGGTAGTTGTCGGAGCTGACAGGATTGCGGCTAACGGCGACACTGCAAACAAAATAGGCACATATACCGTAGCAATTGCCGCTAAATATCATAATGTCCCTTTTTACATTGCAGCTCCGCTTTCAACTATTGATAGAAGCATTAAATCAGGTGATGAAATTGTTATTGAGGAACGCTCAAGAGAAGAAGTTACACATATTAACGGCAAAATAATATGCGCGCCTGAGGTAAATGTAATTAATCCGGGATTTGATGTCACTCCGCATGAGCTTATCGCCGGAATAATTACTGAAAAGGGTATTTTAAGACCTGATTATAATAAATCAATTGCAGAAGCATTTAGGGTATAATTACCACGGATAATCGTCTTTGAATTCCCAATTGTCCATCATAAGCAATCTTCCGCAGTATATTGCGGAAGTTTTGCATCGTTGAAGTGCAAATTCTCTGGTGTTGCAATCAGGACAGTATGTGCACCAATTTTTGTTCCCTCCGCATTCTACTATTGCTTTATCTTTAGGACAGATTATGAATTTAAAAATATCTTTTCCTGAAAGATTGGGTTTTCTTTTGCCATTTACGTCAAAATCCAAATCCATGCATGCCCCGTTATAAATATTCACATATGAACCGTCTGCAAAATGAACTCTTATCCTGGAAGCCTGACCAGTTTCTTCATCTTGTAAATCTTCCGGATTATCTTCAATTTCAAGATACTTGAGGTATGGTTTCAGATACTTATTAAAATATGTTAGTACTAAATTTCTATTTGTGATGTTGTCATAATTTCCGTCTTCATTGCTCACGTAATATGTTTTATCCCAATCTTTACTCGGGCCGTTGTCATTTTCAGAAAGCAGGATAGCCTGTGACATGGCACTGTAAAATTTTTTTAATCTTGATGTTGTCTCAATTTGCTGTTGTTTTTGGTTTAACGTTGGCAAAGTCAAAGCCGCCACAATACCGATAATTGCTAATGTAATTAATACTTCGGCAAGTGTAAATGCGTAAGAATTTTTATCGATAATCTTAAACATATTAATCCTCCAAAATATGCATATATATTCAGTTTATCATGTTTTTCCCCGACTGTCAATCGTGGAATTAAATCAAATATCAACGAAAATATTTATATGAATAAAAATATTAAGAAGAAGTTTGGCAGAAATTTGAGAAAGTATCGCAAAATGAAAGGTTTTTCTCAGGAAGACCTTTCGCTAGAATTAGATCTTGACGGATCTTATATTGGTAAAGTTGAAAATGCCAAACTTAATATAACTATAGATAAAATTATTAGTATAGCTGATTTTTTGGAAATTAATGTTATTGATTTATTTAAGTAAAATTACTGGTTTCTCTGGAAAAATCCTGCAATTTCCTTATGCGGGAAAAATTTAACAATCGGACGTCCATGAGGACAGGTATAAGGCATTTTTGTAGTACGCCACCTTTTCACAATTTCCTGCATCTGCCAGGTTGAGAGCTTTTGACCGGCTTTTACCGAAGCTTTACAGGATGTGGTAATTAGAATTTTTTCTTCAAGTCCGTCAATGTCACTTTCAATATTTTCTAAAATATCAGCCAGAATTTCTTTGGGATTTACTTTTGCAATCATCTGAGGAACTTTGCGGAAAATTAATTCAGTATCAGATGTAAATTCAATACCAAATCCGAAGCGTTCAAATTTATCAAGATTTTCTTTTATTAACTCAGCTTCACTTGGTGTAACCGTTAAGACATCAGACACAAACAAAAGTTGTGATACGACATTCTTTTCTGATTTTAATTTTTCGTAAATATATCTTTCTTCTGCTATATGCTGGTCAATTATTTCCATACCGTCTTCTTTTTCAACAATAATATAAGTATTTTTATATTGACCTACAATGTTTTCTTCTGGTTCAGGGGCTTTTTCAACAGGTTTAAAGATTTGTTTCTGTTCTGTTTCAGAAACAACCTGAGGGGTTTTATCCTGAATCATATCAAAGGTTTTTTCTTCAACAACCATCTCATCATCGGTTTTATTATAAACAATATCAAACGTATTTTGCTGCGGCTTGAGTTCAATAATATTTGTTTTTTCTCCAACTTTCTGTTGAATATTGTATGATGGCTCCGGTTCTGTATAATTAGCCAGACCGCCATGGATACCGGTCATAATAAAGTTAAAAATCTGGTTTGTATTTTTGTATCGCACCTCTTTTTTTGTAGGATGAACATTCACATCAACATCAGAAGGCGGCAATTCAAGGTTAAGTACAACAAACGGATATTTGCCGTTTGAAATCAGATTTTTATATGCTGTATCAATTGCTTTCATAAATATCGGACATTTGACAGTTCTTGAATTTATATAGATATGGTAATCCTTTTTACTTGAACGGGTAAAATCAGGTGTGCTTACATAGCCTGAAATTTTCAAGCCTGAAAGCTGATCTGTTTTTAGAACTTCTTTCAAATTATCTGTTACATTGTTGGAAAATAATTCCTTAAGGGCATGTTTGAGCTCATTGTTACCCGAGGTTTTTAAAACAGTTTTCCCGTTTTTCTTTAATTCAAAAGCTGTCTGAGGATGTGAAATTGCAATAGACTGTACCAGCTCCTGAATATATGAAAATTCCGTATTCGGATTTTTAAGGAATTTTAGTCTCGCAGGTATATTGTAGAATAAATCCTTAATTTCCATAATTGTACCGATAGCGCAGCCTGTTTCAACTTTTTTTACTTCAGAATTTTCACACTTTACTTTTGTACCGGTTTCAAAATCTTTAGTTCTTGTTGTACAAGTTAATTTTGCTATAGAAATAATACTTGATAGTGCCTCCCCGCGAAATCCGAGGGTATCAATTGCAAATAAATCTTCATCAGTAGAAATCTTGCTTGTTGCGTGTTTTGAAAATGCAAGCATAATATCGTCCGGATGAATTCCTGAGCCGTTGTCTGCTACTCTTATATCTCTGCATTCATTTGAGATTTCAATGCTTATTTTTGAAGCTCCCGCATCAACCGAGTTTTCAACAAGCTCTTTTACAACAGAAGCAGGCCGTTCAATAACTTCACCGGCAGCAATCTGGTTAATTAAATGTTTTGATAGTTGTTTAATTCTTGCCATACAATAACCTCCCCTAGTGCGGTATGAAATGTGACATAAAATATTGTATAATCACGTCATACTGGGTTAGCAACACTACTACTATTATAGAAACAAAAAGTCCGATTGTCACTTTTGACAGGTCTTTCAAAATATGTTTGTACATCTTTTTAGGAGATTCAAATCTTAATCTCTGGTACAATGCAATTTCTCTTCCTGCCAGCAAACCTATAAATACCCAGGTTGTTGACATCGGGACATTGTTTAAATTTATAAAATACAAAAGTAAGAATGCGTAAATAATATCAATAATAGTTGCAGAACGGGGATCTTGAACATTAGTTTTCATCTTTACAATATTTTGAATATCCCCGCCGCGCTGGTAGGTTAAAACTCCAAGGAAAATAGTGAAACACAGAAGAACAAATATCAGTTCCGATACAGAAGCTTTCCTTGGCAGGTAAACAAACAGTTTTGCCGAATCCTGCGCAAGCCATTGCGACCATATAAATGCAGTTGAACACCATTTTGCAGCCATCCACCATTTAGAGATTTTTGTATCGCCTGAACGCTTCTGGGTATAATAAAAATATCTTTCCAGAGGTCTGGCAATAATGTTATAAATAATTATCGCAGCAACAAATGCAATAACATAACCCAGGACGGATTTGGTCAGCATCATCCAGATTACGCTTGCATCGCTTACCGAAAAAACACTTAAAACAAGGAATGTTGTTGCTACAGGTATACCCCACCTTGTTAAGAGTATTAATATAATCGGCGGAAGCAAATAAATAAATGTGTAATGTTCAGTTACCGGAATTCTTGTTAAAAGTCCGAATGACATATCGCCGTCATTAACAACCCATCCGGTAACAATGGTTATAACAAGAACTATTACTGAAAAAGCCCACAAATAATAAAAAGGGGTTTTCTTATTTGCACTCAAAAATGTTCCCAGTGTTTGTATAATATCATTTGACACACAAGCATACATGGAAAGTAAAAATCCAAGTATCATATAGAAATTGCTTAATGTAAATTGTCCCGAGAACATTAATCCTCCACTTCCGGCAGTATGAGAAATCTCATACCATTTTTAATTTACATCAAAAACAAATTCATCTAAACGTTTGATTACAAATTTGAAACATTTTAATAATATAAAATTGTTAAATAGACTTGGAGGGGGATATAAATTGGTCAGACTTAAATCAAATACAAAACTGAAACCGGTTAAAAAGGCGGATTTGCAGGTTGTAAAACCTGTTAAAACTACTAAATACAGTGATATTGATTTGAATAACTGGAAAGCTTATGACCACGTTAAAACCGATACATTATGGGAATTTCCTTCAAGACTAAAAGAAGGCGGACATTCCAATGAATATCATGGCAACTATATTCCGCAAATTGCCCAGCAGCTCTATGAAAGATTTACTAAAAAGAATGATGTTGTTCTTGATTTATTTTTTGGTTCAGGAACTTCTGGTATAGAAGCTATTAATATGAACAGACGTTGTATAGGTGTTGAATTGAAAGATGAACTTGCCGAAAAAGTTTCAGAAAAATTCACTCCGAAACAGCTTGTCACAGATGTTAATATAATCTGTGCCGACAGCGCTTCTGAAGCTGCAAAAGAAAAAATTAAAGCAAGACTTGATATTATGGGAGAAGAGAAAGCCCAGTTCCTTATTTTGCATCCGCCTTATGATGATATTATCAAGTTTTCTGATAAAAAAGAAGATTTATCAAATTGCGACACAACTGACGAATTTTATGATTTGTTTGAAAAGGTGGCGCAAAACGGCTATGATTTACTTGAAAAAGACCGTTTCGCTGCGCTGATTATAGGCGACAGCTACAAAAATTCAGAAGTTCAGCCTCTCGGGTTTGAATGTATGGCAAGAATGATGAAGCTTGGGTTCCGCTTGAAAGGTATTATTGTTAAAGATATTCAAGGCAATGAAAGGGCAAAAGGCAGAACTGCAAACCTTTGGCGCTATCGTGCTCTTGCCGGCGGATTTTATATCTTTAAACATGAATACGTTATGATTTTCCAAAAAGTTAAGTAGAAATCGCTCTTAGTAAGTTTTTTTAAAATGTAAAGAAATATTAAAAATGAGAATAATTCCTACTTTACAAATAAACTCTTTTAGATTATTATAATTAAGTAAATGATAAACAAAATTTTATTTTAAGAAAGGTGGAAAAATTATGGCAAAGTTTGTATGCACAGTTTGCGGTTGGTCAACAGAAGCTGATAAAGCTCCAGAAAGATGTCCGTTATGCGGAGCAACTACTTTTAAAGAAGTAGGCGGGGGAGAAAAAGTCTACGCATGTGAACATAAAGTTGGCGATGGCAAAGTTGAAGATAAAGAAATTATGGAAGGTTTGAGAGCACACTTCAGCGGAGAATGCACTGAAGTTGGTATGTACCTTGCAATGTCTAGAGTTGCTGAAAGAGAAGGCTACCCTGAAGTTGCAGAAGCTTATAAGAGATATGCTTTTGAAGAAGCAGAACACGCAGCTAAATTTGCAGAACTTCTTGGTGAAGTTGTTACAGATTCAACTAAGAAAAACCTTGAATTACGCGCAGAAGCTGAACATGGCGCATGTGAAGGTAAACTTGCAATTGCTGCACGTGCAAAACAGTTAGGGTATGATGCAATTCATGATACAGTTCACGAAATGGCAAAGGATGAAGCCCGTCATGGTAAAGGATTTGACGGTCTGTTGAAAAGATATTTTTCATAAACAGTCTAAAACTCCATTGTTAAAGCTCCCGATATATTTGGTCGGGGGCTTTTTTTATAGAAAAAATATGTTATAATAAAAAGCAAAGGAAAACATGTTAGAATAACTATATATGTTTTCGAAACGATAGCGTGAGCAGAGCGGAAGCGTGTTTGAGAAAACATATATAGTTATTCTAACAAGACCAATTATACAACTAATAAAAAGGAGATTAAATTATGGAAAACGCAGTGAAGACAAGGATTTTCGGGGGGGGGGCAACCTAATCAAAGCGAAATACCTGTGAAAGAACGAGAGGAAAGTCAGCCACAACGGGAATAGGGCTGATTTTTTAATGTAACAAATTTAGATAAATATAAGTTAAAAATTGAAAAAGATAAGTAATAACATATAATAGTAATAAAGAAAGGAACTCACAGGTATGAAAAAAGGATTCACTTTGGCTGAGGTTTTGATAACTTTAGGAATAATAGGTGTAGTTGCAGCAATGACACTACCTTCTCTTGTTAATAAATATAAAGAAAAAGAGCTTTGTGTAAAAACCAGAAAAATGTATTCAACTCTTAGTAATGCAGTAATTTTGGCTCAAAAAGATTTTGGGGTTGTAGGTGATAATACTTTCCTTTTTGATGTAACAAAAAGTTCTGCAGATGTTGCAAAGACTTTCGCAAAGTACTTTAATGGTGCAAAAGTTTGCGAAAATTCTTCACAGAAGGGCTGTTCAAAATATTATTATAACCAGAAGTATGCTACCAGATATTCCGGCTCTTCCGGTACTACACAAAACTTAAAACATACATTCCCTAAAATTATTCTTAATGACGGCTCGTTAATTGCTGTTCAGCAAATGACTTCCTGTGATAGGGTAACAAATGACTGCAAACAGGATTCTACTGGCAGCTGTATTTTGGATGAAGATGGAAACACGACACCTGTAACATCTCACAGCTATGTTTGTGCCTATTTGTATATCGATGTTAATGGTCCTAAAAATCCTAATCAATTTGGCGCAGATTCTTTCCAATTTCCGGTAGCATCTACAAAAGTTATGAAGTCTACCTGGGGCCCATGGGGTGCTGCCAGCTTAGAAAATATTCTTTCAGGAAAGGATAAATTAGAGTATACAAATTATACAGTAGGTGAAAAAAGGTAGATATAACAAGCTTCCGGCGATATTGCAGCCGGAAGCTTTAATCTAAAAATTTCTGTTCCGATACACTTTTTATACTGCAAGTTGTATTTTACTATCGGGATGATTTTTGATACTTTTAAATGCCTGTAAATATTATCGTAGAAATTTATTTAAAAATATTTACAAGTTTAAACTTTGCACCCATTTCGGTTAATTTGTTTAAAATATTAGTTTCCTGAGATTTCAATGCAGTTGAAATCTCAATTTTGTCAGTTGTAAAAATCCCGCCGGTTTGTTCTTTTTTTACAATATCACTCATTTGATTAAATAAGAGTTTAACTCTAGGCTGGTTTGCAGGAATAATAAATTTGCTGTTTGTAAATGGGGATGGGGTAGTTTTAATCATTATAAGTTCTCCTTTTCTGTTATAAAACAAGGGTATCATAAAAAAGACAGGATAAATATAATGCCTGTCTTTTGTAAAGTTATTTATCAATTATAATATTATGCTGATAGAGAAGTTCTTTTCGCTGATGTTTATATTCGTCATTTTTATCCATTTCTATTTTTCTTAATTCTGTATAACAAACACCTTTGTCTGTTTCATCGGAGATTGAATTACAGTATTTGAGATACTTGTTAAAACTTTCCCGTCTGCCTGCCCAATAATTTTTTTTTGCACGTTCACTTTTGACAAAGCTGAAAATATCAAATATATCTTTCTTTTGAGTTTCATTTACATTTTCGTAGCCGGTTTCGCAGAATTCTTCCCACTTAGGTGCAATTGCAGGTGATTCAATAATTTTTGCTTCCGGAGTTTCTTCTGCTGGCTCAAGTATTATTTCTTCATCTGAAAAAGCCTGCACCGATGCGATTGTCAACATTACCAGCGTTGTTAAAAATGCGGCTGTAAAAATTTTTTTTGTCATTTCGGCTCCTTAAATTTTAACTAACTCTTTTACTTCTTTACGTTTAACTTTTCTTGTAGCTGTTCTTGGAAGCGGATTTTTGGAAATTATTATATTTACAGGGCGTTTGTATGCGGTAAGGCGTCCGGAAAGAGTCTTAACCTCCGTACGAATTAGCTTGTCCAAAGTTTCATCGTCATATTTAGATGTAAGTTCATCGGCAGGGACAATAACTGCTGCAATTTCTTCGGTTCCATCTTTTGCTCCGAAGGTTCTTGAAATTCCCAGAACGCATACTTCTGCAAAATACGGACTTTTTTCAAGAACAGCTTCTACTTCTTCCGGGAATACTTTCTTACCTCCGGAAAGTACTATCATATTTTTAATTCTTCCTGTTATAAAAATATGTCCGTCTTTATCAATTTTTGCAATATCACCTGTATGCAGCCATCCATCGCTGTCAATTACGGAAGCGGTCATCTCAGGCTGGTTGTGGTACCCTTTCATAACAGCCGGACCCTTAAGAATAAGTTCGCCTGTTTCACTATCAATTTTTGCAGTGAATGTTTTGAGCGGCTTTCCTACAGAAGCAAGTTCTCTTCGTTTATCAGTATTGATTGATACAACCGGACTTGCTTCTGAAAGACCGTATCCTTGATAAACTTTAATACCGATTCTTTCAAAAAATTTCCCGACCTCAATATCCAGAGGAGCTCCGCCTGATATGCAGCCTATAAAATGACCCCCGAATTTGTCATGAATTTTTTTAAACATTAATTTTTTTATACAGTAAAACGGAATAAACTTTGCTGCCGCATACATAGCTTTAAACATGCTCCGGCTTGCTTTTGATGAATTGTTTAATTCCGCTTCAATACTTGTTTTCAACAGTTTCAAAAATGCCGGTACAACTATCATAAAGTCTACCTGTTTTTCTTTCATAATAGTTAAAATATCTTTTGGCTTGAGGCTTTGTGTGTAATATACGGAAAAGCCGAAATTCAGGAATGTTGAAAAACCGACAGTCATTTCAAAAAGATGATTCATTGGAAGAATTGAAAGTATCGTGCAGTGTCTGTCAGGAAGGATCGCCTCCAGTGCATCACCAAGATCATCCAGCTGTGACATCATGTTCCCGAAAGTAATCTCAACTCCTTTTGGCGCTCCTGTTGTACCTGAGGTGTATATTATAAAAACAGTTGATTTAGTGCTTCTATGGCGCCATTTGGAGTCGTAATTATTTGGCAATTCATATATACTTGTAAGTCCGAGGTTATAAGAAGGTTCATCCATTACCAGAATATATTTCAAACTTGGCAGTTCTTTCTGCAAGTCCAGCGCTGTTTGAATATGAGATTGTGATACGAGCATTACAACCGGTTCACAGTCGCTTAGTATTGATTTTAATTCATATTTTGTAAGTTTTACATCCAGAGGAACAGTTGTCATTCCTGCAAGTATTGAGGCAAAAACGCATGCTCCGTATTCCGGTTTGGATTCGGATAATATTGCAAGACGATCCCCTTTTTTTACCTGAAGTTCATTAATAAGATGCCAGGCAAGTTTTCTGGATAAAAGCCCAAGACCTTTGTATGTAAATTCTTTCCAGCCCATAGCTGTTTTCATTCCCAGTGCAACCCTGTCATTAAAGGCATTTGTTTTGTCTTCTAATAATGAAAGAACATTTTTTTGTTTTAAAACCATATTTCTTCTTAACCCCGTAAAATCTAAGAAAACACTTTAATAAAACGATATAATTTATAAGGCTAAAAGTCAAGTCTGTTAATTTTTATTGTATAATTTACATATAGAATATGTCTGATAAAAGGGAAAAGATATGAAAAAAGTTTATATAGAAACAATGGGCTGCCAGATGAATAAGTCAGATACCGAAAGAATGCTAGGTATGCTTTCATCTTTTAACTACGAGGAAACAAGTGATGCAGAAAAAGCAGATTTGCTTATGGTAAACACCTGCTCTATCAGACAGCTTAGCGAGGATAAAGCTTTCAGTCTGATTGGAACTTGGGGAAAGTGGAAGCAGTCCAGACCTGATTTAAAAATAGGTTTTTGCGGCTGTGTTGCCCAGCAGAAAGCAGAAGGGGTTTTTAAACGCGCACCTTATGTTGATTTCATTCTGGGAACGCATAAGATTTATTCACTTCCTGAAATTATAAAGCAGGTTGAGTGCGGAGATAAGGTTTGTGAATGTACTGAAACTAACGCTACAGAAGATGACAAAGCAAAAGACTTTAATATTAAACGTGTTAAATCAATGAATGCCTGGATAAATATTACAGAAGGCTGCAATAATTTTTGTACATATTGTATAGTTCCTTACACACGGGGAAGAGAACGTTCAAGACAGCCGGAAATTATTTTGAAAGAAGCTCAGGATGCTTTGAATGCAGGATTTAAAGAAATTACTCTTCTTGGGCAAAATGTTGACAGTTACGGTAAAGATTTCAAAGATAAAAATTACAGACTTTCAAATCTTCTGCGTGATTTAAATAAAATGGAAGGAAAATTCAGAATACGTTTTGTAACATCATACCCGACAGATATTACTGATGAACTAATAGAAACTGCAAAAGAATTGGATAAGGTGTGTGAATACTTCCATATTCCTATGCAGTCAGGAAACAGTGAAGTCCTGAAGAAAATGAATAGAAGATATGACAGGGAAACTTATGCTAAAATTGTCAAAAAAGTTCGCGATATGATACCTGATGTAACCATTACAAGTGATTTTATTGCAGGTTTTCCGGGTGAAACTGAGGAGCAGTTTGAGGATACTTTGACCGCTATTGATGAATTTGAACTTGACTATTCAAATGTTGCGGCATACTCCCCAAGAGAAAAAACCGTTGCTGCAAAATGGGTTGATAAGTATATTCCTGATGATGTTAAGGATGAACGTTTCCAGCGTCTTAACAAAAAAGTTCAGGAAAACTGCCTGAAATCCAATCTTAAATATGTCGGCCGCAATATGGAAGTTCTTGTTGAAAGCTTCTATAATCATAAGGGAAAAAATATAAACACAGGTAAAACACGAAATAATAAAACCGTTCATATTCCTTGTGATAGAGATTTGACCGGTGAATTTGTAGATGTCAGAATTTCGGGAGCAAAAACCTGGTATCTGAAAGGGGAGTTGCAGAAAACCTAAAAATATCATATAATAAATAAGGAGCCGCATAAGCCTTTAAAGTGAGAAATATATGTTTTTGAACCGAAAGTTTAAACGGAGCGGAAGCGAGCTTGAGCAAAAATAAACAGATAACGTAAAGCAGGAACACCTTTTGATTAAATTAAATATAAAACTTTTTTCGGACACGCTCTCGCCCTGCTTCCGCTATCGCCTCAAAAAATTTTATATTTAATCAAAAAATGTAAGAAAGAACAGGTACAACTAAAAAAGGAGATTAAGTTATGGAAAACGCAGTAAAGACAAGACTTTCCGGGGGGGGGGCAGAGTAATTTAAGCTCCTTAACCGGTATTGGTACAGGCTTAGAGCCATTTAGCGCCGCCGGAAACCCATTCATTAAACCAGGTTTTACGTTAGCCGAGGTATTGATAACCTTAGGCATAATAGGTGTTGTCGCCGCAATGACA
>OJRI01000599.1_pt1 | contig 24688 bp, 19 predicted proteins | sample 1599151 | NCBI WGS metagenome assembly OJRI01 (sample SAMN03922457, study PRJEB24848) | human gut metagenome | isolation source: stool sample | host: Homo sapiens | place: Germany | collected 2009-11
TGTTCTGAAAATTATTGAAGTTTAACCCCCTGTCGAAAAACGGGGAGTACTATACCGGACCGCAGGCTTCACAGATTTGGTCATCGACGGTTGCTCCCAATAGCGGTTCTGTAAGTCAGGCATATTTAGGTGTGGGGCAGGATGCGCGTACAACCACCCATTACGTGCGCGCTGCAAGAAACAACCGATAAGGTGCGAATATGGAGCGCAGGCCTCCCGGCCTGCGAAAAAATGGACATTGACGGCACTTAAACGCAGGCCGGGAGGGCTGCGCTCCATAATCGTTCGGAATCCTCCACTCCATATACTTTTCTCTTCTCCTTCCTCTTCTCCTACGATATATAGTTAACGTTAGGATTATTTGTTAAGAGTATTTATTGCCTGTGAAGGTAGTAGGTAGGTTCTCCTGAGTCAGTTGCAATAGCCGGCAGGAAGGCTATATATATAATTGTGGATTTTTTTAAGTTATGGACTTTAAATAGAGAATCGCAACTGACACCAGCATTCACCTCGCCGGGAGAACCTTCGAGGCTGTGGCGCGCAAGCGCCGCAGCCTCTTCCTCTTATGGAACTCCTTATTTATTCCTCCTGAAGTTCCGGTATGGAAATGCCGGTATTCTCGTATTGCTTGTTGAACTGTTTTATACGTTGCGATTCATGCACTTTTGTCAGCACCATGAAGTTGTAGAACGATTCGCGCACGGAGACGATGAACCCTTCCCTGCCGTAAAGGATGGCCCCGCGCACCAGGTAAGAGTTCAGGAAGCGGAAGAAGGGGGAGAACAGCATCGTGGCGAACGTGACTTTGCGGTTGATACGCAAGGCCGCTTCATATTTGCTGTGCATGTTGTCTTTGCGCCACGACACCTCGAGAGGGATGGTGAGCATGACGATAGCGAGGTCCATTTCGGAGGCGGGGATTGATTTCACCTCCCCTTTGACGTCGGGCTGCGAGCCGTCGAAGGGGGAAATCTCGCTGTGGTGCTTCTCTATGAGGCGCAGGCCGTAGTCGGGATAGGCCGACTTGATGAAACGGTGGAGCACATACCGTTTTTTTGGAATGAAGAGCCCGTAGACATCGGGGTTCTCCTCGATGAAACGGTGGACATATTCGCTGAGTTTTCGGGGGACATACTCGTAGTCGCGCAGCAGGAACACCCACCGGTTGCGGGCGTTGAGCACGCCATAACGCCGAGCCTCCGCCACGTGGTCGGTTCCCTCCTTCGGCTTGAAGGAATAGAAGCTGACGCCGTGCGATTCGGCAATTTCGCGGGTGCGGTCTTTGGAATCAAGATCCACCACTACGATTTCTTCAAAATTTGCTACGGAGCGGAGCACGGAGTCGAGTCTCGCTTCCGAGTTTTGGGTAACAAGCACAACGGAGATGTCCATGATTTTCAGTTTTAAGGTTTGTCAGTCGGCGCGAGGAGGAAAGGGGGGTGGAGTGAGATATGGAATGCGTGCGCCGTATAGTTTTATAGGTTGCGCGGTAAAATTAATCAAAAAAAACGAAACAGTCAAATCTCGCCGAACTTTTTTGAAAAATTATATGGAGCGCAGGCCTCCCGGCCTGCGAAAAGCAAGCCGAAACCTATTTTTCGCAGGCCGGGAGGCCTGCGCTCCTTATTCGTGTGCGCTCCGGATTTATTTGCGCTCCGGATTTTATACCAAGGAGGCGATCCAGCGGTCGCGGTCGCCGGGGAGCAGGTCGATGACGGGGATTTCGACCATGGTGTAGCAACCGGGTTGCAGCCTCATGGCGGCACGGGCGCAGCAAACCAGTATCTGGCCGGTCAGGGCAGGGTTGTTTATCTTCATGTCGAATTCGAGGAGCTGGTTCTGAGTGCGGCCTGAAACGCCTTTGCGCACGAGGTTGACGCCGTGCCCCATGTCCTTGAGGGCGTCTACGCTTTCTACTGCGCGGACGTGCGTTTCGTCGGAGGCGAAATAGGGGTCGGCTTTGATGGCGGCGGCCACTTTCTCTATATCATAGCCGGGGAGCAGCTCCACGTAAACCATGCGGCGGTGTATGCCGGTGCCTGTGGGGATGGTCATCGACAGGGCGTCTTTGACACCTTCTATGGCTTTCACGGCCACGGTGTGTCCCATGCTCATGCCGGGACCGAAGTTAGTGTAAGTTACCCCTTTGGGTGCGATGGCTTCCATCAGGGTGCGGACAACGGAGTCGGAGCCCGGATCCCAGCCGGCGGAGATGACGGAGACTTTGCCATGTTCGCGGGCCGTTTCGCCCAGCGACTTGCGGAGTGCAGGAATGTTGGTGTGGATGTCGAAGCTGTCGACTGTGTTTATGCCCAATGAGAGGATGTCTTTGGCATATTCCTCGACTTTGCGGGTGGGAGTCGCGAGGATGGCGACGTCAACGTCCTTGAGGTCGCGGATGTTTGCTACGACGGGAATGTCGCGGAGTTCGGGAACGGTTTTAGCGGGATCGCGGCGAACTATGCCGGCCACTTCAAAATCATCGGCAGCCTGGAGCGCTTCGAGCGCAAAACGGCCGATATTGCCATAGCCTACTATGGCGGCACGAATCTTTTTCATACAGATCTTCAAATTTCTAATTTGGTTTCAGACTGCAAAGATAGGAAAAATTGTTGAAAAAAGAGATAAAGTGCCCCGGTTTTTAAACGTTTTAACAAAAAGAAGCGCATGCAAATATGGAACGCAGACCGGGAGGCCTGCGTAAAAACGCCGATAAAAAACCGGAATGCGATGTCGTTTTACGCAGGCCGGGAGGCCTGCGCTCCATATTTATCTGCGCTCCATATCAGTTTACTTTTTCAGCAGTTCGTTTACGCGGTCTTGCACTTCGCGGTAGCTGGAGCCGAGGTTGTCGCGGCGTGCGAGGCCGTTGCCGTAAACGCCTTGGATGGCTTTCTGAGCCTGCTCGTCGATGCTTCCGGAGGGAGCTTCCGCGGGAGCTTCTGCCGGGGCGGAAGTAGCGGGAGTATTTTCCTGCGCGGGAACATTCTCAGAAGAGGAAAGGGAGGCTTTGTCAGATGTTGTGCTTCCCTCTTGCGGAAGGGTGTTTTCGGGCGCCTGTGCCCTGTCGGCCGGAGCCGTTGCGGTGTCGGCTATCCCTTCGGAGTCGGGAGCAACGGTCTCTTTTTGGTTGCCGGGTGCGAGCCACCATATCAGCAGACCGATGGCGGCAAGCACGCAGACGGCAAGGATGGCGTAAACGCCTTTGGGGATGGGTTTCTTGCCGTGGTCTTCCTTAATCTGTTTGGGGGATTCCGGCGGTTCGGGTTGTGGTTCGGGAACAACAACGTCTATCTCTTCATCATCCTCTTTGGCGAGGTTGAAGGTGCGTTTTTCAGCCTTGTCAAGGTTGAAAGTACGTTTCTTTTTGTCGTTTGCCATGGTAGGAGGGTGTTATCAGGTGAAAAGGTCAACAAGAGTCTGGAGACCGCCGTCGAAACCTTTACCGACGGCTTCGAACTCCCAGTCGCCGTCGTCGTTGAGTTTCACTGCACCGGCAATCACGGCAGTTTCGCTGGAGAATTTTTCCTTGAGGTTGTAGGAGCAGATTTCTTCGCCGCTTTCGATGTTTGTAATCACGATTTTGGGATTCTTGACGTCGCGGAAGGTGATTGGGCGTGCGCCGGGAGCGTTGTGGATTGTGACGGTGAAGTCTATTTCGGTGATGGCGGGACGCACGCGGTTGAGGTCGAGGCGCATGGTCTCGCCGCTTTCCTCGCCGTCTTCGTCGTCGCTGCCGAGGTCATCGAACGAGCCCACGAGGGCGTCGTCGGTGGAGAGGGGAGCGGTCTGGTTTTTCCAGTTCTTCTTGCTGCCGAACTGGTTGCGGTCGTATGGTGCCTCCCTGAGGTTCTTCATATAGTCGAGTTCGCTTCCGGTGCCGTCGAAGAGCAGGGTGCGCCGCTCCGAGTTGTAGAATACGAAGTCGGCGTTGTCGTCTATGATACCGTCTTCGGTGAGCATGAAGGCCTCGGCGTCGAGGTCTCCCTCGCCTTCCCACGAGAGGTCTACGCGCAGGAAATTGAGGCTTTCGGCATCTTTGGTGAGGTTGAAACGCTCGCCTTTGTCAAGATTGAAACGTGGCATAATTTATGTTTTTTAGTGTGTGATTTTTCAGGTGAAGAGGTTTACGAGAGCCTGGAGGCCGCCTTCGTAAGCGTTGCCGACGGCCTTGAACGACCAGTCGCCGTCTTCGTTGACGATGAAGGCCCCGGCCACGAGGGCTGTCTCGTTGGTGAAATCTTCGTTGAGCTCATAGCGGCAGAGCTCTTTGTCGGCGTCTTCGTCGATAATGGCAATCGATGCGTTGGCAACATCCTTGAAAGTACCGCCTTCATGGATCGAGGCGGTAATGTCTATTTCCGAGATGTCGGGGTCTACCTTCATGAGGTTGAGGTGCATCACTTCGAGACCTCCTTCGCGCACATCGAGGGAGCCTTTCACGGCGCCGTCGGCCGACATCGGGGGTACCGCGGCCATCCATCTGCGTTTGTTGCCGTGCACGGCTTTGTCGAAGGGTACTTCGCGGCACTCCGAATTGTAGAACACGAAGTCTTCGGGGCGCGTGATGGTGCCCCCGTCGTCGAGCAGAAATGCCTCAACGTCGAGGTCAGCGTCGCCGTTCCAGCGCAGTTCCACACGGATGTTATCGAGGCCGACATCTTTGCTGAGGTTGAAAGTCTGGCCTTTGTCAAGGTTGAAATTGAAGTCCATTTTCTATATCTTTTTAATGTTATATATTCTTTTTCAGTCGAGGCCGAACTTTTTGCGTAACGCTTTATATTCGGCCACGGTTTTCAGGTATTCGGCCTTTTTTGCGGCGGTGAGCGGCGAAGCGAGTTGCGCCTCGGCCACTTTAGCGTTTTTGGAGGCGCGGTTAAGTTCCGAGCACGCTGCGGCCATGTCCGGATTGTCCCCGTTGATGAAGATGGTCTTGGCCTTGGTGTACTGTCCCGCTTTCATAAACGCGAGTGCCTCGGGATTGCTGATTTTCACTGAGGGAGCGGCTTTCTTTCGGGCCTGGGGCGGGAGTGGCGGTATGCCCGAAGGAACGGCGCCGGGCATAGCTTCCGGCATTCCGGGATGCAGCGGCCGCTGTGCCGGTCCCAAATCCTGCGCTTTTATCTTGACACCCTGCGGGTGGAGTTGTTGTGTCTCCATCATCGAAGGTTTTTGCGTGGCGGAGCGTGAGGAAGCGGGTTTTGACGCCGACCGTGGCGCAGGCTTGGGCTGCGGCGTTTCGGCCACGCGCTTACTGAGTGTGTTGGCGCGTATGGAGAGTAGCGTAGCGTCGTCGGCACGGCCGGCCATCATCCTGTCGGCTTGCGCCACGAGGCGGTCGCCCGCGGCATTGTCGCGGCTTACGAATTTACCTTTGGCCTCGCGCAGCAATTGCTTTACCCGGGCTATCTCGTCACCGGTAAGACGGGCGGGACGCGGAGGCTCCGGCGGTTTCGGCTTGTCCTTGCGGTGCGAGAAGGCGCGCGCACGCAGTCGCTTGAGTTCCGGGCACTCTCCCTTGAGGTTGAGCATCTGGCGGTCGGCCTTATTTATGTATGTGTCGCCCTGCTCGTTCTGGCCGTTCAGGAATGCTTTCTCGGCACGTTCGAGCCACTCTTGCGCTTTCCGTTTCCTCTCTTCCTCCTCATCAGTAGGAGGGGGAAGAGGAGGTGGAGGTATTGTAGAGATTTCACTGGGCGTGATGGGTTGTGCCACCATCAGCTTGTTGAGCTGCGCCTGTAGGGCGTCGTCGATTTCCACCACTTCGCCGAAGCCGTTGCTGAGCTGCTGCTTGAAGTAGTCGTTGCCGGTGAGGGCACCGCGCAGCAAGAGCACCACCGGGGTGCGGTCGGTGCAGCCGTTCTCTTCCAGGAAGGAGGCGAGGGCGCGCTGCAACCGGTCTGATTCCGGCATGGGGATGGAGTTGAGCCATATTTTGCTGAGATAGATGCTATGTTCCATCCCGTCGCTGAGGATGACGGTGCCGTCGAGTTCCGGCGCCTTCGACATTATGAACTCGCGGCCCACGCGGGTGAGGTATTCCTCTTCATCTTCGAGGGTGGTCCAGAGTTCGGACTTCAGGTCATCGTAAAGTTTCTCCACCACGTGGCGTATGCGGGGGTCGGTTCCGAGTCCGGGGAGGGAGAGCATCTTGCGCGAGCCGTCGGGGAACATCAGCGAGAGGATGAGGTCTGTGCCGTCGCTCCATGCCGAGAGCACGCGCTGTCCGGGACGGCGCCCGGCGGCGAGGCGTTGCACATAGTCGTCGGCCGGCGTGAAGGCCATGCAGCCGTACCCGGCGTTGCGGAAGAGGTCTTCCACCACGCGCCGTTCATTGGGCTGAATGTCGTTTTCCAGCACGAATAACAGCGGCATGGTGGAGCGGTTGTCGTCGAGCGTACCCTTGTTGATGAGGATGCAGCGGAAGAATACGCGGAAACGGTCTTCCAGGGCGTGGAGCAGCAGGTACTGGTGGCTGAGATCGGCTCCGGCATACTTGAAGGTCTGCCCCTGTTTTATCAGTTCGAAATAGTCGGAGAAAGCGCCGCTTTTCCCGGCTTCAAGAGCCACGCGACCTCCGTTGCCGACCACCACACGGTCTGCCTCGCAGTAGAAAGAGAGGGCCTCGGGGTTGCTCGTTTCCGGGAAGGGGAGGAGCAGCCCGTCGGCGCCGTTCTGGTTGTACTCGAACGCTATGGTCCTGTGGGACAGGGTTATGACAACACGGTATGGGCTCATCTATGGGACAATATATCAAGAAGTGTATCGTAGAACTTCATCCCTTCGAGGATGATGACGGGCACCACGTAGTCGAACTTTGCGTTGTTGGCCTCGGCGGCCTGTTTGGCTTCGCGGAACTCGGGCTGGTTCTGGGCATACTGCACTATGTTGATGCGTTTGATGCCGTCGATTATGGCGTTCATCGTATCCTTGATGCCGAGTATCTTAGCGCCGGCGTTGTAGAACGTTCCGGCAAAGTCGAAGAAGCGCGGGGCCTGGTTGGGTCCTGTGGGGGGATTGAAGAGTACGCCCATCATCGACATCATCTCGGGCGTGAAGGTGTTGAAGGCCGGGAGCGGCACCTGTTCCCCTTTCCCACATTGGGTGGTAACGGAGAAGCCTTCTTCGCCCACTATTTCGGAGATGGTGTCATTTTTTGGGCGGAAGAGGCGGGTGTCGCCCTTTGCCAGACCTTTGGAGACTTCAAACTTGGTGTCGGCCGAGAGGCTCTGCGGCAGCATAATCTGCGGCCAGTTGCTGAGCATCTGCCGGAGCACCGTCTGTCCGCCGAATCCCTGCGTGAAGAGCTGCACGTAATAAGTCTGAGCCGCCCTTGCGTGTGTGGTGGCCAGCCACGAGAAGAGTTGCGAGCCCTTTCCGGCGAAGGTGACGCGCACCAGCGTGTGCGGGTTCTGCGAGATTTTCTCTGCCGGGTCGGTGCGGGCTATGTCCTCCACCAGCTTGCGCGAAATCTGGCCGGCGTAGTACATCAGCAGGCCGGTGACGTACATGTTCACGTACATCAGTTCGGGACATTCCACCTCTATAATCTGGTAGAAGTCGGCGAGTTGCTCCGGTGTCAGGCGGTCCACTATCTTGTCGAAGAAGTATGGCGCGGTATCAGCTGAGTAACGTGAGCCTCCTGCACCGACGTTGAGTCCGACCATCGGTATTTTGTATCTTGCGCAGACCTTTAGCAGGGCATTCTGGAAACGCGGCAGCTTTCGCACGGCTCCGGACACCAGTTGTGCGGCGAAACGCATGGAGTTCTGCTTCACCATGGTGAGTCCGGAACGCAGACGGTAGAGCGCCGAGATGTCGGTGGTGGAACCGCCGATGTCGAAACAGAGGGTCAGCGTGTCGGCTCCGTCGGCATATTCAGTGGAGATGAAGTTTGCCACGGCGGTAGCTTCCGTCAGGCTCGGGTTGTCCTCACCTTCGAGCAGCGGTTTGGGCTCATATTTGACGGTGCGGTTCGGGTCATCGGGTTTGAGGTCGGGAAATTCCGGCTCCCTGCTTCTGGGGTCGCCGAAACCGCCGCCACCGAAACCGCCGTCTCCGAAGGGGCTGTCGAAGCCACCTCCGCCGAAACCGCCGTCGAAGCTACCTCCGAAGCCGTCGGCATTGTTTCCGAAACCGGAAGCCGCGGGAGCCTCTTGTGCGGGTTGTTCGCCGAATGAGCTGTCAAACGCGCCGAATCCTCCTCCTGTATCACCGAAACCGCCGCCGAACGCTCCACAGAATCCGTTGTCGGCAGTGGCACCGAATCCGCCCCCGGCATTGCCGTCACCGAAGCCTTCCGGTGTAGTGCTGAATGTGAGACCCGACGGCCCTTTGCTGATTTCGAGGGGATAGGGGTGCCCCTGCCCGTCGAGCACAGGCGCGAGGTTGCCGAGTGAGCTCCATATCATCTGGTACTTGGTGAGCAGTGGCGTGTTCATCGACGAGGGATAAGACCAGATGAGGTGGCGAGGCACCTTGTCGTCGGCAAAGAGTTCGGCATATACCTGGAGCATGAGCGTGCGCAGGAAAGCCTGCTTGTGCATCTGGTCCTTCTTCGGGTCGGTCCACTTCATGTTGTAGACCTGTGTTATGACGCCGCCGAGGGGATATTCGAGTGTAATCTTCTCGGGCTTGACGTCGGTGACGGGGAGGTTCTCCTCGAAGCAGGGGAATCCTCCGGTCACTTCGCGTCCCATGATGGTCTCTATTTCGTTGGGATTTGTCATGGGTCCGAGTCGCCGCTGGTCGTGGAGCGTGAGCGTGCTCTTGATGGCGTTGGAACGCACAGGGCGGTTGCCGCCGGGGAAAAAGAGAACCTGGTTTTCACGCATGGTCTCGCGTTTGTCAATCCCCATCAGGGAGACGCGACGGTTCCTGATTTCAAACCCTTTCTCGCCGAGGTTCGACGAATAGGCTATGGAGGTGTTGGTGCTTCCGAAGTCCACGCCGAGCTTCACCTCGTTGAGGCTCTTGGGGAGTTCGAGCAGGTTGAGCGGCAGCTCGGAGGCCGGGTTGGAACTGTAGTTTATCATCAAGAAACCGCCTTCGGTGCCGGTGGGGGAGACGAGGCGCACGCCCTTGAAGGGGCGGTCGCTGCGGTAGATTTCGTAGCGGTAGCCGTTATCGGCCACAGCGTTGGTGTATTTGACTTCCAGGGTGGCGTTTACGCGTTCGGTCGGGACCGTGATTTCGCCGCGTTCGGCCAGGAGCAGCGGACGCATGTCCCCGTCGGTCATTATGGGAAATTTCGGGTCTTCGCTGTCGCCGACCACCGGGAAGGCGGTGTAGCTTTGCGATGTGCCGTTGTGGGGCAGCTCCGAGTAGAGGTAATATGTGTTCCACTGGCGCGAGATGAAATTGGGCCAGATGAGGATGTCCTGGTTGCGGATGCCGTTTTCGTTGCCGACGGTGTATTTCTCCTCGAAGGTGCGGCAGCGGCCGGTTTCGGTCCGGATGGTGAGCTTCACGGCCAGGTTCTTGTCTGAGATGTTGGGGTCGAAGACAGCGGTAAGCGTGGAGTTGACCTGTGTCCCTTCTGCGGCCATTCCGGTGAGGGCGCCCACGGTCTTGCCGTAGACGTTGAGGCCCAGGGCGCTCAGCGGTATGGCGAAGAAGGCGTACTCTCCCGGCATCCCTTTTTTCTCGGCTTTCAACACCACCACGGGGAGGGTCTTTAGGGCTTCGAGGTTGCGGGTATAGTTACTGCCCAGGTGTATGCGTGCTATCTTGGAGGTGTTGGGGAGGAGCAGTTCCTTGGGGTCGAAAGCACGCGGGAGGTTGCCCGTGGCGCTTTCCATGATCTGCCCTTCGCCGTTGGTGTATAGCACGTCGCGGAAGTTGAAGAGGTCGCGGAAGGGGCCCGAGAAGTTGCCGTTGACCGGCGGGATGGCGGCTTTGGAGAGGTCATGGCCGCGTGCCGAGGCGTAGGAGGCTATCTCCTCGCGCCACTTGGTGAGGATGGTGCGTGCCGAGGTGTACTTCACCTGCAGGTCGGAGGGGAGTTGCGCATAGTATTGCTCCACCTTGTCGAGGTTGTCGAGCAGGTGGCCGACGTATGCGTAGAGTTGCGATGTCTGTTCCGAGTTCATCTCCGAACGCAGCGGGTCGGTGAACTTCCTTTTGTTGATGTCTATCCAGGGGCGTTCGGGGGAAGACTCCAGCTTATAGGCCGTCGAGGTGAAGAGCAGCGACTCCGGGGCGGTGGCGCCCACAACTTTGTTGAGGTACTTTATCAGGTTGATATACGGCACCTTGGTCTCGTTTTCGGTGAGACCGAGGTCGCACCAGCGGTCGGTGCGCTCCAGCAGCATGTTGCCGAAGGCGCCTTTGGTCTCGTAGATATTGGCGGTGTGCGAGAGGTCCTTGCCGTCGCTGTATGCGAGGTTGATGCGGCGCACGTCTATGTTGCTGTAGTCCAGCGCCATGGCCGCTATCAGTCCCTTCCATTCGTTGAGGAGTTCCTGATAGTAGGTAATGAGGCTTTTGCCGGCGCCGGAGTGGGCATGCGAGGCCATGTTTTCGATGGCGGAAGTGAAGAGGTCCACGCGGGCGAAGGCAGTCGGGATGCCGGAGACTATCGAGCCGAGGTCGGTCTTGTCGCTCAGCATCGGCGTCTGTATGTCGTTGATGAAGACGTCTTTGTTGTCAAGCGCTTTCCATTCGTTCAACGAGCCGTTGGGAACTGAACGTGCTTCGACGTCTATTACAAGAGGTTTGTTTGCCATAATCGGTTAGTTGAAGAAGTTCTGGGCTGATGTTATTGCGTTATAAAGGTGAGCGAGGAAGAGTTCTTTGACGGTCTGACCCTGTTCCTCGTAGGGTTCCGAATCGGCCTGTTTCAGTATGTCGATGAACTTGTCGAATCGGCGGTTGCGCGTAGAACCGAAGACCCCTTTTGTCTCCCAATTGTGCATTCCGTCGAGGAAGATGCCACCCGGGTCGTTGTTCTGAATCCGGTTGATGTCCGTGTTGAAGGCTTCGGGAGCGAAGATGAACTGGCCCCCCTTTGCGGAACGGAAAATCTGGAACAGCCATCCGGGCCGGAACCCGAAGGGACCCACGCTGTAGGCGAACTCCTTGAGATAATCGTCTATCTCGCGGGCCTGCTCGTCGGTGAGGCTCTCGTAGCTGTAGATTTTACGTGTGTTCATGTCGTTGAGGAATCCGATGGTGCCGCAAGTGTTGGGGAATGCACCGCCGTAAGTGCCCAACAGCAGGTGTGAAAGGGAAAGAAGGGCGCCGAGTTTGTTTTCGAAGTACTCCCCGTCTTGTGCCCCTACGAAGCTGGCACCTGTGAGGCGCAATTGGCCGGGCATGGATTCCTCCACGGTGCGGTAGACATATTCGGCCTCCTGCTGCGGGAACGACTCGGTGTTGAAGAAGTCGTATGCGGCGCTCGCGCACATCATTTCGGCCAAATGGCAGTCATTTTCCTGTTCTTTGCCGCCGGTAATGACGGGACCGGTCTTCCCTTCGGAGTAGTTTATTTTCAATCCCTGGGGCCAGCCTATGTGGTAAAGTTTTTTGTACGAGCGTTTCACGGTGCTGTCGTTGTTGTAGAAGTTGAGCGCGGCCTGCGAGTTGAAGGCGAAGTTGCCGGCGTCGGCTATCACCTTCTCCTGTTTGCGCTGTGCGTTGTCGGGGGAGTCGAAGGTGAAGTAGTCGGTCAGCAGCGTGGAGCCGAATTTCACTTTCGAGAGGTTTAGGACATTGTTGCCGCCGGAGATAATGCGAATGGCTTCGCGCAGGGCTATGGGGATGACGGGAATGGAGGATGCTCCGGTGCCACCGAAGACGCTGCCGAAGACGAATACGCGGGCGCTGGAGGCATTGTCGTTCAGTAGTTTGAGGAAGTTCTTTAGGTCGCGTTCCGCTTCTGTAATCTTGTCGGAGCCGCGCTTTGAGTTGAGGGCGGCTTCCACAATTCCATGGTACATGAGCATGGAACCGAGGTGTGTCTGCGCGCGGTAGCCGTGGTCGAGCTCGAAGCCTTGCACGGAGTCGGGGTCGAACATCAGGTCCGCAAGGTCCGTGTTGTCGTCGCGCTGCTCGTTGGTGAGGCCGGGGGTGCTCGAAAGGCCTCGCAGTGTCTTGCGTTCCGGCTTGGAATAGTCGGTATAGAAGCGGTAGAGGTTCAGCTTGGCGGAGAAGAAAGTGTTGGCGCGCGCTTCGCCGCCGATGTTCGAGCTGTCGTTGGTCTTGACCTTATTATATAATTCGATGAGCTGTTCCACACGCCCTTTGTTGCCGTTGGTCTGGTCGGTGTCGAGCGTTAGGATTTCTATCGTCTTGTTATCGAAGAGACCTGCGGCGCAGAGGTGCACGAAGGCTTCCAGACAGCGCATGCCGGTGCCGCCGATGGCGATTAGAAACAGTTTGTCGTTCATAAGAATCTGTTATTAGATGGTTAGGCACCGTTGCTGAGGCCTTTCGGACAGAGCTGCGGAGGGTGCTTTTGAAAAATCTTATTAATGCACAAAGTCTCACCGCAGTCAGAGACGGTGAGCCGGTGTGGTGATTTTTTGGGGGAGAGAAACTGTGTTGTCGGCGGCCGCAGCCGTAAGTCAGAACCAGCTGCCGAGCTTGGTGCGCGGGGCAGCCTTGCTTACGATGATGCCGATGATGATGAAAAGCACGAAAGTCAAACCGGCAGCGATGCCCGAGTGCATCAGGAACTTGTTCTTGTGGGCTACCACCTGGATGTCCTGCGACTGGTAATAGTTGATGATGAAAGCTACCACCGGCGTCAGGGCAGCGAAAATCCAGAACCATAGTTTGCGTTTCGTTACGTCAAAACCACCCTTCTGGTTAGGGGTGAGGTAGGCTACTGCCACTGCCAGAAGGAAGAAGACAATCATCATTATAGCTGACCATGTGTAGGCTGTTACTATGCTTATTTCCATATTGTTGTGTGATTTTTTTGTGACGTTATTTTTGTGAGGGGGAGGGGGAAAGAGTAAAGGGGTGAGGTTATTTCTCTGCGGTATTCTTGATGAAGTAAGACATCAGTATCTGTCCCATGGGTATGACCCGGGCGGAGGAGATGGCGTTGTAGACCGACTCCGAGAGTGAAGCGTTGCCTGGCCAGCCGAAGAAGTTTTCGATTATAGATTTATCCACGGGGGAAACGCGGCTGATGACGATGTTGATGCGGATAAGATTTCCCGGCATTGTCCACCCGGGGAGCGTGCCGTTGAAGCGTTTGTCGAAGTCGACGAGAATCTCCTGCCAGCCGTTCTTAGGCCAGAGATCGGGTTCGTTGAGAGTGCCTTGCACCGGCTCCACTTTGGCGGTGAAGAAGTCGGGGAGTTCCTTGTCCTTCGGTGTGGCTATGGTGTCGGGGTTCTCGCCGTTCTTTTTCATTTCGGCTTTTTGTTCGTCGGTGAGCGGCTGCGAAGCCTTAACAATCTCTTCTACGTCGAAGACGCGTGCCTCGATGCCCCTGATGTCATAGGCATTCTGCGTAGTGAAATTTACGTAAAGTTTGGAGAGGAAGTGGGTGTAACGGTCCGCCTCGGGAACGCCGGGGTCAGCCTTCGCTTTGGCCGTCTTGATGATTTCAGACCAAGTCACGGTGAGAGGATAATACTGTGCCAGATGACCGGCATAAGTATCTATGGGAAGAAAAGCCCCTTTACCTGTGGAACCTGCCACACGTTTGGTATATTTGTAAAAAGCCGCTTCGCTACAGTCTTCTATGGTACCGCTCACTACATCGACACCTTTCGAGTTGTGGTAGGTGCCACCTTTACACTCGGACAGATAGTTCACAAATTCGGAGTAGGCATATCCTCGGCCGGGAAGTACGAATGTCTCGAAGTTTGGGCTTACGGATTTTATGGCGTTGTCAAGCTTGTTGTAAAGGGCCTCGCTGTTGTCGTCGAAAACGGCGAAAAAGAGATGCTTCGGCTTACCGTTTTCAACGAAATCCCATTTGAAGAAATAGATGTTGAAACCTTCGGCGAGCCACTGGATGAATTCGTCTGTGGCGTAAGCTGCCTGTTCTATGCCGGCGCCCTTGTATTCCTCGAAGTCGGTGATGAAGACGGCGGGTTGTTTCTTGCTAACGATTTGTGCGAGGGTTTTCTGAATCGGGGCCTGCTGCTGCGTGTAGCTTGCCGGGCTCAGGATTTTGTTGTAGATGTCGGTGACGCCCATGTCGGCCATAGGTTCTATCTTGCCGTCGATAACGGAGTAGAAGGTATTCTGTTTGCTCGAGCCGTTGAGGGCGTTTACCGCGGTCTGGAGGGCTGCGCGCGTTTCCTCCGAAGCGTAGGCGTTGTTCATGCCGTCGGAGAAGTCGACGTACACGGCGCCGCCGGGATTGAGGGCCGGTCTCCCTTCCTGCTGTGCCACATAGTCGTCGAGTGTCTTGCGGCTGAAGTCGCTTTCGGGTGGAAAGAACCAGATCACGACTCCGACAATGGCTGCTATTACTACCACTCCTAAGATAATGAAAAGGGCTTTCTTTCCGCTGTTACCGCCGCCTCCGCCTTGTCCGTGTCGGCGGTTGCGTTGCTGCGGGTGGTTTTGCCTGCGGTTCTGTGGCGCGCGGGAGCGTGATCTTGTCTGTGTCTGTGCCATTTGTATGGTGAGTTTTATAATTGTTTCAAAATCATAGGTTAACTGAGCTTTTGGCCGGTGTCGGAAGTGTGGAAAAAGCGGGAACAGGAGAGCGTAATTTGCACCGCTAAGTGTTGCTTGCGACTGTCAATCGCAAAGTTAATACTTTTTCCTGAAATATTTGCATTAATTCATATAAATTTTTTGTGTTTTTCAGCATAAACAGCTCCCTCCTGTTCTCAATTATTTTGCAGGATAAATTAATTTTTGTAATTTTGCGGTGGCATATTGCCTGTGAACTAACCAAAAAACTTAAAATCTCACAGTTATGAAAACTATCAATCGTATGGCATTGGCGCTCATCCTGCTCTTCGTGGGAATGGCTCCGGGACGAGCCCAAAACAGCATCCTTGACAGTCTCAGTCTCGATGACTTCGCCACGTATTTCAACATGGCGGCACCGGTAGATATGGGCTCCGTTGGAATCCTTGAAAAAATAGAGTATGACAAAGCCAACAAGCTGTTTATCTACTTTCTGGATTATGACGACAGCATGATAACGATTTCCCAAGTAAAGGAAAATCTAAAGGTAAACGGCAGTAGCCTTCTCGGCACTATGATAAATGAAAATTCAGCCCCCATGTTCCGCAAATTAGTGGATGAAGGCGTGACATTGCAAATGCGTTACCAGGGAAGGAACAGCGGCGAAACGGCCGTACAGTCCATCACCCCTCACGAAATGCGGCTTGCGATGTTGGATACCCGCGACCCGAAGGTTAAGGCACAACAAAACTATGATGCCCAGATTGGTATCTTAAAAAGGTCCCTGCCGATAAATGCTGCAAATGGCATAACGATGACAGACATTTATGACGAAACGGGCTATATGGTTTTTGAATTTCAGTTAAATGAAGAGAATTTCAAAATCGTGCAGACAAATATGAAAAGTCCGGAAATGCGTAAAAACATTCTGACCGGTTTTTCTCAGGACCCTGCCACCAGGATATTACTCGGCATCATGGATACACTTGACAAAGGCCTGATATACCGCTATAAGGATGGTAAAAACGGCCGGGCAGTGGATATGACTTTCCCATCTTACGAACTTAAAATGTACAAATAATATGAATGATACTTTCCCCGCAACATGGGGTTCTATTTTTAACCTCTCGAACGGCGCCATCGAGGTCGGTCAAGATGTTTTCACGCTTGTCCCCGACGCGCTGATGACCGGTGCCACCCTGGCTATAGGCAAGAAAGCTTATACGCAGCAACAGTATCCCATCAGCGAAATCACCGGTTACAGCAAGGTATTCATGGCATGGATGGCAATCCATTTCGCCAATGGCACGAAGCTGAAAGTATCGCTCTCGCCGGGCGTTAAGCGCCGGTTCATCGCGGCTCTCGAAGAGCAGCGCTCCCGCCTCTTCGCCGCCCGCGGAATGGCCGTGCCGCCGCTCCAATGCACCATCTGAGAGCAACAGAACACTCAAGTTGAACTATGGAATCATCCCCGGCCGCCGTTCCCCGACGCAGCCGGGGATTTTTTACGTTTAGAGTTCCGGTAATTCGGCGCTGCTGTGCATCAGCGCGCCGACAAGGGTGAGATGCGGTGGTAACACACCCTCTTTTCCCCATTCCGGGGTTACGCCGAGAAGGTCGGTCATGGTGCGCATCACGTCGAAACCGTAAGCCTCAAGCGACGGCCTTACGCGCTCCGGATGCCGGCAATCCTTTCCCTCAGGCCGTGCGCACTGCAGGCAGAGCGAACACCATCCCGAAAAACCGAAAGCCAGTCCGCCGGTCTCCTTTTCAAGTTGCAGTATCCGGGTTTCCAATTCGTTGCGGACAGGAGCAATGATGCGGCGGTAATCGGAAAAAGGTGTCCTGGCGGCGACTTCGATTCGTGCGCCCACAATAAGCACGTCGCGATACCCCGCAAGCCGCACGAGCATCTCCTGAGAAAGGGGAGGACAGGTCCACAGCCGGCCGTAATTGTTACAATCGCGGCAAGCAGCCTCGAAGCGCTGCGTGTCGCGATAGTTTTCCATATATTCACGTGCCGCTATTGTGGCGGTGAGAAGTTTCATTTGCGGTGTCCGTAATAGAAGTCGAGTACGTCCTTGGCGGCGGTGAACGGAGACTGCATGTTGTTGAGCACGCGTTGCTCCTTCTGCTCGAGGAGCGCGGCTACGTCGGCGCGGCGGTAGAAGTCGTTGCGCAGTTGCTCGTCGATGGTCTCTATCATCCAGTACTTGGCCTGGCGATTGCGCAGCTCCTCGAAGTAGCCGGTGCCCTTCACATACTCGAAATAGCGGTCTATCATGTCCCACACCTTGTCGATGCCGAGCTCATAGTAACCGCTGTAAGTGGTGACTTCGGGCACCCACTTGGAGGGTGTGGGCGGGAAGAGATGCAGGGCGTTGCGCAGTTGGGCGGCGGCCAGGTTTGCGCGGTCTATGTTGTCGCCGTCGGCCTTGTTGATGGCTATGCCGTCACACATCTCCATGATGCCGCGCTTTATGCCTTGCAGTTCGTCGCCCGTACCGGCCACCTGTATGAGGAGGAAAAAGTCTACCATCGAATGGACTGCGGTTTCGCTCTGGCCCACGCCCACGGTCTCTACGAAGATGTTGTCGTAACCTGCTGCCTCACAGAGCACGATGGTTTCGCGCGTCTTTCGTGCCACGCCCCCCAGGGAGCCCGCCGAGGGGGAGGGACGGATGAAGACGTGGTCCTGCTGCGAGAGCTTCTCCATACGCGTCTTGTCGCCGAGGATGGAGCCGTTGCTGCGTTCGCTGGAAGGGTCGATGGCCAGGACGGCGAGGCGCCCTCCCTGCCCCAGCACGTGCATGCCGAAGACATCGATGGAGGTCGACTTCCCTGCACCGGGGACTCCGGTGATGCCTATGCGGCGCGAGCGTCCTGCGTGCGGCAGGCATTTCTCTATCACCTCCTGCGCCAGGGCGTGGTGCCGTTCGGCGGTGCTCTCGATGAGCGTTACGGCTCGGCCGAGCACGGCGCTGTTCCCTTTCAGGATACCGTCCACGTATTCGTCGACGGTGAGTTCGCGGCGTGCGGCGCGCATCGCCTTGCGGTAGGGGTTGATTGTCGGCTGGCTGTGGACGCCGTCGTTCACCTGCAGCCCTTTATATTGAGTCTCGTTTTCGGGATGTTCCATGGTAATTCAGTTTGGTTGTGCAAAAGTAATGAAACATTTCCGATCCCGCAAATTTACGGGCTCGAATACTTGGGCATAATTTTATTTTATTGTAACTTTGTGCAAAACTAAACGATTTGCAACATGAACGGCCGTACTTCAAGCGCGATAAATACATTGAAATTCATCTGCTTAATAGGGGTGATAATGATTCATTGCAACCCTATGATATTTCTCGGCAACAGCGCGGGGGAGAACACTGTGATGACTTTCGACGTTATTTCGGCGTTTCTTGCACTGTGCGTACCGTTCTTTTTCGTCCTTTCCGGATTCCTCTTTTTCAATTTCGACAGTTTCGATTCTCGAATTATACTTCGCAAATGGAAAACGCGGGTACGCTCGCTGGTGGTTCCATACCTCCTGTGGTGCACCCTCTACGGTCTGCTCAGGATAGTAAAGGGATTGTATCTGGGATATGACGGCGACGGAATAGTGGTGGACGGCCATGTCTCGATGCTCGGGTTTCTCCGCGGATATTGGGATACCGGCGACGGTTATCCCATGGGATTCGCGCTTTGGTTTGTGAGGAACCTCATCATCTTCGTGGCGCTGGCGCCGGCCGTTTACTTCGTGGCGCGCCGCTGGTGGACGGCAGCCTTGTTCCTCTGCCTGCCGTTGCTCGATGTTAATCTTTACGGTATTGAGTATTTCGTGCTCGGTGCTACATTAGGATTGCATAAGGTTGAACTGTCTTCCATTGTAAATAAGCATGTTGGCCTGTGGTTCCTGTTGTGGGGAGTGGCATTGGTGGCGGCTACACTTTATTTTCCCGAAGCGGTCTTTGCCCTGAGGTATGCGGGTTTCATGCTCTCCATTTGCCTGGTGGCAAAGTTCGACTCATTTTGGCCACGTATGGCGCGGCTTGTCAGCGAGAACTCAAACGTTTTCTTCTTTATTTATGCCATACATGGGATGTATTGTCCTGCCATCGACAAGGTGTTCATAAAAATCCTGACTCCTGACAATGTGCTCGTTACGCTGGCTTGCTTTATTCTGTCGTTACTTACTAATCTGATACTTTCCTACATAATCTTCCTGGTTGCAAAAGCTGTTTCGCCTCGTTTCATCGATTTGCTGAGCGGTGGTCGGTTTATCAAGAAAACACGGGCATAGCCGCTGTCCTTCAGCCTTTACATTTTGATGTGCTTTGGGGTGGGGCGCCGGTTCGCGGCATAACCCGTCCGGTAGAACATTTTTTTGAGCAAAAAATGTTAAAAACGAAAACACACATCAATTCAAGGTTATGAAAACAGGTAAAATCAAGGTTGCTTTATTGTCTGTTTCCGCATTGCTGTTTTCCGGCGCAGACGCTGTGGCTCAGGGCGTTGCAGAGGCGCCGGAGTGCGCCGACTCTATCCCGGCGGCGTGGAGCTACACTTCGGAGTTCAGCCAGACGCTTCCGGTCGACGATGCCTGGTGGCAGCTTTTCCGTGACCCGGTGCTGACGCGCCTGATAGAACAGGGACAGAAGAACAACTACAACCTGTCGATGGCCGTCAAGCGCATGGAAATAAGCCGCAACACGTGGGAGTCGGCCAACTCGCGCTATTACCCCGTCATCAACGCTTCGGCGGGATGGTCGGCCACCCGCCAGAGCGCCAAGACCACAGTGCAGTTCCGCGAAACGGGAACCGTAGACTACTTCTCCTTAGGGCTGGACATGAATTGGGAAATCGACGTCTTCGGGCGCATATCGGCACAGCGGAAGGCGGACCGCCTCTCCATGGACGTGGCGCGCGCCGACTACGATGCTGCACAGGTCTCGATGGCCGCCGCTATTGCCCGCGCGTACTTCAACCTGCGACTTTACCAACAGCGCCTCGCCGTAGTGAACAGCCAACTTGAAAGCCAGGAGAAGCTCGTGGCCATTACCAAAGCGCGGCGCGAGGCTGGGTTGGCTTCGGGCCTTGACGTCTCGCAGGCTGAGCAGGTGGTGCTGACCACCAAGGCCAGTGTCCCCGCCCTTGAGGCGATGGTAAATTCTGCGCTTTATTCGCTGGCCACGCTCACGGGCAGGTATCCCCAACAGTTGGAAGCAGACCTGGGTACGGCGGCTCAACTCCCTGACGGTTACGATGTTATTCCGGTAGGAATCCCGGCTGACTTGCTCCGCCGCCCCGACGTGGTCGGCGCCGAGCGTCAGCTGGCACTCTACGCCGCGCAGGTGGGAATAGCCAAGAAGGATTTCCTCCCGACACTCTCGCTGACCGCCTCGGCCGGGACGGAAGCACACCGTTTCGACAATCTCTTCACGGCACATAGTTTCGGCTGGAGCGTTGCGCCGCAACTCACGTGGACCGTATCGACGGTTTCGCGAGGAAATACAACGTTGCGGCCGCGAAGCTCCAGTTCGAATATGCCATGGACAATTACAACATGACCATCCTCACGGCCTACCAGGAGGTGGAAGACGCCATGTCGCAATACGTCTCCGCCCTTCGAGCCCTCGACGCGGACCGCCTGCTGCTGGCGTAGACCGAGAAATCACTCTCCCTTTCGATAGACCTCTACAAACAGGGGTTGGCGAGCTTCTCCGATGTGGCCGACGCGCAGGTTTCCACCCTTGACGCGCAGAATGCGGTCCTGAGCCAGAAGGCCGGCAAACTCACCGCCCTCGTGGCCCTGTACCAGGCCCTCGGCGGCGGCTGGATGCAACAGCGATAAAAACCTTACGGATTATGTAACAATTTAATAAGATGAAAAACATATACTTACTCGGCATAATAGGCATGGCGCTGCTGATGGCCGCGTGCCACAAGAAAGACAACAAGGCGCCCCTCGGGGGGACGCCGGCATTGAGGTGGCCGTACCGTCGGTAGACTCCGTGGTGCTCCACAAGAGTTTCCCGGGGGTGGTACAGAGCGGCGGTTCGGTGGACGTCGTGGCGCGCACCAGCGGTACGCTTAAGGAACGCTGTTTCCGCGAGGGGGACTATGTGAGCAAAGGGCAGGTGCTCTTCCGCCTCGAAAGCACCCAGTATGCCAATGCCGTGCAGGAGGCAGAGGCGGCGCTCAACACCGCACGCAGCCAGGCGGAATATTACCGCAACCAGCACGCCGCCATGCAGAAGGCCCTCCAGGCCGACGCCGTGGCAAAAATCAACGTAATCCAGGCGGAGTCTAACCTGCGGCAGGCCGAAGCCTCCATCAAGGATGCGCAGGCACGCCTCAGCGACGCCAGGACACAACTCGGATACTGCACGGTGACGGCGCCCATATCGGGACAGATATCTACGGCCGAGTATGACGTAGGTTCATATATAGCCGGAGGCGTCAACGCCACGGTGTTGTGCCACATAGTCAACAACGGCGACCTGCGCGTGGTCTTCAATATCGACGACGCGCAGTACCAGAACATTCTGGGGGGGCTCGCAGCAGGGGATGGGCAACGCCCTCTTCTCCAATGTGCCTATAAAATTCTCAGACATTCCCGGCGTCACCTTCACGACATCGCTCTTCTACAGCGCCCCGTCGGTGGACACATCAACCGGCGCCATAACCCTCGAAGGTCGCGTCAACGACCCGTCGCACCGCCTCAAGGAGGGAATGTATGCCGTGGTCGACCTGCCGACCGGCACCCTGCCGCAGGCCGTCCTCGTCAAGGACGCCTCCATCGGCACCGACCAGCTCGGCTCTTACCTCTATGTGCTCAACGACTCCGACAAGGTGGTGTACCGCCACATAGAACCGGGACAGCTATACCGGGACTCGCTGAGGATAGTGACTTCGGGACTGAAACCGGGCGAAAGGTACGTCACCAAAGCGTTGCTGACGGTGCGTCCCGGAGAGAAAGTGCATCCTGTAATGGCTAAGTAAGTGTTCAAATTAAACCGATAGTAAGTGAAAGGATTAATCTCACATATCATAAACTTGGCTGAAAGCGCTCAAAAATGCCGGCGTTTCTGATATGTGTTTAATTTGACCACTTACTTAAAAACTGAGTGGCTTATGTTCTCATCGTTCTTCATAAAGCGGCCCATCTTCGCCACTGTACTGGCGGTGATAATCGTGCTCGCGGGCCTGATAACGGTCACCACGCTTCCGGTGGCCCAGTTCCCCAATATCACGCCGCCTACGGTGATGGTGATGGCATCGTATCCCGGCGCTGACGCGGCTACGTGGCACGCACCGTAGCCACTCCTATCGAGGAGCAGGTAAACGGCGTTGAGGGAATGCTCTACATGAGTTCCAACTGTTCGGAAGGCTTTTACCAGCTGACCATCACCTTCGAGGACGGCACAGACATAGACGAGGCCGCCGTAGAGGTGCAGAACCGCATCGCGCAGGCCGACGCCACGCTTCCGGAGGCGGCGCACAGTTCGAATACACACTCTCGGCCGACGGCGCCCTCTCGACCCCCGAGCAGTTCGGAAACATAATACTGAGGCGCGATGCGCAGAACGGCAGCGTGCTGAGGCTAAGTGATATAGCTCGTATAGAGCTGGGCAGTTCCTCCTACTCGCAGGTGGCGCGCGTCAACGGCAAGCAGACGGCCCTCATGGGCATTAACCAGTTGCCGGGAGCGAATGCCCTGGAGGTTGCCAAGGGCGCCCTCGCGGAACTCGACCGACTTTCGCAATACTTTCCCGAAGGGGTGAAATACAACGTCGTGCTCAATGCTACAGACTATGTACACGAGTCCATAGACGAGGTGGTGATGACCTTCTGCGAGACCACACTCATAGTGATGATAGTCATCCTTATCTTCCTCCAGAACTGGAGGGCGGTCATCATCCCGATGCTTACCATCCCGGTGTCGCTCATCGGCACGTTTGCCGTTATGAAGATAATGGGCTTCTCGCTCAACACGCTGACACTTTTCGGTCTCGTACTGGCCATCGCCATCGTGGTGGATGACGCCATCGTGGTGGTGGAGGACTGTGCGCTGCTTGTGTCGAAAGGGGTTCTCAACCGTGTACAGGCAGCCGAAAAGGCGATGAAGGAGCTTACCGGTCCCGTCGTCGGCGAGGTGCTCGTCCTGCTCTCGGTGTTTATCCCCACGGCCTTCATCAGCGGTATTACAGGCGCTTTATACAAAAAGTTCGCCCTCACCATTGCCGTTTCCACGGCCTTCTCCGGCTTCAACGCCCTGACGCTCACGCCTGCCCTGTGCGCCCTCTTCCTCAGCCCCAAGAAACCCTCGAACTTCTTTATCTACAGATGGTTCAACAAGTTCTGGAACCGGGTTACCAAGGTCTACGACAAGTGCACCACGGCGATGCTGCGGCATCCCGCGTGGTGGACCGGCGCCTTCATTGCCATAGTGCTCGTATCTTTCCTCTTCTATGTGAAGTACCCCTCGGGTTATCTGCCGGAGGAGGACATGGGCTACTGCATGGCCTCCATCCAGCTCCCCGACGGAGCGTCGCTTGAACGCACCGAAAAGATTGTCAACAGCCTCGAAAAGAAATTCAAGGAAGAGATTCCCGCTATCAAGGATATAATGACTATTTCGGGGGTATCTTTCATGGGGGGCGGCGACGGCACCAACGGCGGGTCCTTCTTCGTAATTCTGAAGCCGTGGAAGAAACGCGGGCGCGGCGAAAGTGTGGAAGACGTCATAGACAAACTTATGGCCATCGCCAACCGCGAGCAGCAGGAAGGTATCTTCTTCGCGGCGAACCCGCCCTCCATCCCGGGACTCGGCATGACGTCCGGCCTCTCGATGCAGATTCTCGACATCAACTCGCTGGGGGTAAGCGCGTTGCAGAATGCCGTGAAAGACTTCGAGCAGAAGATGCAGGATTCGGGCCACTTCAAGAGCGTGAACAGCACCTTCACCGGCGGTGTGTCGCAATACCGCATCAAGGTGGACCGAGACCGCGCATCGATGCATAAACTGGCCGTACAGGACATTTATTCCGCCATTTCGGCCTATACGGGAGGGGCTTACGCGGGCGACTTCGTGGAGTTCGGCCGCACCTTCCAGGTGACAGCCCGCGCCGACGGCGATGCGCGACGCAACGTAGAGGACCTGCAGAATATATCGGTTCGCAATTCCGACGGACAGATGGTGCCCTTCGGGGCATTCGCTTCCGTGGAGCGAGAACTGGGAGAGAGCACCGTCTCGCGTTACAATATGTATGAAACGGCCTCCGTCACCGCCATGCCGGCGGACGGGTATTCCACCTCGTTGGCTATCGGCGAGATGCAAAAACTGTTGCAGGAATCGGTAGGAACCAATTTCTCCTACGCCTGGACCGGAATCGCGTATCAGCAGACCACCGCCTCCACAACCATTTCCACGGTGTTCATCTTCGCCATCATCATGACTATCCTCGTGCTGGCGGCGCAGTATGAAAGCTGGACGGACCCGCTGGCCGTGGTCATGGCAATGCCGGTGGCTGTCCTGGGCTGTCTGCTCGGCTGCTTCTTCCTCGGGCTCGACGTGGACATCTACACACAGATAGGCCTCATCCTGCTGCTCGGCATGGCGGCGAAGAACGCCATCCTGATTGTGGAATATGCCATGGACTTCCGCAAGGCCGGCGTCCCTGTACGCAAGGCGGCGCACGATGCCGGGACCATACGTTTCCGCCCGATTATGATGACGGCGCTGGCCTTCATCTTCGGTGTGATGCCGATGCTCTTCGCAACGGGCGCCGGTGCCGGCAGCCGCAAGGAAATCGGCTCGGCCATAGTCTTCGGCATGTCGGTCAACGCCTTACTGGGCACCTTGTTCGTCCCCTGCTTCTGGGCTCTGATGCAGCACTTCAACGAGAAATACCTCTCCCGCATGTTCCGCCTGCCCGGCAACGGGAAGGGCGCTCCGCCAGCGGCCGAAGCCGCTTCGCCGAAGCCGCCAGCGTCCGAGCCAACCGTCTCAAATATCTAACCCTGCTTAGCTAAAATACGACATTTAGAACAATTTTAAAGTGACAACCGTGTGGCACCCGTCTGTGAG
>OJRI01000652.1_pt1 | contig 23327 bp, 20 predicted proteins | sample 1599151 | NCBI WGS metagenome assembly OJRI01 (sample SAMN03922457, study PRJEB24848) | human gut metagenome | isolation source: stool sample | host: Homo sapiens | place: Germany | collected 2009-11
TTTAACACCAAAGTTAGCTCTTTTTTGTTAAAAAAGCAAACTTTTGAGCAACTCATTTACATGTTATACAGCATATTATCTATTATTCAGTAAACCCTAAATAAACCCAAAGACGTACAGGGTTTGCCTCTTGTAGTCATACGTAATCCCGAGAGCGCCGTCATACGTTACATCACAGTTGAAGCCGACGGCTATTCGGGATTCCAGTTGGATGGAGACGGTGATTTCGAGCTGACCGGATGCAAGTTTATTTCAAAGTATTATGACGATACTTATCAAGCCGGTTCTATCATGTTTGCGCTGTTGCCTTATGGCGACGGTTCGTTCACATTCAATGATTGCGAAATAGTAGGCCCCCTGGGAATACTCTCGGCGGCCGGAAATGCGGGGGGAGGCAACAGCACTCTGAGTTACGACATGGTTTTTAACGGCGGTGCATTGATTTCGACGGAAAAAGAATGTAATCTTCAGGAAGGCCCCATAGGATTAGGAGCCATATTCGGGAATGGAGACATTACTTTCAACGGTACTTATATATATGCTGCTTCAGGCAATCTGGTGAATATGTGTGCTTTCTTCAAAGAAAGAAATCTTACGTTCCATAATTGTTTTGTAAACAATGGACTCATAATTGACGACGATGCGTCCGGCTCAATTTTTGTTCCGGTTTCCGACGGCTACACTTATTCCGATATTACACCGGTAACCAAGACTTTCAATGGAGTTTCCTTTACATTTACAAAGCAATTGAGCGGCACACACGCTTTCCCTTTCCATTCAATCTGAAATAGGAATAACGGCCTTCAATAAAAAATTCCGGATGCCGGCATCCGGAATTTTTTTCGGCTTATTGGTTTTTGCGGAGTTCCCAGAAGGCTACGGCTGAGGCGGCGGCCACGTTCAGGGAGTCCACGCCGCGGCTCATGGGGATGCGCACCACATAGTCGGCGTCTTCTATGACGCGGCGGCTCAGGCCGTCGCCCTCGGTGCCGAGCACCAGCGCCAGGCGCGGTTCCCCTTTCAGGGCGGGATGGTCGAGCGGCACGGAATCGTCGCTCAGCGCAAGGGCGGCCACCTTGAATCCGGGTTCCCTTACGTCCGAGGGGCGGTCTATCCACGTCCAGGGGACGCGGAACACCGTGCCCATGGAGACGCGTATGCTGCGGCGGTTCAGCGGGTCGCAGCTTCCGCGCGTTAGCAGCACGCCGTCGATTCCGAGCGCAGCTGCGGAGCGGAAAATGGCCCCGATGTTGGTGGTGTCGCACACCCCGTCGATGACGGCCAGGCGCGACGCTCCCCGTGCCACTTCCTCAAGCGCGGGAAGCTGCGGACGGCGCATGGCGCAGAGCACGCCGCGCGTCAGCGTATAGCCTGTCAGGGACGAGAGCGTCCCGCGCGTGCCGGTGTAGAGCGTGGCTCCGGGTGAGCGGGCCAGCACCTCGCGGGCATCCCCCTCTATGTGGCGCTTCTCGCAGAGAAAAGCCACCGGTTCCATGCCGCAGTCGAGGGCCGAAGCTATCACCTTGGGGCTCTCTGCAATGAAAAGGCCGCACTTGGCGGCCAATTCCCTTTCCGTAAGCGCGGCGAAGATGCGCACTTCCGGACTGTTGATGTCTTCAATGAATTTTTTCTCCATCGGCGTGAGGGGTGTCAGAGCAGTTGCAGGCGTTGCAGTTCCTCCTCAATCTCGCGGCCGGAGAGGCGGCGCCGGCGCGAAATGGCCCCGGCGAAGAGCGAGATGGAGGGGTAAAGGCGCCGGTTGCCGAAGATGCGGCGGCTGTATCCTAACATCTTGTTGTAAATGGATTCCGCCTCGTCTTCTTCCAGCGAACAGCTTTCGCATCCCTCGCGCACTATGGCCTGGTGCAGGGTCTCAAGCAGTTCGTCGGGCACTGTGGTGCCCATACGCACCATCGAGCGGGCGTAAAGGTTGGCAAGTGTCATGGCCGAGGTTACCTGGAAATTGCGCAGGGTGTTTTCCCACGTGGCTTTGGGCGAGATGCTCGGCGAGCCGCAGAAATAGTATGAATGTGAGAAGGTCACCAAATGTCCGTCATCGTCGCCCTCTATGGAGATTTCAGCGATAAGGTCCGAAGAGTTGAGCGCCACGGCGCTGAGCGCCATGCCGGCCAGGCCGTAAGCCTTGTCGTCTTCGTTCTGATATGTCAATGTAAGTTGAGTCATAGTTCCGATTTCTACTATTATAAACCGAAAAAGGAATAAATAGTTCTTAGAAAACAAATTGCACGCCGCCGAGCACGATGGCTCCGGGGCAGGGGAGGTCGGGCATCAGGTCGATGCGGCGCCCCAGCAGGTTATTGCCCTGGAGGCTGAACGAGATGGCGTCGTTGAGCCGGTAGTCCACTCGGGCGCTGAGGTCGGTGACGTCGGGCAGGCGCACGAAGCGTGCGGCGCGCGTATCCTCCGGGAAGGTGGAGGTGTAACGTCCCACGTAAGCCTTGCGCACTCCGCGGTAGCCGTACTGCAAGGTGACGCGCAGCGGCTTCACGGGGCAGAACGAGGCCGTGGCGTCGAGTATCCAGCGCGGACGGTCCATGCCGTTGTAGTAGCCCTTCATGCCGTCTTGCGGCTGGTAGCTGCCGGCAATGCCCATCTCTATCATTTCGCCGTAGCGGTAGCGCACGTTGGCCTCCAGGCTCCAGCCTTTCACCGACATCGACTGTGCCGACGAGGGTTCCCAGACGAGGTCGGCGCCGGGAATTGCGTGCCCATTGGGCATATAGTGGTTCAGGTCGTAGGTGTAGAGGCCGAAGAGCGGGATGTGGCGCGTGTTCTTGTAGGCGAAGGCCACTCCGGCGGTGATGCCGCTGAAGGGGCCGAAGTTGATGCCCGCCTTGGCGTCGAGCGGCGTATTGATGGGGCGCACGTCGTAGAGCGACGGGGTGCCGTAGTAGTCGTGCGTCATCATGTAGGCCATGGTGTTGAGCTGCTGGCCGCCTCCCACGTGCAGGTACAGGCCGCAGATGCCGGCACGGTAATCGATGCGCACGTCGGGCGACGCGTGGAACTTCTTGCCGCCCGTGCCGTGGAGATAGCCGTCGAGGTTCTCGTTGTAGACGTCGCCGAGCAGCAGGTTGAGGTTCGCGCCGGCCTTCAGGCTGAAGTCGCCCGAGGTGTAGCGGTAATAGGGATTGAAGTCGAGGTGACCGTAGGTGCGGGGCATCGGTGCGCCCTGATTGTCGGCGTAGGTGACGAGACCCCCTTCCACGTCGATGGCGATTACGGAAGGTTCGCCGGGTTTGTAATCCACGCCGCCGCCCAGGGTTACATGCGTCTCCTTGGCGCCGTCGGTTTCCCAAAGCCCGTCGGCGGAGGGCATGTAATATTTGCCGTAACCCACATGGTGCAACCCTAAGCCGAGGCGGTAGCCAAGGTCAGCGGATGGAGTGCCTTTCCACAAGCCGCGGAGGCGCAGGTCGTTTAGGTTCTGACCGGGGGCCTGGGCGGGGGTGGTGCCGAGACCTTGCGGGTTGTAGAAACCGTAGTAGTTGAAGTTGCCGTAGTGGTAGGTGAGGTCGGCGAAGAGCTGTCCGGCTTTTCCGAATTTCCGGCTGAAGTCGAACCCTATCACCTCGTCATAGCGACGGCACTTATAGTCCTTGGTTGCTTCCGAGAGTTCCGGTTTCCATAGCGACGTTGAGTTGTGTTGCAGCCATACTCCGAACTGTGTCTTGCCGTCGTCGATGAAGCGGTAACCGGCGCTAAGCGAGGCGTCGAGCCACGAGCCGGCCTGGAGGTTGACGTATCCGCGTGACTTGTTGATTCGGCGCGTGGACTGCCATGCCAGCACGGGCATCGGCGAGAAGGTGGGCTCGAATGGGGTCACCACCCCTTTGGTTTCATATTGCAACGTGGAGGTTTCCAACGGTACGGAATAGAGGCGTGGCAGGGTGTTGACCTTGTCCTGGCGTATTACGTCGGGGAGGAACTTGCCGTCCACTTCCACGGTGCCGCGCAGCGGCGCGTTGCTCTGTGCGTGGAGTGCGAGGGCCGCCGACAGGGCAGCGGCGGCCGCTATATATCTTATTTCCATGAGTTGATGCGGTGGTTAATCATTTCCCAAATGTCGGCTTCGGTGCCGGGATAATTCTCCTTCAACGAGGAGATGTACTGGCGTGCCAGGGCTTTCTTGCCCGAGGCGCGGTAGGCGTCGCACAGCGCTACGTAGCCGCGCGCCAGCCAGTAGTAATTGTCCGTCCCGGAGTCGGTGAACTTCTCGAGCAGCGTTACGGCTTCCTTGTTGCGCCCTTTCTTCACGTAGTATTCGCCCAGTGTCGCGGCGGCGCGTGCCCCGGCGGCGGTCAGCGGCTCGGCGGCAAGCTCCTTCAGTAGTGTCTCGCCTTGCTTGGCGTCGGAAGAGGAAAGCAGTGCCATGGCCTCGTAGAGGGTGGCCTGTTTCAGGGCGTCGGCACTCACGCCGTTGGCGTTCTTGAGCATCCGGGCATAGCGCAGCTGCTCGGCGGCGTCGCGGGTGTTGCGCATGATGCCGCTCCACGCCTCGGCGGCATATTCCGAGCCGCCGCGGTTCTCGAGGTCGCGGTAGGTCCGGAGTATCTCTTCGGTGCGGTCGGGATATTCGGTTTCGAGTATTTCACCTTTCAGCATCAGGGCGCCCGGCACTTGCGGCGAGTCGGGACGTGTGGTGACGAGCCGGGAGATGGTGGCCAGCGCCTCGTATGGGTTGTGCAGGTCGCGGAACTGGTACTGCGCTATGTCGCGCAGCGCCTGGGCCAGATAGCGGCCGTCGGGGTAGCGTGCCACGTAGTTCTGCAGTTTGGAGGCGTCGTCGCCGGTAGCGTAGGCCGTGGCGGCGGCATCGTAGGTAAGTTTCTCAACCTCGTCGCGGTCAAGTTGCGGGGCGCCGGGGATGTTCTTGAGGAAAGCCACGAGCTCATCGAGGCGGTCTTCGCGTGCGAAGATGATGCGCAGGTCGTCGCTTGCCACGGCGGCCTCCTCGCTGGTAGGCCACTTGCGGATGAGCGTCTGGTAGTCGGCGATGGCCTGGTTCACGTCGCCGGCCTTGTTGTTGAGCAGGGCAAGTTGCAGCAGGGCGTTGCGCGTCTCAGGCGCGTCGGGATATGCCGCCACCAGAGCGTTGAATGCCTGTTTGGCCTTGTCGGTGGCGCCGTCTTCGGTGTAGGCGATGGCTTGCTCCAGCTTGGCGGTGGCGTGCCATTTGGAGTTGGGGAAACGTTCCAGCATCTCGCCAAGCATACGCGCTTTGCCGGCGTTGTCGCCGTTCACGCCCAGGATTACTGCCTGGCGCATCATGGCGTAGTCGGCGTCCTGATTGCCTGATTTCACTATTTCGGCGTAGAGGTCAGAGGCGGAGTTGAGGCGCCCGGTGTAATAGAGGCAGTCGGCCTTGCGCATACGGGCGTCGGCGGCCAGTGCGGCGGTGAGGCCGGGCTTCATGGCCAGGGCTTCGTCAAAGCGCACCATGGCGTCGTTGAACTTGTCCTGCATGTATAGCGAGTAGCCCAGGTTGTAGAGCGCCAGGGCGCCGTTATCTCCCTTCTCGCCCTGTTTTAGGTATGATTCGTAGGCCTTGTCGGCGTCGGCGTATTTCTTCTGTGCATACAGGGCGTCGCCGAGCCAGAGGTCCACCTGCGCGGCTATCTTGCGGTCGAAGCGCGCCAGTTCCTGCGCTTCGCGGAGATGCTTCTCGGCCTCGGCGGCGTTGCCGTTCGAGAGTTCGCGCACGCCCAGTTCGAAGAGAATCTTCTGCTTGGCGGCGAGCACCTTGGCGCCGGGGTTGGAGATGCGGTTGATGGCCTTGAGGGCCGCCGTGTAGTCTTTCTCGTTATAATAGGCCACGGCGAGGTATTCTTCCACTTCGGAGGCGCGGGCAGACTTCCGGAACTTCTGCACATACTCCTCGAGCAGCGGTATGGAGGAGGCGAAGGGGACCGTTCCGCCGCGCGTCGTGGCCGCGATGTAGTTGTAGAGGGCGGCCTCGGAGACGGCGGGGTCGAAGTTCATGTCGTAGGCCTTCTTGAAAGAGATGGCGGCAAGGTCGGTCTCCCCGCTCTTCACGGCACATTGGCCGAGGTAGAGGTACGCGCTCTGCGCCAGGTCGTTGTTCTCGCCGGTTACGCGGCTGAACAGTTCCTTGGCGGCGTCGTAGTTGCCGTCGTTATATTCTATGGTGCCCAGCAGGTAGAGCGCAGACGGGTCGGGGGTGATGTCGGGAGTCTCGGCATAGCTTTCGAGGAAGGAGCGTGCCACTTCCGGCTCGCCGGTCTTGTAATAACTTTCGCCCACTATCCGCTGCATCTCGGGGAGCAGTTCGGGTACGGGCATCTTCTGCATCAGGGAGCGGCCGTTGCGTATAACCTTTTCGTACTCGCCGCGGCGGAACTCTATCTGCGTCATGTAGTAGCCGGCTTCGAGTCCCGTGGGTTCATACTGGAAACGGCGACGCATGTCGCCGCGGCGCGACGGTGCGCTTTCCGCGTCAACAGCCTCGCCGGCGTGGTCCATCTCCCACGATTCCTTGAACTTCCGGTAGGCGTCGTCGAAGTTGCCGTCCAGATAGTCGAGGTAACCGAGGTAGAAAGTTGCGGCGGCCTTGTAACCGTTGCTTTTCTGAAGTCGCCACAAGGGCTTCTCGGCCTCGTGGTAGAACCCGCATTTTATCATAGAAACGGCCTTGCGGTAGGTGTATTTAGAGGAATCGCCAGGCGAGAGGGCTTCGATGTCGGCCTCCTTGTAGGCGAGCAGCGCCGGGCCGAACTCGTGGTTGAAGAAGTAGTAGTCCGCCAGCAGCAGGCGGGCGTTCTCCACGTCGTCTGACGCCGGGTTTCGGGCTATGAAGTCCTTGAGCAACTCCACGCAGCGCACGTCGCCGCGTTCATAGTATGCCTTGGCCAGGAGCATGGAGCCGTCGCGGGCGGCGAGGGCGTCGAAGCGGCCCAGCTGGTCGATGGTGCCCAAAGGGTTTTCCGACAGCTCCATGAGGCGTGCGCGCTCGGCGTAGCCCTGCGGCAGCGGCGAGATGCTCTGCGGCAGTTCCCCGGCGCCCAGCGCCGTCAGCGGCAGCAATCCAGCCGTCGCCAGCAACGTGCTCCGCAGACTTTTATTTCTATGATAACTCATTGTCAAAATCAGTGTGTTGTGTTTTTGTATTTCAGAAGGAGGCTTCCCCGAGATCTGGACCGGTGGAATGCCGCCTGCAAATTTAATCATTATTTTCCATTCCTCCAACAGCGAGGAGGGCGGTGCGTCAGTTTTACTCGCGGTTGCCGCACACCTTGTCAATGCGCGCGATGACGGTTTCGGGGGGTAGCGCTTCGAGGCACATATAGTCGCCGCGCAGACAGGGGCGGTTGCCGTAGATGCTGCAAGGGCGGCAGGGGAGGGCCGTCTGCACGGCGTTTTCAGGCTTCTGGCCGCGGCCGTAGAAGCCGGTGTAGGGATGCGTGGCGCCCCAGATGGAGACCACGGGACAACCCACGAGCGAGGCCAGGTGCATGTTGGCCGAGTCCATGGAGAGCAGCAGGTGGCAGCGGCTCAGCAGCGCCAGTTCGGCCTCGAAGCCCGCACCGGCGGCAGCCACGTTCACTATGTTGCCGCGGCAGGCGCGCCACTTTTCCAAAAGTTCCGTCTCTTCGCGGCCGCCCATCAGGTAGAGCGTGACGCCGGGACGCGCCGCCAGAGTGTCGATTACCTTGCGGATATGGTGCTCCGGGTAGATTTTGCCTCGGTGGCGCGCGAAGGGGGCTATGGCTATGTGCAGCCCCTCGTCGAAGTCGGGCACGGTGTCGCCGAAGATGGGCGCGGTGAGCGACGGGTCGGCGCCCTCGGGTCCAAACAGCGAGATGAAGGAGCGCCGGCGCGTTATGCCCAGATGGGTGAAGACGTCGGCATAGAGCCTGTGCACCGGAGTCAGGGGCACGAGATCCTTGCCGTTGCGACGCGTCAGGGCGCGCTTGCGGCGGCGCAGCTTGTCTATGTGGCGCGTGCGCACGCCGCGCAGCCGCATCAGCAGCCGCATCCACTTGGTGCGCAGGACGTCGTGGAGGTCAGCATAGGAGTCGATGTCATACTCGCGGCAAAGGCGCATCGTGAGCCGCGCCATGTCGCCGAGGCTGCCATGGTTCTTGAGGTCCACGGGGAGCACTTCGAGGTTCTCCGGCGCGTTGATGAAGATGCGTGCCGGGAGCGGCCGTGTGAGCAGCAGGAAACGGCGCTCCGGGTTTGACAGCGCCACGTTGTAGAGCAGCGGCAGCGTCATGGCCACGTCCCCCAGCGCCGAGAACCTCGTCACCAGGGTGGTCTTGCCGGAGCGGCTTCCCGGTGCCTCACTTCTTGCCATAGAGCACGGGATTGGTCTCGGGGTCGTTGTAAAGTTTCATCTGCATGTAGACCTTCATGTACTTGCGTCCGGCGGCGATGTCGGCGAGCAGCGTGTCGATGGCCTCGGTGAGGTCGGCGCGTTGCTGCATCAGGATGTCGAGCTTGCCCAGGGCCCGGAGGCGGTGTGCCTCGTCGGCGTCGGTGCGCCCGGCCTGTTCGCGCATGTGCCATATCTTGAGCGCCAGGATGGAGAGGCGGTCGATGGCCCAGGCGGGCGACTCGGTGTTGATGGAGGCTTGGGGGAGCGGCTTTACGTCGGCGTAGCGTTCGCGGAAGGAGGCGTCGATGCGCTCCACCATGTCGGTGCGCTCCTGGTTGGAGGCGTCGATGCGGCGTTTCAGATTAAGCGCCTCCACGGGGTCGATGTCCGGGTCGCGGATTATGTCTTCCATGTGCCACTGCGCGGCGTCTATCCAGTTTTTGGCATAGAGCACGGCCTCGTCGCTACCTTCGGGGTAGGGCGCGGGCACCGGGGCGTCGATGTTGTCGGTCACGTGATAGTCGCGCACACAACGGTCAAAGACTTCGTTGGCGACTTCGGCATATTTCTTTTGTTCCATAATTACTGTTCTTGACCGGCAGTCAAAGGGGGCGGCGGGTTTACCAGGCGCCGACCCGTTCACTTCCGGTATTTCAGGCTCAGCATATAGCTGAAAATTTTGAATCCCGCCACGCGGAGCATCCGCATGGCTATTTTTATTTTTCGCGGCGCAAGCGGGTCGCGGGCGCAACGCGGACCGTCGGCGAGGATTACGGCACGGCACCGCTCCTGAATCCTCTTCTTCTCGGCGCCCGGGAGCGAAGCGTCGCGGCTTGCGAGCAGCAGCCCCAGGATGTTGCAATGGGCGCTGAGGCGCCGGCACTGCGCGGCACGCACCATGCCCCTTCCTTGCGTGAGGCTCCATCCCAGCAGACGGTCGGTGACGTCGAGCACATCGGCACGCCGCAGGTTGAAGGTGCCGAGGATGCTCGTGCCACGCTGGCGGTAGAAACTTACGGTCGCCGGGATGTATGCCACTCTACCGGCTTCGCTGAATACGTGGTAGAAAATGTCCAGGTCCTCGTAAAGTATTCCTTTGCGGAACCGTAGATCCTTCCACAACTCGCGGCGGTAAAGCTTACCCCAGGCGGAGTGGTCGCGCCGCTGGTACAGGCTTTCCCTGATTGCCCGGGGGGCGTCGTAGCGCTGCTTGAAGCCGGCTTCGTGGCGGCGCACTTTCCCTTTTGCGGAGAGTAGGCACGCCTGCCCGAAACTGCAATCTTCCGGTACTTTCAGCGACTCTCCCGCCACTATGGGCGCCAATGAACCGAGATACCCTTTCATAAGGTCGCGTAGCGCCGAGGGAGCGAGCATGTCGTCGCCGTCGAGGAAGAGGATGAAGTCGCCGCACGCGCGATCCAGCCCGTAGTTGCGGGCGTCGGAGAGGCCCCCGTTGGGTTTGTGGAAAACGCGTATCCGCGGGTTCGTGGCGGCCAGTTCGTCGCAGAGTTGCGGCGTGGTGTCGGTGCTTCCGTCGTCAACGAGCAGCAACTCCCAACGTGGGTAACTCTGCGCCAGGACCGATTCAACGCACGCACGTGCATACCGCTCCACATTGTAGAGCGGTACGATAACCGAAACGGTCTGCGCACTCGTCGCCCGGCTCATCGCTGCGCTGAGGGTGGAAGGGGGACGGTATCTTACACCGTGAGGATTTCCTTTTCCTTGGCGGCAAAGATGTCGTCGATTTTCTTCATGTATTTGTCATGCAGTTTCTGCACATCACCCTCGGCGGCTTTTTCGGCGTCTTCGCTCAGGCCGTTCTTAACCTCTTTCTTGAGGCCGTCGATGGCTTCGCGGCGGGCATTGCGCACCGAAACCTTGGCGTTTTCGGCCTCGCCCTTGCTCTGTTTCACGAGCTGCTTGCGGCGGTCTTCGGTGAGTGGCGGTATGCTGAGGCGTATGACCTCGCCGTTGTTCTCGGGTGTGATGCCAAGGTCGGAGTCCAGGATGGCCTTTTCGATAACCTTGAACATGGATTTTTCCCACGGCGTGATGGCGATGGTGCGTGCGTCGGGGACGCTGACGTTGGCTACGTTCGAGACGGGAGCCTGCGAGCCGTAGTAGTCCACGCGGATGCCGTCGAGCAGACGTGCCGACGCCTTGCCGGCACGGATGTGGCTAAGGGTGTCGTCCAGGTATTCCACAGCAAGAGTCATGGAGTCTTCGGCCTCTTGCAGATATTCTTTTATTTCCATATTGTTGAGTTTTGTGATTATTTCGGTTTGTAGAAGCGTGCCGTAACCGGGGGGTCAGCAGGTGACGAGTGTTCCCACGTTTTCGCCGCGGAGCATCTTCATAAGGTTGCCCTCGGTGTCCATGTCGAAGACGTAGATGGGCATATTGTTCTCCTTGCAGAGGGCTGTGGCGGTGATGTCCATCACCTTGAGGTTGCGGCGCAATACTTCGTCGTAGGTGATGACGTCGAATTTTTCTGCGGTCGGGTCTTTCTCAGGGTCGGCGGTGTAAACGCCGTCCACGCGTGTGCCCTTGAGCATCACGTCGGCCTCGATTTCGATGGCGCGGAGTGCCGAGCCGGTGTCGGTGGTGAAGTAGGGTGAACCGGTGCCGCAGCTCATGATGGCCACGCGGCCGCGGCGCATGGAGTCGATGGCGCGCCATTTGGAGTACGGTTCGCCGATGGGGAACATCGGGATGGCGGTGTAGACGTCGGCGTCGATGCCGGCGTCGGTGAGCGCGTTGCCCAGCGCCAGCGAGTTGATGACGGTGGCGAGCATACCCATCTGGTCGCCCTTCACGCGGTCGAACCCTTTGGCGGCGCCCGAGAGGCCGCGGAAGATGTTGCCGCCGCCGATGACGATTCCTATTTCAACGCCGGAGGCGGCAGCCTCCTTGATTTGGCGGGCATAGACGGCAAGCCGCTCCGGGTCTATGCCGTAGCCCTGTGCGCCCATCAGCGACTCGCCGCTGAGCTTGAGCAATATCCTTTTGTTTTTCATTTCTTTTTCCATCAGGGGTGTTGCGGGAAGGCGGTTTTAGGTTGACTGTACCTCCCACAATCACAAAGTTAACACAAATTTCCGCGGCCGCCAAAATTTTATCGAAAAAAATAAAGATTCCCGCTTCCGGAATCAAATTCAAAGAGATTCGTTATTACAGGCAGAACCTATCTTAAGGGTGTTTGCCGTTTGACCATGAAACCTGTATCTTGGTGTCGATGATATTAACCGGACGCCCGGAGCTCCTCGCGGAGACCCGGGCGTCGCATATTTGAGACTTATTTTATGTGCTTACGGGAGCTGGTTTACAGGCATTTCCTTTACCCTGTATTTCAGCCGTCGCCTACGGCAACGTGTGCGTCCTCGTTTAAACCTGATGCGGAGGCAAGCATCAATCCGGCGGCCAACGATGCCGCTGCCGAATACAACCGGAATTTCATATTAATGGATTGTTTTGAGGGGATGTGGATTTGATGCCAATTAATTCCGTTGTTTAAAGAATTATGGAAGTTAACTTCAGCAGGACTTAAAATCTATAATTCTGTCGTTTTCGGGAATAAAGGTAACTGTAAATTTTTAAATCCCAATTATTATTCTGTTAATTATTGTTAATCATTGCGAAATAATTGTTTGAGATATGGCAAAGTGATAATTCCTGTTGTAAAATAAACCTGCATAAATGTAAAAAAATGGCACTTGCAGGCGGATAAGTTAATCTGAAAGGAGATGGATAAAAATCCTTAGGGGATTCAGCATTTCACTGTGCTAAGAAAGAGGCGCGCACCGTCGTTGGTGTTGACGGTGCGCGCCTATGATTGTGGGCCTTTTCAGGCTGGGATTACTGCTGTTCGGCGAACTTTTCGAGTCCGGCGTTCAGGAAGTCCTTGTAGCCGGGGACGTCCTCCTTGTAGCCGTAGGAGGGGCCGAGGGGTTTGCCGTCGGCATCGAGCATCACGTAGTAGGGCTGTGCGTTGCTTCCGAACTTGGTGCGTTGCAGGTAGCTCCACTTGTCGCCCACGGTGCGCAGCGTGCGCGAGGTGCCGTCTTTCTCGGTCACGACGATGGGCTGCGGCAGTTCCTTCTTCTCGTCCACCATCAGGGTCACGAGGATGAAGTCTTTGTCGATGATGTTCTTGACGCCGGGATCGGTCCATACGGCGGCTTCCATCTTGCGGCAGTTGACGCAGCCGTGGCCGGAGAAGTCTACGAGTACTGGTTTCCCGGTCTGGCGTGCCAGGCGCATACCGGTCTCGAAGTCGTCGGTCTGCGCTTTCACGTCGCCGTCATAGAGCGAGAAGTCCTGAGTGTGTGTCGGGGGCGCGAAGGCGCTGATGCTCTTGAGCGGAGCGCCCCAAAGGCCGGGAAGCATATAGACGGCGAAGGCCAGCGAGATGACGCCCAGCATGAAGCGCGGCACGGAGGTTTTCTCCACTTTGGAGTCGTGCGGGAAGCGGATCTTGCCCAACAGGTAGACGCCCAGCAGTGCGAAAATCACTATCCAGAGCGAGACGAAGACTTCGCGGTCGAGGATGTGCCAGCCGTAAGCGAGGTCGGCGACGGAGAGGAACTTCAGCGCGAGGGCGAGTTCCAGGAAACCGAGGACCACCTTCACGGTGTTGAGCCAGCCGCCGCTCTTGGGCATTGCCTTGAGCATGGTGGGGAACATGGCGAAGATGGTGAAGGGGAGGGCCAGTGCCAGCGCGAAGCCGAACATTCCGATGGCCGGGGAGACGAAGTTGCTCGTAGCGGCGGCTTCTACCAGCAGCGTGCCGATGATGGGGCCGGTGCATGAGAAGGACACCAGTACCAGCGTGAAGGCCATGAAGAAGAGGGAGAGCAGACCCGTGGTGGAGTCAACCTTTTCATCCATCTTGTTGGTCCATTTGGAGGGGAGTGTAAGCTCGAATCCGCCCAGGAAGGAGATGGCGAACACCACCAGCAGGAGGAAGAAGATGATGTTGAAGACGGCCGACGTGGCCAGGTCGTTGAGCGCCGAGGCGCCGAAGATGGCCGTCACTATGAGTCCGAGGGCCACGTAGATAACCACGATGGAGATGCCATAGAGCGCCGCCTGTGACACGGATTTGCGGCGGGACTTGTTCTGCTTGAGGAAGAAGCTGACCGTCATCGGTATCATGGGCCACACGCAGGGTGTAACCAGCGCGATGAGGCCTCCGAGGAATCCCGCCAGGAAAATGTAGAGCAGCGAGCGGCTTTCCTCCCTGGGCGAGTCGGAATAGGCTTTCAATTCGGCTTCCACGTTGTTCCACCAGTTCTTGTCGGAGGCGAGGATGGAGTCGTTGGCGGCAGGCACCAGCGGGCCTGCTTCGGCGTGGAGGGAGTCGACGGCTTCGGCGGTTTCATCGGCTAACTCCTCGTTCCCGGCTTTCTCCTCCTCTTCGGTCTTGGCGTCCTCCTTGTCGTCGGCCTTAGGCTCGGGCGACTTACCCTTCAGCGTATGCGACGAGGAGGTCTGGAAGCAGTTGTCGTCGTTGCAGTACTGACCCTTTACGTCCACTTTTACGGTATAGTCCTTGGCGGTGGGTTTCAGTTTCTGCACGAACTTCACGGTTCCTGCGTTGAAGAAGACTTCGGTGTCCATGAAGATGTCGCTGTATTGCGACGTAGGTTTGCGGTTGGGAGTGGGTTTGCCCACGGCTTTCACTCCGGTACCCTCCACGATGATGGAAAGGGGCATTCCCGCCTTGGTGTTGGCGGCATAGAGATGGTGACCGGCCGGCACGAGGGCGGTGATTTCAACGCTCGGCGAGTCGGTGCCATCGCCGATGAGCTTGTAGCTCCAGTTGACGTCTGCCGCATATGTGGCGATACACGTCACCAGCAGCGTCAACAGCAATGTCAGGTTTTTTCTCATATTATGAATCGGTTGTTTTTTCGGATGTAAGCGGCCCGGGTACAGCAACTTCTAAAGCCAAAAAAATGGCCGGAAACAGCACTGTTTCGTTTATAACGCAAAGTTAGTTCTTTTATTCCTCATGTACAAATATTTTAATCAATTTTGTCATTCCGTTTTTTCAGATTATCTTTGCACCTGAAAATCAACGACTGTAAAAGATGCTCACGCTGTTAATGACCCTGGCGGCCCTGGCGCAACCGTCGGCGCAAATCCCCGACGCTCCGGTAAGCATGAATCCGCGATACATGGAGATGGCCGACTCGGCCGACTACTACATAGAACGTTCCCTGTGGAGCGACGCCAAGCGCTGCACCGTGGAGGCCCTGCGCGCCGACCCCGCCAACTTCGGCAACTCGCTGCTGCTTTCGAACCTCGGGATGATAAACCTGAACCTCGACGAGCCTCAGGAAGCGGTGGCGAACTTCTCGCTCGGCCTCGAAATAGCCCCGGCGTCCACCACGCTGCGCGCCAATCGCGCGCGTGCGTATCTATATATTAACGAGTTGCAAAAAGCCGACGATGACCTCCGCATCCTGCTCGAACGCAGTCCCTCAGACCCGTGGGCGTTGAAGATGCACGGCATCATCACCGCCTCTTCCAATCCCGAAGAGGGGCTGGCCGTGCTTCAGCGCATCGCCGAGCCGGACGACGACACGCGCCTCGCCATGGCCTCGCTGCAACACCGTCTGGGCCATGACGACGAGGCGGAACTCATCTACTCGGCGCTCGCGGAAGAGTCGCCCACCGAGGATGTGCTTCAGACGGCCGCCGTCTTCCATCTGCTGAAGGAGGACTACACCCGGGCCGGCGAGGAGTTGCGCCGCGCCATTGAGCTCAATCCGCGCAACGGCAACCTATACCTGCTTCGGGCATATCTCCACGAGCAGTGCCACGAAAACTCGCTGGCGGAAATCGATAAAAAAATGGCCATTGAAAATAACGCTGATTTACAACTTGTTGAAGCGCTTTTCCCCTCGAAAAAGAGGAAAAAATAAGAGCAGCCTCTTGCACAGCTCAATCTTTCTGCGTATCTTTGCACCCTGTTACGGCAGCCCCAGGACGCCGCCCCGAAAAATATCCGGTGAAAGAACTTAGCCAACATATAGCCTACCTTCTGCGCAGACATGACTGCGTGATAGTGCCCTCGGTCGGAGCCTTCATGGCCGGGAGGCGCAAAGGTGTGTTCAATCCCGACGGCGGCGTGGCGCTCCCCCCCTCCACAGAGGTGATCTTCAACGCTGCCATCGTGAACAACGACGGACTGGTGGCCAACAGCTACGCGCGGCGCCACGCCGTCAGCTTCGCGCAGGCCACGCAGATGCTCGACGCCGATGTGGCGCAACTGCGCGACGTGCTCGACCGTCAGCGCTGTGTCTCGCTCCCCGGAATCGGCACGCTGAAGCTCGGCGAGGAGGGGAACATGGTATTCACTCCGGCACAGTCGCCTGAAGATTACAGCGCGCGCTTGGGAATGGCGCCGCTTACATTGCGCACCGCCACCTCGCGCATGGCCGAAAAGCAAGCCGACCCTCAGTCGGACGCCGGCGTCGATGCGCCCAAAGCGCCCGTCCGCCTTGACAAGCCGTTGCGCTCCGACAAATACTATTACATAGCCATCAACAAGACGTTTGCCCGCGTGGCGGCAATCTTCATCCTCGTGGTAGGCGTCGCCCTGGGAGTGATACTGCCGCAACCGGGCAGTGATCAAAACGCCGACTCGCGCGACTGCGCTTCGGTGATACCGATAGTCAGCACCACGCGTCCGCAGCCCAAGAAAGAGCAACCCGCTCCCGTGGCGAAACCGGCTCCGAAGCCGCAAGACTTCAAATACATGCTCGTGGTGGGCACATTCACCACACAGCAGGAGATAGACCGTTTCCTTGAAAAACACAGCGACTCCCCGGTTCCTGTAGAAATAGTGAAGGGACGCAAATACACCTATGCAGTAGCAGCCGCCTCCGACGACATTGCCTCGCTGCACACCCAGATGACCGACAGCGCCTTCAACGCTCGCTTTCAGGGCGCCTGGATATCCAAAAACTGATTCCTTCCGCCAACATCCCAACCTCCGATAATCTTATAAGACGGCGGTATCGATAGGGTGCAAAAATCTTTTTTGCATAAAATGAACAAGAAGTAGATACGTTTTTCAATGACCGCGAAGTGAGGGCGGTCTGGGATGACGAGAATAACTGCTGGTGGCTTTTCGGCAACCGACATTGTGCGTGCCATCAATGACGAGCCGGATTACACAAAGGCCGGCAACTATTGGCGTTGGCTGAAACGTAAACTGAAGCAGGTGGTCTTTCAACCCGTGAGTCCCACTCGCGACTTCAAATTCGAGGCACCCGACGGAAAGCAACGCAAAGCCGATGTGTTGAATAGCGAAGGCGTTATTCTTCTGGCCAAACATTATCCGAATAATCGGGCAGCCAAGTTCCTTGATTGGTTTACATACAGCGACAACACCATAGACGGGCAAAACCGGAAGAAGGCATATATACTGTTTGAGAGCGGACTGCTTAATACCCTTGAACCGGGCTCCATGAGATGCATTCCTACAACTACCAGGAGGAATAATCCGGTAAAGCACTGACATGCCGTGAAGCCACGAGAACTGCGGCTTCATCAACTGATTGTTATTTCGCTTTCTGTCAAAGTGCGGGGGCGTCAGTCGGCGGCGTATTGGAGGAAGATTTCGTGGAGCGAGGGGAGATGCTCCTCGAAGTGGACGATGTCCGACTGCTGGGCTACGGCGGCGAGCAGGTCGGCGTTGGGGATGCCGTCCTCAAGGCGCAGGCGGTAGGCGGCGCCGCGGCGGTGTTGCGGGGTCTCTATCTCTTCGAGGCCGGCAAGGGGCACGGCGTCCTTCAGGAGAGGGATATGGAGCGGCGTGCGCGTGGTGACTATGAGGGAGCCGTCGCGGTGGCTTTCCTTGATTTCGGAGAGGTCGCCGTCGAGCAGCAGGTGGCCGTGGTTCACCAACGCTATGCGCGAGCACATATTTTCGATGGCTTCCATGTTGTGCGACGATAGCATGACGGTGGTGCCGCGGCGGTTGAGGCGGTCTATTAGCTGGCGCAGCAACTCGCCGTTTATGGGGTCGAAACCGGAGAAAGGCTCGTCGAGCATCACCAGTTGCGGCTCGTGGACCAGGGTGGCTATTATCTGCACTTTCTGCTGGTTGCCTTTGGAGAGTTCCTTGATTTTGCGTCGGCGCCCGTCGGCGAGGTTGAAGAGTTCGAGGTATTCTCCCATCACTTCGCGCAGGCGCGCGTCGTCTCCCCCCTTGAGGCGCCCGAAAAGCAGTATCTGGTCTTCCACGCGCATATTGTCATAGAGGCCGCGTTCCTCCGGCATATACCCTACCATGGGAGAGGTTTCCTTCATCGAGAGCGGCACGCCCATGATGGCTACGCTTCCGGAATCGGACGAGAGGATGTTGTTGACAATGCGGAGCATGGTGGTCTTGCCGGCGCCGTTGGGGCCGAGCAGTCCGCAGATGGCGCCGCGAGGCACTTTGAGGCTGACGTCGTCGAGAGCCTTGACACACCGGTTGTCGGCGGTGGTGAACTGTTTGGAGAGACCTTCTATTTCAAGGGCGTATTCTGTGTTTGACATTGCTTTCCTAAGCTGGGTTATGGTTCATTTGCCGGAGGAGACTATGCGCTCCCCGATTTCGCGGGCGAGCATGGAGCGTGTCTCCATAAGGTCGAATATTTGCTTCTGGAGCGCTTCGGTCTTCGCTGAGTCGCCCTGCGCCTGTGCCTGCACGAGTTCTTTGCGCACGGCGTTCATGCGCAGTTCCAGCACCGATTCCTTCCATTCCAGGACAGCGCGGGGAAGCAGTTCGTAGAGGCGTTCGTATTCCGAGGGGATGTGTGCGCCGGCACGCGTATAGACGCGGCTCAGGATGTAGCGCTCGGTGATGAGTTCGGTGGTGATGCGGCGCACTTCGTCATCTTCGTGGCTGGCGAGGATGCGGCCGGGGAAGGAGGTGTAAAGCTCGGTGAGGGCTTCGTTCTTGCGGGCCGCCACTTCCTCGTCGGCTTTTTCTTCGAGCTGCCGGAGTTGCTGCATGGTTCCCACGGCCTGCGCTATCTCGGCGGTTTTCTCCTGTCGCCAACCTTCTGCCTGCCGCTCTATCTCCGTGACGCGGCGCTGCAGCTCCTGGGCGTGGTCATCTTTCAGTGTCATCACCTTGCCGAAAAGCTTGGCGTAAGCGGGGTCGCTGAATTCTATGCCGTCGAGGCGTAGCTCATGTTCCACAAACTCGCAGACCGAGAGGTAGACCGTGTTTCCGTCGCCGTCCACTTCGTCGCAGAAATCCACGAGTCCGTATTTCACGCAATATTGCAGAACCTGGCGCTCGCACTTTCGGAGCCTGAGTTCTGCCGGCGAGAGGCGTGCAGGTTTGGGCTGTTGCTGTGGGGCGTCGCACTGCTGCTGCGGAGCCGTGCCTTGCTGCGGCTGTCGGGCTGATGGAACGTTCTGCTGCCGAGATGCTTGCGTGGTGTCCGGTTGCTGTTGTTGCTGCGAGGGATAGCGCTGGTATTCCTGGCGCTTGCGCTCGTTCTGCACCGCTGTCTCGAGGGCTTTGAGCACGGCCGAAGCTATGATTTCGCGGTCAATGCCGAGCTGCGTGGAGCACTCGTTGATGTAGACGTTGCGTGTGATGTCGTCGGGTATGCACGCCAGGCTCTGCACAATGCTGTGGATGGCGTTCGAGCGTGCCTGTGGGTCGCCGCCGCTCTGCTCCATGAGAACGCGTGTCTTGAAGCGGATGATGTCCGTTTCGTTTTCCTCCACATACTGCCGGAATTCCTCCGGGGTGTGGGCGCGGGCGAAGGAGTCGGGGTCGTGGCCGTCCGGTAGCAGTAGCACCTTTACGTTGAGGCGGTGTGCCAGCAGCATGTCTATGCCGCGCAGGGCGGCGTGGATGCCGGCGTTGTCGCCGTCGTAGAGCAGGGTGACGTTGGAGGTAAAACGGTGTATGAGCGCTATCTGCCCGTCGGTAAGCGCCGTGCCGGAGGAGGCCAGCACATTCTCCATGCCCGACTGCCACATGCCGATGACGTCCATGTAGCCTTCCACCAGGAAGCACTTGTCGTTGCGCACTATGGAGTTCTTGGCCTGGAAGAGGCCGTAGAGTTCGTTGCTCTTACTGTAGATTTCCGATTCGGGGGAGTTGATGTATTTGGCCTTGTCCCCTTTCAGGGTTCGGCCGCCGAAAGCCACTACCTTGCCCGAAGAGGTGAACACGGGGAAGATGACGCGTCCTCGGAAACGGTCGTAGAGCCGTTCCCCCTGCTGCGAGAGGCCCAGGAGGCCGAGTTCGCGCATGATTTCGGGCGCATATCCGGCCTGCCGCGAAGCTTCCGCCATGGCGTTGCCGCGGTCTATGGCATAACCCAGGTGGAAGGCTTTGATGGCGGCGTCGGTGAGTCCGCGGCCGTAGAAATACTGTAGCCCCACGTTGCGCCCCTCTTCTGTGTCGCGCAGGTTTTTCTCGAAATAGCGCATGGACCACTCGTTGGCGGTGAACATGCCGTCGCGACGGTTGCGGCGTTGCTGCTCCTCGTCGCTGAGTTCGCGTTCATGCACCTCGATGCCGTATTTAGCGGCCAGCTGCAACAGCGCGTCGTGGTAGGAAATCCCCTCCTTCTCCATGATGAAGTTGACCGGGGAACCGCCCTTGTGGCAGGAGAAGCAGTAGCAGAAGTTCTTGCGGCGATTGACTGAAAAAGAGGGTGTCCGCTCGTTGTGGAAGGGACACAGACCCATATAGTTGGAGCCGCGGCGCGTCAGGCTGACGTAGTCGCTCACCACCTCCACTATGTCGGCGGTGTCCTTGATGCGCTGCACTGTCTCTCTGTCAATCACTTCGGCGAGGGTTTGTTATGAGCGGTCGGCAAAAGCTTCGGCAGCGGCGGCGAGTTCCCGGCGCACTTCGTCGCCGACGGGCACGAGGGGGAGGCGGAGCACTTCCTGCATCATCCCCATTGAGGCGAGCAGGGCCTTGATGCCGCCGGGGTTGCCGTCGGCGAAGAGCAGGCGGTAGATGTCCGAGAGGTCGCGGTCCAGCGAGCGGGCGGTGCGGAAGTCGTCATTGGCGGCGGCGTGCACCATAGCGGCCATTTCGCGCGGATAGGCGTTGCCGGCAACCGAGATAACGCCCGACACGCCGCGGCGCATCAGCGGGATGGTAATGGCGTCGTCGCCTGAAATCACTTCGAAGCCTTCGGGCTTGCGTTCCACTATTTCGTAAATCTGGTCAAGGTCTCCGCTGGCTTCTTTCACGCCTATGATGTTGGGGATTTGAGCGAGGCGCAGCGTGGTTTCGGCCGTCATGTTACGGCCCGTACGGCCCGGCACGTTGTAGAGGATTACGGAGACGGGCGACGCCTCCGCGATGTCGCAGTAATGGCGGAAGATGCCCTCCTGTGTGGGCTTGTTGTAGAAGGGGACCACCGAGAGGATGGCGCTGTAGCCCGAGAGGTCGCGGCCCGAGAGTTCGTCGCAGACGCTGCGCGTGCAGTTGCCGCCCACGCCGAGTACAAGGGGAAGCCGTCCGGCCGTTTTCTCCACCACGCGGCGTGCCACGAAGTCGCGCTCTTCGGGCGAAAGGGTAGGAGTCTCGGCTGTGGTGCCGAGCACCACTATGAAGTCGGCGCCGCCGGTAACTATATGTTCCACAAGGCGGTCGAGTGCCTCTACATCGATGGTAAAGTCTTCTCGAAAGGGAGTGACCATAGCCACGCCCATCCCCCGGAGGCGGAAATTGCCGTTGCGGGATTCGCTATATTGTGTGTTGAGTTCAGAATCACTCATAAGTAGGAAAATAATTTATCCGCGAATTTACAAAAAAAATCTCATTGACCAACCACTGCCGGCTGTAAAAATGCAGCGGCACACACGGTTTTAACACACTCTAAGCTTTCCCCGGGATTATTAAATCTTTTTTGAGGTTTCGGCCCGGCTTCCGTTGTCAGAAAAGCTTCCGGAGTTCATCGAGGTACCGCTGCGGCGAAAAGGCGGCGAGGGCGCGGTGGCGGATAGCGGCATTGTCCCACTGCCGGGCGAACGCACGCTCCACGGCGCCAGCTATGGCGTCCGTGTCTCCAGGATTGAAAATCAGTCCGTTACGGCCTGTTTCTATAAGTTCGGGGATGCCTCCTATCTCTGCGCCGAGAACCGGCGTTCCGGCGCAAAGCGACTCTATCACGCTCAGCGGATTGTTCTCATACCATACCGAAGGAACAACCATGACGCACGCCTTGGAAAGCAGACTGCTGACGCCCTGTGCGTCTAGGCGCCCGAGAAATTCTATCTGCGGGAAACGGGCATATTTGCTGCGCAATTCTTCGAGCAACGGGCCGTTGCCGGCTATTTTCAAGTGGTAAGGGAGGCGCGAGGCGGCTTCCAACAGACTTTCCACCCCTTTCTCGGCACTCAGTCGGCCGGAATAGCAATAGTAGTCCTCGCGCTGCTGAAGGGATGCCGAACGGAAGATTTCAAATTTGCGCGGCTCCACCATGTTGCAGACCACGGCAAGTTTCTCCTCGGGAAAACCGGCTTTCACCATCATCGAGCGCATGAAGCGGCTCGGGCAGATGAACATGTCGGTGGAGCGGACAAGCCTCCGGCGATTCCACTTCCGCGCTTCGAGCAACGCCAGCATACTGGCGGCGGAAGAGCCTTTCATGCAACGGTGCTGCCACACGGCCTTCGGGTTGTCGATACACTCCGAACACGGCTGTCCGTCGCGCAGGCAGCGGTACGAAGGGCAGAACAGCTTGTAGTCGTGGAGCACCCACAGCACGCGGATGCCGCGGCGGTGAGCCAGCTCGGCGAGCACGGGCGAGAGGTAGCTGTGGATATTGTTGAGAAGCACAAGGTCGGGGCGGAAATCGTCCAGCAGGCGGTTGAAACGCTTCACCACGTCGCCGCGGCCGAAGACGCGCCGCGCGGCACGAAGCTTGGCGCCGACAGAGCCGGAAAACTCCACTTGCGGCGCAAAATACCGCTGCCACGGCGACGGATTGTTTTCCGGAAACTGCATGGCGAAGACCGCCGTTTCGCATCCGTTGCCGGAGAGAAGTTCCTCCGTAGACATACTCACCACACAGTCGCCGCCGCGCGGGTAATAGAATTTATTGACAATGAGTACCTTGTGTTTCATGATAGATTTCAGAGCGCGGAGAGCACCATGCCTCTCCTAAAAACATAACGCGCCGCCTCCCCGATTATTGCCAACCGCCCATCCCCGCGCGCATAATTGCACCCGTCTGCCGCCCGCAGCCGCCAAAGGTAGAAACTCCGGTCCATTGTCCCCGGCCCTGTTTTGCCTGAAAACATTCGCCCCTCCTTATTTGAATAGGGTAGGGCGGGTTATCTCAGGAAAGCACTCGGGTCAGGCTTCTTTCTCGAGAGCTGTGAAATCCACATATTTCAGCACTTTTTTTACGGGGTATTGTATCACCCATTGGCAAACGTTGTTGTGCTTTACATCTTTCTCCTTCCGGTTCGGGTTTGTAAGAGTGTCGGTCATATCGATAACCTTCTCATCGGAGTCGCAAAAGTCGCAGAGGATGCCGTTTTCATTCGCCTCACGGTGGGCGAATACCCTCCACTTCTCCTGCGGGAAGAGCTCAAGAAGCATTGCCGTAGTAGGCCTGAAACGCCCCGTGTATAGAAGCATATACTTATAAGGCTTGAGCACGAATGGAAACTTGTTATTGTTATAGGAATTGATTCCGGCCCAGTTGTTTTCATCGGGCACAACGCCGTCGGCGAAAAGGAAATCGCCGTTTTCGTCCTTCTTCAGATAACGTGCAACCGTATACTTTCCGATAGTCCTGGTCTCGCACTGCCCGTCGTCTAACGAGTCAGATTCGTAAGTGGTGCCTTCTTCGCCGAAATGTGCGGTAAGGCTATCCTTATAAGAGAGCTTGAGGATATCTTTGTCATTGAGGCCTATAGTACTCCCCGTTTTTCGACAGGGGGTTAAACTTCAATAATTTTCAGAACA
>OJRI01000665.1_pt1 | contig 23107 bp, 19 predicted proteins | sample 1599151 | NCBI WGS metagenome assembly OJRI01 (sample SAMN03922457, study PRJEB24848) | human gut metagenome | isolation source: stool sample | host: Homo sapiens | place: Germany | collected 2009-11
GGCAAGCCCATCTATTATGAATTTACGGCGTGTCCGGCGGCGGAATTTGCCAAGCAGTTCGGATTTACGGATATTATGCCCGCCCTGTGTAATGTGGACTTTGCGTCTATGGAGCTGCTCCACGCAAAGCTTATACGGGCGACTACCTGCGTGGACGGCTGCCGGTGCGACTATACCATCTGCGGCGATAAAGACCCGTACTTGAAGGGACATCCCGAATACCGGGATGAGGCGGGCTTCAGGAGGAATCGGTAATGATTTTACAGGTGATTTTGGAAGGCATCGGGTTGGGCGTTCTGCTCATTCTGGTTTGCGCCATCGGCATCCGCAAGGGCGCGGTGGGCATGGTGCATCTTTACAGCCCGGAAGTTCAGAACAGGTGTATAATGCTGGGACTTACAACACACGAAAAAATCAAGCGAAACGCCCTGCTGTTCAAAGCCATCTGCGTCCCCGGCTACATCGCCTATGTGCTGGTCTGCGTCTATGCGCTCAACGGCGCAAAGGGCTTCGTTCAGGGCTTTTGGCAGCTGCTGGTCATACTGTCCGTTATGAATCTCATAGACCGATTTGGGGTTGACGGCTATTGGGTAGGACATACGAACGCATGGAAAATTCCGGGAACGGAAGACCTGAAACCCTACATTACAGCCAAGGATAAGGGCAAAAAGTGGCTGTTCGGCACAGTTGGTATGGCGGTCATTTCGGCAGTGCTGGCGGCAATTATGATGATATTTGTTCGCTGAAAGGAGATACCCATGAAATACAAAATCGAGAAAAACACCGTACAGGAGACGCTGATCATTCCGCTGTATGCGCGGAAGGTCTGCTCAGAACTATACCCGAACCTCTATCGGGACGAGACAGCAGTTCGGCTGATTGACGAGATCGACTACGATTTTTCAGAGGCGGAGAAAAAATCCCGCAGCCTGATGCAGCGTTTCGGTTCACTGGAGGTGGCCATGCGGCAGAATGACCTCGCCTTTGAGGTGCGCGACTATTTGAGAAATCACCCCAATGCGGCGGTGGTCAATCTGGGCTGCGGGCTGGACGGCACCGGAAGAAGCTGCGACAACGGCAGCTGTAAAATTTACAATCTGGACTTTCCCGATGTCATAGCCGTGCGTAACGAACTTTTGCCCGCCGGGGAGCGTGAGGAAAATATCCCATGCGATTTGAATAATACTGAGTGGTTTGCAAAAATCGATGCATCGGGCGGTGCGGTGTTCTTTGCCTCCGGCGTGTTCTATTATTTTCTGACAGAGCAGGTCAAGGCACTGGTGCAGCGAATGGCAGACGCTTTCCCCGGCGGTGTGCTGGTGTTTGATGCGGCAAATCGAACGGCGGTAAAGATGATTGCCAAGACATGGCTCAAGAGCGCGAAAATCAAGGACGTGGGCGCATATTTTGCTGTTTCGGATGCAAAAAGCGAGCTTTCTCCGTGGGACAGCCGTCTGAAGGTCACCAGCCGCGGCTATATGCTGGGCTACAACGATCTGCGCGACCCATCCGTCAGCGGCTTTTTCCGTTTTCTCGCAAAGGTCGGCGACGGCATGATGAAAATGCAGATCGTGAAGGTCGGATTCGGAGGCAGAAAATGAAATCGAGTAAAGAAAAACGGGTTCTTATTGCAGGTATGATCGGGTGCTTGCTCTATGTGATCGGCAACTTTTTGTTTGCGGCGACCGGGAAAATCCAAAGCACGGAATTCGCCGGACACCTGCTGGTTCTGGTGCTGGTGCTGGGATTGGTTCTGCTTCGGGAGATGGCGAAATGCGGAGAATGTAAGGAGACAGTGCAATGAAATACTTGGGTATGCCCATGGGGATGTGGGCACTGTTTGCAGGCTCATTCCAAAAGCAGCTGACGGCGGTGTTCGGCTATGATACGGGTACGGCAAAAGCGATCACGAAAAAAGCGAAGCCGAAATACAGGGAGATCATCTCCGAGCTGCCGGAATTTGAAAAAGTGGATCGCTTCAAGATGAACATCGTCAACTGTGCAATGCTCGGCGCGTTTATTCTCTCCATGCCTGAGCGCCCGGATGTGGAGCGACTGACGGAGTATTATGCGAAGGCCATGATGACAAAGCCGATGAAGTGGTTCTGCAGAATGAGCGGAAAGAGCAAATTCACCGAAAAGGACATCTCAGGCATGAAGACGACCGCAGCCTTGAAAGCCGCCGACCGCAACCCATATTCGTGGAACATGGAGTTTTACGAATATCCCGACGGCAGCGGATACGAAGGCCGCTTTACAAAATGCGGTATCTGTGTGCTGATGAAAAAGCTGGGGCTATATGACCTCACTCCCGCGCTGTGCCGTCTGGACTACACCATGAGTGAAGCCGGCGGCGTGACTGACTTCGTGCGGCAGTATACGCTCGCCTCCGGCGGGCCGTATTGCGATTGCGGCTATAAGAAAAAGCAGATATAACACATTTTACACGCTGGGAGACTTCGAGAAAGTGAGATAAATTTCGTATTTTGCGAGCGGGTGCTGTTTTTTATCCACTTGCTACGAAACAGTACATTGTACTGTTTCTCCCAAATTCACATGTGAATTTGGAGCCACGTGTCTCTTGTGCTTTGCACAATTCACTCCCCCGAGCAAAAGGCGAAAAGCGCCAAAAGTGGCTTGAACATTACGTTCAAGCCACTTTTCTGTCAATGCAGTTTTTGATTCTATTTCGGCAAGAGCAAGCCCCTGCGCTACAAAATCACTTTATGATAATTTAAACACGGTGCGGTTTAGCCACTTTATCGACAGTCTGAAATATCCACCCGCTATGCGAGTGGATATTTTTTCTATACATATAAGTTTATATAGTCCAATTTTGTGAGGCGGTTTGAAGTTCAACCATATGCCTGAACAATCCGTTTTTATTCATAAGTTCGTTTGGATTGCCGGCTTCTGCAACGGTACCGTTTGAAAGTACGATAATTTTATCGGCATTTTCAACCGTTCTCATTCTGTGTGCTATTACAAGAACAGTTTTGTTTTTGATAAGCCGTGACAATGCCGTTTGGATCAGTGTTTCATTTTCTACATCGAGAGAAGCGGTAGCTTCGTCAAGCAAAATGATCGGAGCGTTTTTGAGAAACGCACGGGCAATAGATATTCTTTGGCGTTCTCCTCCCGAAAGATTGCAGCCGTTCTCACCGATTTCGGTATCATAGCCGTTAGGAAGTTTATTCGCAAATTCATCGCAGTTTGCAAGTTTTGCAGCTGAAAGCACTTCTTCATCAGTTGCGCCCTTTTTTCCAAGGCGGATATTTTCCATAATCGAAGTGTTAAAAAGTGTAACATCCTGAAAAACAATTGAATAAAGGCTCAACAGGGTTTCGGGTTCAATTTGTGAAATATCCATACCGCCAACAGTAATTTTTCCGCTTGAAGCATCCCAAAATCTTGCAGCAAGTCTTGAAACAGTAGTTTTGCCGCCGCCTGACGGACCTACAAGTGCCGTAATTTCGCCCTGCTTGGCGGTAAATGACACGCCCGCCAAAACCTTAACATCATCATTATAAGAAAAGTTCACATTATCAAATTCAATGTCATAACCGTCATTTGTTAGCTTTGTATCACCGGACTGAATATCGTGGTCGAGTATTTCATTCATTCTGGCAACATTTGTCTTTGTGCTGATGATTGCGGCAAGATTTATTAGTGCGGCTTGCATAGGGTCATAAAGACGGGAAACAAGGAGAAGAAACACAAAGAAGGTAAGCACATCAACCTCGCCGTTAACAAGAAGCAACGAGCCGACGAGTGCGGTTGTTGCAATACCGAGTTTGAGCACCATCTGAGCACTTGACACAAAAATCGCTGTACCGAATTCACTTTTAAGTGCTCTGCTTTCTACCTTTTCAATCTTTTTGTCAAGTGTTGCAAGGTATCTATCCTCGGCGTTATTTGATTTTAAATCTGCAACGGTGTCTATGCATTCCTGAATACCGTTTGCACAGTCTATTTTTGCCTTCATTGATTTTTGACCGAGCTTTTCCTGAACCTTAGCCGATGAACCGACTATGATAAACGCAACCGGAAGCACCCAAAGAGAAGCAAGTGCCATTTTGGCATTGAAGAAGAAAAGACTGATCGCCACTATTACCGTAGAAATCATTGAACCGACAAACGGCGGAATAAAATGAGAAAAGGCTGTTTCAAGATAAGTACAGTCCGCCATAATCGTACTTGTCAAATCTGCCAAATCCTTTTTTGCGAAAAAAGAAAGCGGGATTTTACGCAACTTTTCAGCAAGAGTAAGTCTTCTTGTTCCTGTTTCAACATAAGTTGCAAGAAATGTTGAATTATATTGCCAAAGCGTTATACAAAAAACAACAAGCAAACATATAATTGCTCCGCCGACAAAGAAAGTCATATTGTTTCTTACATTTCCGTTCAATAATGCCTTAACAAATAAATATAACAAGGTTACAGGAAACATAAATGAAATATTTTGCAAGGTGCAAGCAACAACACCCTTTATTAAATCTTTTGCGCCCTGTCTTGAAAGTGCGTATTTGTGCATCAATTTTTCAATCATTTCAATTCCTCCTTTCCTACCTTCCATTTAACCGATGTGAGATAATTTTCAAGCATTGTTGCAAACACACCGTTTTGTTTGCATAGTTCTCCTGATTTACCTTGTTCAATCAACCTGCCGTCTTTTAAAACATATATGCAATCCGCATTTTGAACTGTTGAAAGTCGGTGAGCAATCATAATAACGGTTTTGCTTTTTGAAAGTTCATTGATAGCCTTTTGAATTTTAACCTCGTTGTCAGGGTCCGCAAAAGCGGTCGCTTCGTCAAGAATAACAATCGGTGCATTTTTAAGAATTGCCCTCGCAATGGCTATTCTCTGTGCCTCACCGCCTGAAAGGTAAACACCGTTTGAACCGATAACGGTATCAACTCCGCTGCCGAACTTTTCGATAATATCCATACATTGAGCCTTTTCGAGTGCCGACGTAACCTCATCCATATCCGCATCCGGCTTTGCAAGGCGAATATTGTCAAATATACTGCCTGTGATTAGCTTACTGTCCTGGAACACATATGATACGGCGTTTGTCAAATCCTCTTTTGCGATGTTTTTAACATTAACTCCGCCTACAAGAACTTCACCGCTGTCTGCGTCAAAAAATCTTGTAATAAGGTTTGCAAGCGTTGTTTTGCCGCCTCCGGACGGACCGACAAATGCAACTGTCTGACCTGATTTAATATCAAGCGAAATATCGTCAATTACCTTAATTTCTCCGTCATAGCTGTAGCTTACATTTTTAAGTTGAACAGATGCATCTGTCGGCTTTTGACATTTCGTTGATTTCAAAGGTGAAATGTTCATAACGCTGTCAATTCTTTTAAATGCATCGGCAACAATCATTTTATTTTCACTTTGGAACATTATTTTTGTCATTGTTACTGTTAAAATCGGAGTGATAATTACATAAAACAAAATATTAAGTATCAACTCATTTGTTATTTCGCCTTTTGCAAAAATCAAGCCGCCAAAAATAATGAATGCAAAAATGCCGTTAATCAGCATAGTGAACATTGCCATTGGCAAGCGTAGATTTTTTGTATAGGCGATTGCCCATTGGCTGTAGGAATCAATGGATTTTTTAAATTTTCTGAAGCTGAACACACTTTGGCCGAATGCCTTTACTACAGGAATACCTCTGACATATTCAACTGCCTCGTTTGACATATCGTCAAGTGCATTTTGATACTCTGTCATTTTTTGCTGAAGCGTTTTGCCTGTCATAAATGCCATCATAACGATAAATGACAAAGCAATGGGAATGAGGGAAATTAATCCGAATCTCCAATCAAATGCAATCAGGAATATAAGCAAGCCGATAGGTGTTACAACCGAGCCAACCATATCCGGAAGCTGATGGGCAAGATAGGTTTCGGTTGCAGCCGAGCAATCGTTTACAATTTTGCGCAACTTTCCGCTTCCGAATTTTTCAATTTCGCCCGGCGGTAATTTTACAATTTTGTGCATCATCTGCTTGCGCATATTTGCCTGAACCCTGAAAGCACTTGTGTGTGAGCACATCAATGCGACAATGTAAATCAACATTGAAAGTGCGGCAAAACCCACTGCCGTTACGCCGTTTTTAACTATGCCCGTTGCATTTTCAAAATTTGGCATAACATCAAGCACTTCTTTAATTATTTTCCATATATAATAAAACGGAAGAAGTGCAAGCGCACTGCTGACTGCACTGAGCACCAAAGATATATAAGTGAAATACCTATAATTTTCGGCATAGTCCATCATTCTTGAAAAGTTTGACTCCTTTTTTTCTTTCAATTTAATTCCTCCTATATAAGTATTTAGTTAGTCATTGCTAACTCGTATCTAAAAATTAAAGGGATTAAATCCCTAAAATTTTTGACCATCCTGCGATATAAAAGTCTTGAAATTCGCTGACATATTTTTTTGCGTTTTCTTTTTTCATATCGTGTTCAATAAGCTCAAATATGCCCGAAAACATACCGCTGACAATCATATGGCAAACCGCTTTTTCTATGGTTGGAACATCCTTGCCCTGCGAGCGCAAAGCATCAATGAATTGATAGGTTTCTTCAACTTCAATTTCCACCATATTATGAATAAAGTTCTCGTATGATGTGCCTTCGCTTTTACAAATTATTAGCTTAAACTCGTCAAAGTGTTCGTAAATGTAATCAACAATTTTGTTAAGGCTTGTTCGGCTTTCAACTCCCATATGATTTGCTTTTTCTTCTTCAGGCAGTTTTTTAAAATCCTCCTGCGCAGACATAAATATGTTCATTATGGCTTTTGCGTGCTCTTCAACAAGAGCGGCAAAAAGTGCTTCCTTGCCGGAAAAATAACCATAAAATGCGCCTGTTGTTACACCTGCGGTTTTTACAATATTACGAAGAGAAGCCGAGTTAAAGTCTTTTTCCAAAAACTCTGCTTTGCCTGCAGATAATATTTTTTTTAGAGTTGTTGATTCCTCATTGGACATTATTTCACCTCATATAACGCTGTTATATTGCGTTTAGTATAACACCGTTATATTGTGCTGTCAAGCGTTATAGTTTGAAATTTTCAGAAAAATAATATATTTTGTAAATTTTTGCCAAACAGCATCAAAAATTGTTGACATCAATAATTTTTTGAATATAATAAAAGTAATGAATTGGGTTAGGTAATGCTAACCTGATAAATATAACAAATTAAAGACGAATTTGAAAGGAGATTTTATTATGATTAGTGAATTGGCAGCATTTGCAGGCGGTGTGTTGTTCGGCACGGCAGGAGTTAAGGCTTTGGGAAGCAAAGATGCAAAAAAAGCTTATGCTCACACTGCGGCTTTTGGTTTGAGAGTTAAAGACTCTGTGATGAAAGCAGTAACAGAGGTTAAAGAAAACGCAAACGATATTTTGGCAGAGGCTAAAGAAATTAACGAGAAAAAAGCCGCCGAAGCACAGGAAAAAGCAGAACAGAGCGTTATTGAAGACGCAGCTGTTGCAAACGCATAAATTATCAAAAGGCTGTCAAATTGGCAGCCTTTTAGCAATTCGAGGTAAATATTATGAAATGTCAAATCTTGCACGAAACAAAAAACAGAATGAGAGTGCATTTTTGCAAAGAAAATATGACAATTGAAGAAGCGGATAAGGCAGATGCTTACTTGAAATCAATCAACGGAATCGAAGATGTTACGGTTTATGAAAGAACCTCTGATTTGATTATTTATTATTCCTTTGACAGGAACGAACTGATTGAAATACTTGCTCACTTCAGCTTTGAAAATGATGAAGTGAAAAACATTGAGATTGTCGGCACAGCAAGGCTTGTTCAGCGTGAATATGAAGAAAAGCTTATTATGACAATCGTTTTGCGCTATTTCAGAAAAATATTTTATCCTTTACCTTTAAGAATTGCACTTGCTTATATTAAATCTATAAAATATATATTAAAGGCATTGAAGTCGCTTGCCAAAGGACAGCTGAACGTTTCGGTTCTTGATGCTGTGGCAATTACGGTTTCGCTTATAAGAGGTGATTTTGAAACGGCTTCAAGCGTTATGTTCTTGCTTAAAATCGGCGAAATTCTCGAAGAGTGGACCCACAAAAAATCTGTCAGTGACCTTGCAAACACAATGTCGCTCGGAGTTGAAAAAGTATGGCTGAAAGATAAAAACGGAGATGAAGTTTTAGTTTCTGCAAACAAGGTTAATGTAGGCGACAATATTGTTCTGCGTACAAGCAATATGATACCGCTTGACGGTGAGGTTATCGACGGCGGTGTAACGGTTAACCAATCAGCTATTACGGGCGAAAGCGTGGCCGTGAACAAAACGGTGGGTTCTCGTGTATATGCCGGCACGGTTGTTGAAAGTGGCGAGTGTATTATAAAAGTTACGCAGATTAACGGTCAGGGAAGATACGACAGAATTGTAAAAATGATTGAAGATTCCGAAAAACTGAAATCATCACTTGAAAGCAAAGCATCAAATTTGGCGGATAAACTTGTACCGTTTAGCTTATTCGGAACAATTTTTACATATGCAATTACACGAAATGTAACAAAGGCGTTGTCTATTCTTATGGTGGATTATTCCTGTGCATTAAAGCTTACAATGCCCGTTGCGGTTTTGTCTGCTATCAACGAATGCAGTAATTATAACGCAACCGTTAAAGGCGGGAAATACCTTGAAGCGCTTTCAAGAGCAAATGTTATTGTCTTTGACAAAACCGGAACGCTGACAAACGCACAGCCGAAAGTTGCAGACATCATCACATTCGGCGACAACGACAAGGCTGAAATGCTCAGACTTGCCGCTTGCCTTGAGGAACACTTCCCACACTCGGTTGCAAATGCTGTTGTTAACGAAGCGAAGGCAAGAGGTCTTGATCACGCCGAACAGCATTCAAAGGTTGAATATATTGTAGCTCATGGAATTTCAAGCCTGGTCGGCGACGAAAAGGTTGTTATAGGCAGTTATCATTTTGTTTTTGAGGACGAAAACTGCACCGTGCCGCAAGATGAACAAGACAAATTCAATGCAATACCAAACGAATATTCACACCTTTATATGGCAATCAACCGCACACTTGTTGCCGTGATTTGCATTGAGGACCCAATCAAAACGAATGTTAAGCAAACGCTTGACGATTTGAGGACAAACGGCATAGACAAAATTGTTATGATGACCGGTGACAGTGAACGCACAGCAAAGGCCGTTGCAGAAAAATTGGGAATCGATGAATACTATGCAGAAGTTATGCCCGAGGACAAAGCTATGTTTATCAAAAAAATGCAAACTGACGGCAACTCTGTTATTATGGTGGGCGACGGCATAAATGATTCACCGGCATTGAGTAAAGCAGATGTCGGAATAGCAATAAGTTCAGGTGCTGCAATAGCAAGGGAAATTGCGGATATAACCGTTTCAAGCGATGACTTGAATTCTCTTGTAACGCTTAAAGAAATAAGCAATCTTTTGATGGCAAGAATAAGGTCAAATTACCGTTCTATTATGTCGTTTAACACCGCATTAATTGTGCTTGGCGTTGTTGGAGTAATTCCTCCGACAACCTCGGCTTTTTTGCACAATGCTTCTACTCTTGCTTTTACATTAAAGAGTATGACAAAACTGATGTAAATCCTGTTCCATTCGGAGATAAATTATTATTTAATGGTAATTTGAATAATAATGCGGGTTTAGAATTTCTTTTTCATTTTAGTAGTTTAGGCAGGTAGCTTGATGCTACCTGCCGTTTTTGTTAGTTTTTATTTTCTTGTTATTCAAAGTGTTTTTTACGTTGCTATGAGGTAATATTATTTCTAAATTGCTTAGGGGTTTTGCCAAATTCTTTTTTGAAGCAGGATATGAAATAACTCTCCGAGCAAAAGCCGAGATAATATGCGATATCAGATACGGAATAGTTTTCCTTTAACATTTCCTTTGAGGCTTGCAGCTTTTGTGCTTTAATATATTTTGACAGGTTGATTCCTATGTTCTTTTTGAATAAATATGATAAGTAATCTTCGGATAATCCACATTCTTTTGATAGGGTTGCAACGTCCAATCTTTCGTGAAGATGAGTATGGATGTAGTGCAGGCATTTTCTAATAGGTTGAGAGTAAACGCTATTCTCTCTGCTTTCGGCTACCATATCGGTCACGGTAATGCATTTTTGAATAATGAAATCGACTATATCATCAGTATTTGACATTTTATCAATACGCATTATACAGTTATCGGAAAAATTGTAAGCAGTAGTTTCGTCAAGTCCGCCTTGGATTGCCGAACGGGTAATCAATGCAAACAATGATACAGCCCAATATTTAATCTGTCTCAAGCTGTCATTCGACATTTTGCCGATGTTTATGCCACTGCCAATCATATTGTTAATCATCATTTTAACATCAGTACGACTGCCCTTTTTAATTCCCGATAAAAATGCAATTTCTAACTCATAAGGAGTATGAATAATTCCGTTTTCTCTTTCATTAAAAATACGGCTCTCGTCGAGAATGTTAATTTTGTATTTACTCATTTTAATCACCATATTAAAAATATCATATTTAAATCTATTATTCAACGGTAATATTATATAAATATAAGAAATATTATATATTTTGAGAGTGCGTATCGATATGATGATATTGTAAAAGCGGGAGGTGCAAATATGATTAGCAGAACAAAGCCGGAATTAACAAAAGCACAAGTACAAGATATGTTTAACTCCGCTTGCCTTGGCGAAGTTATATCCTTTGATAAGCTCGGTGACGGAGAATACAATGCCGTTTATGATGTTGTGACCGATATGGGTAATTATGTATTAAAGGTTTCTCCGCTTGAAAAAACAGGAATACTGACCTATGAGCAGGATATGATGCGTGGAGAGGTTTTTTGGTATGCGCAAATCAGAACACATACAAATGTTAAGGTGCCGTATGTGTATTATAAGGATTTTTCTCACACCGTTTTTCCGTCCGACTATTTCATAATGGAAAGAATGCAGGGCGAACAGTTGAATAATGCCAAATTAACAAAGAAAGAAAAGCTTTGGTGCAAGGAAGAAATCGCAAGAATTATTGCAAAATTCCACAAGGTGCAAAACAACAAATTCGGTTATATTCAAAATCAATTATACGATAATTGGCATATTGCATTGCGTAGTATGACACTAAATCTAATTCACGACACCGAAAGAGTAGGCAGAAAAACCAAACGAGGCGAAAAACTGCTTAAATATATAGATGAACACAAGGATATATTGGAGTCCGTAACTTGCTCAATGGTTAATTTTGATATGTGGTACGGCAACATTCTTTGTACGAGGAAGAATGATAAATTGGAATTGATAGTTATTGACCCTGAGCGAACTGTATGGGGCGATTCGATTTTTGATTTTGTAAATCTTGAATTTGAAAAAATGTTGAATAAAAAAGCCACTTCATTGATAGCGTATAATGAGACAGCAAAAATTGAGGTTAACGGCACAAAAGAGGAAATGATTAGATTTGCTTTGGGCTTAGGTTATTTGGCATTAATTCAAGAGACGGAAAAGTATTACAGATACACTCCCTGCCATTTTGGTTGGTGGAGAAACGTTGCTTCCTGTAAATTTTTATATTCAAACGCATTTAGAATTTTGAAGTATGGAACGAATTAAAATTAATTCTATAACTATTGGCGAAGCAAAAAAACACGCTGCTTTTGTTGTAAAAAAAGAGCTTTGCTGTAATGTCAACAAAGTTCAATATCTTGGCGGCGGCTCGTTTGGATATATCTATAAGGTTGATATTGACAGACCGCCTTATACTGTTGTGATGAAAGCTTGCCGATGTGATAATATGTGTGAGCGAGAAGCATTTGAACTAAATCTGTTAGCAAAAGATAGTTTAATACAAATACCAAAAGTATACTTTACATATTTGAAAGACAATATAGTTTCTATTGACTATATTTGTATGGAGTATGTCGAAGGAAAAGATTGTTTTACTGATTTTTCAAAATTGTTTTTATCAAAAGCAAAAAAGCGTGCATTTGCTGATAAGATTACATCGGCAATGTATGCTTGGCACTCTAAAACTAATGACAAGTTCGGCCTTGTTCAAAATGCGAATTATGACGAATGGTTAGATTATTATAAACCGTTTGCGTTTGATATTCTGCAAAAAGCTCGTAATATGGTTGATAGAGGAGAATTAGAATCGTACTTTTTGAAAGTGATGGAATTAGCTTGGAATAATTTTGATTATATTTTCAGCGAAAAAGTTGAACACGCCTCATTAATACATGGTGATCTTAATGTAATGAATATACTGGCGGATGATAAGCTTAATCCTATTGCAATAATCGATCCGCTTGAAAGCAAATGGGCAGACAGGGAATATGATTTGTTTCAATTAAAAAGCTTAACCGGAAATGCTTTTGGCCTTTATGAAATGTATAAATCAAAATATCCAACATCAAAAAACTGTGACTTAAAGGTTGCTTTTTATGCAATGTTTCACGAAATATATTGTTATATTCGTTCAGGCAGAAGAACAAAGATTAATCATTTGCGTTGCTTATTAAATTTGAAAATAGAATTAAACAATGTTAGAATTCACTCTTGAATTCTCTGCCATAAAAAGAGCTGAAAATCAGCTCTTTTTTTATTTATTTTTCCCTATTTTTGCTTGTGTTTATGATATTGATATTTTTAGAATTTTGTGATATATTGAGTATGTTAATTATCAAGAAATCATCGAACATACTTTTTTGATAATTACTCCGACAACCGTAGATAGTAATAGTTGCATTGAATGGTGATTATTATTTATTGTTCGTATTTAATTACCCCAAAGGACTTAAAAGGGCTCCTCGGTGAGCGGTTATTCTAATGCATTATTATGTTGTGTGTTTTCACTTCGTTCTACGGAGAAAGGAGCAGACTATGGCAAATAAGAAAAAAGGTGTATCATCGAAAACGCATACACAAAAGCAGTTGGATGATTATGCTAACCAACACAATCCAAACAACAAAGCCTACAAAGCAAATCAGGCAAATATGGCAAAGTTTAAAAAGCACAACAAAGACTATATTGACAATGTCGCTGATTTAGAATGGTTTTGTTATGGTTGGTGTGATGATTAATTCATAGTCTTACACTAAAAAGAATATCAATTCTTTTGGCACCGTGATTTTTCACGGTGCCTTTCTTATTTTCTGCCTTTTATATTGCTTATCCATCAAAAATGCAAGAGTATGTTCCGGAAATCCCCAAAGAATTCAGAGAAAGACTTAAAAATGGCAATTTATGGATAATGGAAAACGCCAAAGAGAAAGTTATTTTGCCGATGACCGTACTTAAACGCTTTGATGATATTCTTGCCCCTACCAAAGAAGCCGTTGTTAAAAAGGCTGAAGAACTTCAAGCACAAGGTATGATTCCGGTTCTTGACAAAGTAATAGCATTATTATACTATGACAGTGTGAGTTAACAGTAAACCAAAGAACAATATGCCGATCACGAAAGAATGCTCCTTTGTGTTTTCCGTGCTTATGATTATAACAAGCAAAATAGCTGGCGGCTAAAACATTTACACAAAATCAGTGTTAAAAATATAGCCGATGCAACAAAAACAAAATACCACTGAATTTGGAGAAAAATTATGATTTTTAAGAAGCCTGTTTTGTCAGATGGAATTACAGAAAGCACCTTTGAATGCAAAAGAGATGGTTTGACGATTCGTGGAACAATCTACCGTCCAAAAGGAGATCATCTTCCAATTGCAATCGTTTGTCACGGATTTATGGCATGGCAAGACAGTGTGAAACATTATGCGGCTTTTTTGGCTGAAATGGGATATGCTGCACTTACATTTGATTTTTGCGGCGGTTCTGCTATGTGTGGAAAAAGTGACGGAAAAACCACAGAGATGTCTGTTCTGACAGAAACCAAAGATTTGGAAGCGGTCATTGAATATGTTAGAAATCTTTCCTATACAGATTCTGAAAAAATTTTATTGATGGGATGCAGTCAGGGCGGTTTTGTGTCTGCTTTGGTGGCAGCAAAAAACAACTTTCCGATAGAAAAACTTGTTCTGTTTTATCCGGCATTGTGTATCCCGGATGACGCCAGAGCCGGAAAAATGATGATTGTAAGATTTGATCCGCAAAATGTTCCCGATACTTTCCGCTGCGGACTGATGAAATTGGGGCGTTGCTATGCAATGGATGTCATGCAAATGGATGCCTTTGCAGAAATTAAGAACTACGCCGGCAGGGTGTGCATCGTGCATGGTACAAAGGATAAAATCGTAGATGTTTCTTATGCCAACCGTGCGGCAGAAGCATATAAAAGTACGATGCCGATCGGAATGCAAGAGTCCAAACGGGTGCAACTGCATTTTATAGATGGCGGAGGACATATGTTTTCGAAAAAGCATGATGTCATTGCAATGAAATTATTAAAAGAATTCGCCGCAAAACACGAATAATTTTCATCTGATACCATATGGACAAATCTCCACCTTTAAAGACTTGACAGGTTGATATAATCTGCCACAAGGCCGGAAGTTTTACTTTCAGCCTATTTTTATGCCCGAATAGTGCTTTTTACGGCGGTATTCGGGCATTTTTTCTTTGCCTTAAAATATCGTGAGAGCTTTTGAGAGATTCTAAGAGACAGCAAATTTCAAAATTCCAAAGTCATTTTATTGCGATTTGGGGCATTTATGACTGAGACTTTTGAGAGACATCGCTCAAATCAAAATCGTAACACGAATTGAAATGAGCAAAAAATTTGAGAGACATTTCAAAAAATAAAAAGGGCTTAAAGTAATAAAACTTTAAGCCCTCACTTTAAGTTTGCCTTTTTGATATTGTTATCGAATTTTTGTTTGTAATAGTTCGCTTTTGGGGACAATTGCTATTTATTTGTTGATACACCATTCAGCAAAAAACAGATATGATAATGTCTGACTTTCTTTCAAAAGGAAGATTTACTATTGACGGTAAAGGTAAGGCTATTAGTGTTTCTGATTCTCGTGCCAATGCAGTTAGATATTATCTTGCAATCAAAGATTATTTGAAATCTCATCCTAAAGAGAGCGTTGGTTCGGATGTTATGATTCTTTTTCAATAGAAATTACGGATTAAAAATTTGTCTTATGATTTTTTCACATACAAGATAGAGTTGGGGACAGCGACATCTGCTGTATATCCGCAATCACAAGGTTCGCTTGTATGTTGAGCTGCTGACTACCGGCAAGCTGAGCGATTACCATACAGACCTTAACAAGCAGGCAGAAACAATGTTTTCTCGGACGGTTTACCCGCTAAATAGAAAAGTCGCTGTCACAGACGGCGGCTTTTCCTTTTCGGGAAGTATTCAAGAAGTCATACAGTTCCGTGAGTAATGGAAGAAGGCAATGATTTGAGAAAAAGGGAAGTGTGATATTCTGAAAATTTCTTGAAATTTCCGGAAAAATCTGCTATAATACTTATGTATAACTGTATTGTGGGATAATTTATATCCTTTTTGCCTTAGAAATTATGGAAGGCGGACTTGTCTATGACAAACGGAAATGCGACAATCATTGTCGGCTCGGCTTGGCTCGGCAGGAGCATAACGCCGTTTTTTCAGCGTATCAAGTCTTATTTCATACAATTTATAACGAACCAGTTGCCGGAGACAGGGCGCATTATGCCTTGGCTTCGGCTTTTTGCGTTTGCCGGAAGGATGGTGGTTTGATATTGAAGTCCTAACCACGACCGGCAAATCAATCTTTTCCGGTTAAACCTTCTGTCTTCTCCGGCGTGTCCGCTGTCGGAGAAAGTAAATAGCGGATAGAATTATTTTGGAGGAATAAAAATGAAGAAGAAAATTCTAAGCCTTCTGCTTGCGTTGTGCCTTGTGATGGCACTTGTTCCGATGACAGCGTTTGCTGAAGGAACTTCAGTAGATAATTGGGACGGTACGGCAGATACAAGCTGGTACACCGACCATAAGACGGATACTGAATACCATTTCACCACTGCCGAACAGTTGGCCGGTTTAGCGCAGTTAGTCAATGACAAAACTGCATCTGTATCATTTGAAGGAAAAACGATTTACTTAGATAATGACCTCGACTTATCCGGCTCCCAGTGGACTCCCATTGGAGATGGCAGTAACCATGTAAGATTTTTTGCTGGCACCTTTGATGGGCAGCATCATAAAATCATGAATCTGAACCATCACTATACTGGAAATGAAGTTGTTCGAAATGGACTTTTCGGAGTTGTTTCTGACGGTGGTACATTAAAGAATTTACTTGTTATAGACGCTGATATTGACTCAAATGATGGTTCATTAATTGCCGGCATTTTGGCGGATTGGGTCAATGGCGGCACCGTTGAAAACTGCTACACAAGCGGAAAAATAGAAAACAATGTTGGCAGCAAGTTCGTTGGTGGGCTGATTGGTCAATGCACTTGGAGTACACAGGTAAAAGGCTGTGGCTCAGACGCCACGGTTATCAGTACAGAGTCCAATGAAGATGATGTTGATACCGTTGGCGGGCTGATTGGTCAGTGGGAAAACTCTGCGGACAGCTCGTCGATTACCGATTGTTGGTTTGGCGGTTCTGTTTCCTGCAATAATATCTATTCAGCTGTTGGTGGTATTCTCGGTGCAAACTTTGAAAACTTCTCTGGGAACAAGCCTGGCGTAATAATCAAAAATTGCATAGTTGCAACAAAAAACATCACTTGCGCTGAGCCTGGCAATATCACTTGGATTACAGCTGTTGTAAAGCCCCATGTTACCGACTGCATTTGGCCGGATACCCCTCCTGATGGTGTAACGCTTGATGAAGAAACATATCCTGATAATAAAGGCAATTACTTAGCCGTTGCTAAGCTGGTGGTAGATTGGGATGCAGGTACTGCGGGTGCCGACCCGACCTTTGATCAGTCATCGTGCGGCACTGCTGTCTCCAACTTCACCTCCGCAGATGTTCTTGCTGGCTTGCAAACCAATGCCGGTGCGGGCGTTGAATGGGTTGCCGGAATCGGTCATCCAACTTTTGTGTGGGATGACAATAACATCCTCGCTGATTACACAGCTGTCGATGCAGCCATCGCAAGGGCAACGGCTCTTGATAGCAGCCTTTATACAAATTATTCTGCGGTAAAAGATTCCATTAACTCTGTTGACCGAGCAAAAAGCAAAGCCCAGCAAACAGAGGTTGATGCAATGGCAAAGGCTATTGAAGATGCCATTGCTGCCCTGCAATACAAGGATGCTGATTACACAAAGGTTGATGCAGCCATTGCCAAAGCAAATGCACTAAACAAGAATGACTACAAAGATTTCTCCGGTGTGGAAACCGCTGTCAAAGCTGTTGTCCGTGGTAAAAATATTACGGAGCAATCTGAAGTAAACAAGATGGCAAAGGCTATCGAAGATGCGATTGCTGCTCTTGAGAAAAAGCCTGCCAGTACTAAACCGGGCACATCAGATAAGAGTCCGTTGACCGGCAATACAAGCAACCTTGCACTGTGGATTTCCCTACTGTTAGCCAGCGGCGGCGCAACCCTTGCTACAACGGTTGCCGGCAGAAAGAAAAAGTACAACAGATAATTGAATAGCATTCCCTTGCTCTATCTTCTGAGCAAGACAAAAGCGTCGTAGAAATACGGCGCTTTTTTGCAATGCATTTTACCGTGGAATAGATTTTTGCACGATGCTTTGACGGAGCCGATTCCATCACATACACAACCTGCATATCATGCGGAACGAAGAAAAATATAATGACCGCACCGACAACATAAAGCGCCAGATTGTGCGACAAAGCAATCACAAGCATACCAAGGCTCATGCCGAGCGTGTTGATAACAAGAAATATTTTTCTGCCGAATCTGTCTGATAACGGTTTATAAAAAATGGACAAAGCCTGAAAAGGAATGGCAATAAAGCTGACTATATCAAGCATGCCGACGCTTTTTTCCCGAAGCTTGACATCAAATCATTTGCGATTTCCGTTTTTATCAAAGTGCCGATTTGCGAAGCTATTTCATCCGTTACATAGATTAGGCTGACTATGAAAATCAAATAGATAATGTAATAGCTTTTTTTAGGCCTTGCCTTTTCTTTTTCCCACTTAGCAATTTATTTTTGCTTGCGTAGTGCCTTTTTCTCAAGCTGTTGATGAGTTAACTGCTTTTGCTTCATAAATAATCACCCGTTATTGACTGAATTTTTAAGTATCAATCTGATTTCATAATAGACAAATGAAAAATTCATGTTAAGCATTTTATTCAAATTATTCGCAATTTCGGAATAATACAACAATCCGAATTGCTATATTATAATATCGGCTGTAAAATCGACCAAAATTAAACTAAATATCATTGACAAATATCTCCTTTTACAATATAATGAAGGCAAATATACCGTTTATAAAGGAAGTGACTTAATGACGAAAAAAATAACAGCAATATTGTTGGCATTGTGCATGGCAATCTCAATTTTGCCGATGAGCGTTCAGGCGTCATCAAAGCCGGATATCAAAGTGGGCGATTATGTAAAAATGGGCACATATAATAATGCTTCGATTCTTTGGCGATGTGTAAGCATTGACGATAACGGTCCGCTTATGCTTGCGGACAGAATTATTGACACCCTTGCATATGATGCCAAAACAAATGACAACAGCAATTCAAAATCGCACAGCCGAAGCTATAAGCGTGATGATTACGGTTCTAACTATTGGAAAGACAGTAATATGCGCTCTTGGCTCAATTCAACCGCAGCTGCAGGCAAGGTTGATTGGCTTTGCGGCAATCCGCCGAAGGATGGCTATGTCAGCGGAACGGGTGCTTATAATGACAAAGCGGGATTTCTTAATGCTTTTTCAAAATCGGAAATTGCGGCAATGAAAACCGTTACCCAGCGCTCTCTTGTTTCTCATCCCGAATACAATAAGGGCATTGTCAATGGTGATGCAAATTCGGATTTGTATTACTATACAGACATTGCATATGCGGCAATAAATTACGATAGTGCATATTTTGAAACCACAACCGAAAAGGTTTTTCTTCTTGATGTAAAGCAGGCTAATGCCGTGTGGAAAAATCTTAAAGGTTATTATATTGCTTACAATAGCAACGGAATGGCTTGGCCTTATTGGCTTCGCACCCCTGTTACCGATTGCAATCACGATATGCGATACATCAGCTCAAGCGGTGAGGTTGGCAGATACGCTCCGTGGTATTCCGACTTGGGCGTAAGGCCCGCGTTTTATCTCGATTCCGAATATTTCGTTTCCACTTCGGGCAGCGGCTCACAAAGCAATCCTTATATCGGCTCTGCTCCAAATAAACAAGAGGCCGATTATACAATTTCGGAACCTGCCGAGGAGGCTAATCCCGACTGGAATGTCAGCACCGAGCAAAGTATTCAGCTCACTTTAGGACCATGGTATTCCGGTGACGGAAAATACGCCAACTCCACCATCCCTGTTTATACAATTCAAAAAACACGCAGCGACACGGAAAATATGGTTGTTGTTGTTTGCGGCGAGGGATATACAAAAAGTCAGCAAGGCAAATTTATCAACGATGTTAAACGACTTTGGCAGGAGGCCATGAAATATGAGCCATATCGCAGTTATGCCGACAGGTTCAATGTTTACGCTCTTTGCACAGCTTCCGAATCAACTTTTGATAATGGCGGAAGTACATTCTTTGATGTTATAGTTGACAAATATAATTCTCCTGTTATTTCCAACAACCTCCACGGAAGCCAATGGAAAAATCATATTTTTGAAAGATGTATCGGGCCGGAATTTATTGAGAAAATCCACGATGCTCACATCAAAAAAACAACCGACCCGAATACAATTCCGATGAAGCCGAACGGTGAGTCGAACGAATATGAGCCGTATTATTATGTTCACGATTATATTGCCCAGTTCGCTATGGTTGTAAATACAACGAATGATTTCGGCGGTGCTTATAATAACCGTGAATACGGTTTTCATTATTTCATTTCGCCGTCAGACAGCTACCGTGCACCAAAGACCTTTGCACATGAGCTTGGGCACAGCCTGCTTGGCCTCGGTGATGAATACAGCACCGGGTATTTGCTTGAAGATAAAGAGCTGAAATCGCTTAATCTTTCCTCGGTTGAAGACCCCGAAAAAATAAAATGGAGGCAGCTTTTAGGCTTTAGAAACACCTATACCTGCCGCAATGCATACGGCTCAAAAATGCTTGTTTCAAGCTATGAGTGTATAATGAGAGATACTAATTATCAATTTTGCGAAGTTTGCCGCTTGCAGGGCTTCAAGCGAATGTCTCAGCTTGTTAATGATATAGATCTCTATGTTGCGCCTCCCGAAGTTAAGGAGTACACGGGCGCTTATTCAAGCCCCTCAGATTTTACCGACCTTGAAACAAGCTCATATTATACTTATACGTATAATCGCAGCGACCGGCTTTTGAGCGGCAACAGCAAAAGCAGATTTAATACCGATATGAGCGGCAAAAAAATCGAGCTTCGCACCGTTATCCAAAACATTTCCGATAAGAAAACCCGTCAGCTTAAATTCAAAATGTGGATTAAGCATTCCGACGGTAGCGTTGCAACAGATTCGTCGGGAAATCCGCTTCAAACAGTACAAACCTTTGATATTCCGACTTGGAATGACAAAGCGAATTTTTGGCCGATCGGCGCTTTGGATCATATCAAAAGCGACTTTAATTCGGGCCTGAAAAGCTGCTCGCTTATTTATCAAATTCCGTCTGATGCACAGCTTAAGAACGGCGATACCGTGGCATTTCAGGTGCTCGATGAAAACGGAAATGTGCTTGCAGACGACAATACGGAAACACAGCGCTACACAACCGTTTCAATTCAGTATAAATTTGAGGACGGCTCTGAAATTCCAAACACTGCCGGCGGAACATTTACCGTGCCATACGGCACAAAGCTTGATTTAACACCGGCAAAAACACTTTATGATTATGAATTTATAAAGGTTGACGGCTTGAATAAGCCTATTGTTTCGGACGGAACGGTTGTTACATATTATTACAAAAATAAAAACGAAGAACACACTCACAATCTGACTTTGGTTGCTGCGAAAGCTGCCACCTGCACTACTGCGGGCAATTCCGCATACTACACCTGCGATGGCTGTGACAAGTGGTTCGCAGATGCAACAGGATCGGTAGAAATTACCGATAAAACCAGTGTGAAGATTCCGGCTCCCGGACATACCGCAGGCACAGAATGGAAGTCTGATGATACTAACCACTGGCATGAATGTTCTCGTTGCCACGACAAAAAGGACGAAGCGGCTCACGATTACGGTTCTGACAATGTTTGCGACACCTGCGGATATTACAAAACTGTACCGCACACTCACAATCTGACTTTGGTTGCTGCGAAAGCTGCCACCTGCACAGAGGGCGGTAAGGAAGCATACTACAAGTGCGAAGGTTGTGGCAAGTTCTATGAAGATGTACTCGGTACAAAGGAAATAACCGACCTTGCATCTTGGGGCAATATTGCTAAGATTGCCCACACCACAAAGCAAACCGTAACAAAGGCAACCCCAACAGCAAACGGCAAGATAGTAAATTACTGTTCGGTATGTAAGAAAACTCTTTCAACGACAGTAATTCCAAAGGCATCAAGCATAAAGCTTAAAGCAACATCATTAACATATAACGGAAAGGTTAGAACACCTAAGGTTATTGTTAAGGACAGAACAGGAAAGACACTTGTTAAGAATACTGACTATACTGTGTCTTATGCAAAAGGCAGAAAGTATGTTGGCAAGTACGCAGTAAAGATTACCTTTAAGGGTAAATACAGCGGAACAAAGACGCTTTATTTCACAATCAAGCCAAAGGCAACAAGTATTTCCTCACTTAAAGCAGGTTCAAAGAAGTTTACAGTAAAGTGGAAGAAGCAGGCTACACAGACAACAGGCTATCAGGTACAGTACAGTGCCTCAAGTAAATTCAGCAAGGCTAAGACCGTAACAGTAGGCAAGAATACAACAGTATCAAAGAAAATTTCAAAGCTTTCGGGCAAGAAAAAGTATTATGTAAGAGTTCGCACCTATAAGACAGTTAAGATTAACGGCAAATCCATAAGGATTTATTCAGGCTGGTCAAAAGCTAAGACTGTTACAACAAAGAAATAAAAACTATACCGTAACCTTTGATTCTGCCGGTGGCTCTGCAGTAACGACTCAGACTATCGAAGAAGGTCAGAAGGCAACCAAACCTGCCGCTCCTACCAAGTCTGACGATACCACCAAGCCTTCGGATGATGTTCAGAATCCGCAGACCGGCGACAACAGTATGAGTGGCTGTGGATCGCTCTGCTGTTCGTCAGCGGCTTCGGAGTTGTGACAACTACTGTTTATACTAAATTAGACGAAGCAATTTCTGATGCTGTTAAAACTGGGAAAATCACTCAAGAAGAAGCGAACGCAGCTTACAAATAAATATACGAGGCTTGTCTTAAAAAAGACGAGCTCAAAATGACAATGAAACTGTCACTCTCTGGAGACACTAGGAGTGACAGTATAATCATCATAAATAAAATGAATCTTCGGCATCAACCCACATCTGCATAGTTCCATCAAGGTATAGTCTTGCATATTCAAGTGGTTCATCAATAGCAAGTGCATTTAATGCACAATCTAATCTGGGTGTTGTTTTTAAATTCTTTTCTGCTTCCCAGCAGTCAATGCGGAGCATATAGCCAGCAGAAGTATAAACATCAATGCTGTTGCGTTGTGGATTGTATTCTGCAAATATTGTTCTCATCGTATCAAATCTCCTTATCATTCAATCAATCATTTGTTACAAAAATCAGAAGCATTTCAATCAGTTCACCATGTCGTTTTTATTTTGTGTTATACTGTTTTAGAGGATTTTCTTTTCCTTGTATTTTCCCTTATCAGGGTTCATAAATCCATATGGGAAGATATAACATAAGGGAAAGTCTAAGGGAAAGATCACCTGCGACAAACTTAGTGTTTTCAAGGGATTCAGAGATATTTGATAATAAAATATAACAATTATTAAATCCCTTGGAATACATGAAA
>OJRI01000674.1_pt1 | contig 22659 bp, 14 predicted proteins | sample 1599151 | NCBI WGS metagenome assembly OJRI01 (sample SAMN03922457, study PRJEB24848) | human gut metagenome | isolation source: stool sample | host: Homo sapiens | place: Germany | collected 2009-11
TACGAGATGTAGAGAGGTCTCGTGGGCTCGGAGATGTGTATAAGAGACAGGCAGAGAGGTAGGAATCGTAGAGTTAAAGAGCGGTATAAGGCTACTGGCTCAACTTTGTTAAAGTTAGTGGCAGAACGCTTCTTATATCCTTTTAATACTACCACTACTGTAAAATCCAGTTTTGTTGATTATAGTAGGCACATTTACTTACTTTGCTTACTATAAAAAAGCTGCTTATGTCGAAATGAAAGAGCTGCCGGCGGGGCAGCTCTTTTATTTCTTTTTGTGGATTTTGCTAAGGTGGGTCAGCAGCCGCCGCAGCAGCCGCCTTCTTTGTGGTCGCCGCAACCGTCGCCGCAGTCGCCGCCGTGGCAGCACCCGCCGCAGCCGTGCTGCATTTGCTTCAGCTCCTCGGCCGTGATGGGGCGCACGTCCACCACTTCGCCTTCGTAGCGCACCGTGCGGTCGGCGAAGGGATGGTTGAAGTCCATCGTCACGTGTGTGTCGCTGATGTCAAGCACGCGGCCCAGCACGCGTTCCTGGTTCTCGGTGAGCATGTTGAGCATGGCGTCCACTTTCACCTCCTCGGCGAGCTGGCCGTCGACGGTGAAGATTTCTTTTTCGAGTTTCATCACCATCTGGTCGTTGCGGTTGCCGAAAGCGGCTTCGGGCGGGAGCGTCACTCCGAACTTGTCGCCGGCCTTGAGGTCTTTGAGGGCCATGAGCAGACCGGGCGTCACGCCGGGCGTCACGCCGTATACAATGGTGTCGGGGGCGTCCTTCGGTGTCTCGAAGAGCAGTTCGCCGCTCTTGTCGTCGGTAAGTTTATATGCGAAGGCCACGAACATGTCCTGGCCTACTGTCACTTCTTTCTGATTTTTCATTTATCTGTTTCGTTTTATTATTTTATGTGCTGTCATTGTGCGGGGAGGTCGTCGGGGTCTCCGGCGCCTTCTCCCTCTGTGGCTTCCTCTTCATCCTCTTCGAGTCCTTCGGGATGTTTCAGCTCGAACTGCTCGGTGGGAATCATCACGTTGAAGAAGAACTTGTCTGCCACGCGGTTCTTGAGGCGGCGTGCGGTCTCCTCTTCGGGCGACACCATGAGTATGTCGTAGCCGGGATAAGTGTTGAAATCCACATCGGTGGCCTCATACCCGAGCAGTTGCACCATATCGTATTCGTGCATCGGGGTGATGACATACCAGGCGTTGTCCACGTCCTCGCCGGTGCCGGTGCTCTTGATGGCGGCGAGCAGGTTCTCGAGGCGGAACTCCCATATCTTGGCGCGGTAAGATTTCTCCTTCTCGCGCAGGGCGTGCACAAGGAACGACATGTGGCGCAGGTCGAAGGGGTTGTCTTCGAGGCTGAGCTCGGCATATTTTATCAGCGTGTCCACCTCCTCCTTGGTGTGCTTGGTTTTCTTTTTCAGCTCGTCGGTCTTGTCGTCGTACTGTGTGCGGCGGTAGGGGTCGTAGTCTTCCTGGAACATATACCCCAGGTAGAAGTAGCGGAACTCCTCGGGGGTCATCACCGTGTCTCGTTTCTCGTATTTTTTCTTCAGCTTGGGGAAGTAGAAGGGGCTTTTGGGGTTTAGTGTTTCGCTGCGTATTTTGCCGAGGTCGGGTTTTTCGGTTTTGATGACGCGCGGGCCGGATGAACGCTGCGGTTGCTGCGAACGTTGTGCCTGGAGGATGAAAGCGCACATCACGGCATACGAGACGGCGCAGAGGGCAAGAAGATATTTCAGTAAGTTTGAAGTTTTCAGCATGTCTGGGGTATTATGAATTGAGGTGAGCTAATAAGTTGCGTAAGTGGCGATGGCCACTACGGCGGCCACGCCTGTCATCATCACTGCGATGGCGATGGGAAAGCCCTTGGCCAGCAGGTATTTGAAGAAACGTCCGGAGCGCAGGTTCACCCCGGCGCCGTCGGGGGTGTTGGTGAAGAGGAGGAAACCGAAGAAGGTGCCTGCGGCGGTGGCAAGGATCATCAGGCCGTAGATTAGCGAGAGGCTGCCGGCGCCTACGGTGAATCCGAGGAGGCCGACGCTCATTCCGGCGAGGGCGCCGACGGTCATGTAGCCGGTTCCGCGTTTCTGCGCGCGGACGGCTGCCGGTTGCAGTACGACGGAGGTCATCACCACGAGCGTCATGCACAGCCAGCCTATGAGGATGACGTTGTTGATGGGCAGCAGAGGCAGGCCGTCGCTGCCGGTGGCGAAGCTGAGCGTCAGCAACCCCAGGTAAGAGGCCGCCGGTGCCAGCAGTTGGCGCCGCCCTTGCAGGAAAAGCGATACCACCCACAGGAGGACCGCCAATATGATGAATGCTACTGCCATAGTTTTTTCAGGTTATTACTATATAACGCTTGAAACGGGAAAAATATTATATCCTGCCTCCCGGAGCGCAGTTTCACTCCCGGGGCTCGGCGTCGGGTGCGGGAGTTTCTGACTTTTCCTCCGGCTGCGGTCGTGACGTTTCCGGTTTTTTAAGTTCCGGATACGCCACACGCGAATGGTAGATGGTGGCCAGACGCTTCTTGAAAGTGTCTTTCACCTCGCCGAGTTCGCGGAAGGATAGCGGCGACTCTGCCAGCAGCCCGTCCTTCACCTGGCTGTCCACTATCTTGTCTACCAGCGCGTTGATGGAGGCTTCGGAGTAGTCTTTCAGCGAGCGGGAGGCGGCCTCCACGGCGTCGGCCATCATCAGTATGGCGGTTTCCTTGCTCTGCGGGTTGGGACCGGGATAGCGGAATTTATCCTTGTCCACGGGTTTGCCGTTGCTTTCGTTGACCGCCGTGTTGTAGAAGTATTTTGTGATGCCGCGGCCGTGGTGCTCCGTGATGAAGTGCTGTATCACCTCGGGGAGCTTGCTCTTGGCGGCCAGCTGCAGCCCGTAGGTGACGTGGCGGATAATTTTGCGTGCCGACGTTTCCGGGTCGAGTCCGGCGTGCGGGTTCACGCCGTGCTGGTTTTCGGTGAAGAAGACGGGGCTTTCGAGCTTGCCGATGTCGTGGTACAGGGCACCGGTACGCACCAGCTGCACGTTGGCGCCGATGCGCAACGCGGCCTCGGAGGCGAGCATGGATACCTGCATGGAGTGTTGGAAAGTGCCCGGCGCCTCCTGTGCCAGACGGCGCAGGAGCGGCGAGTTGATGTCGCTCAGTTCAACCAGTGTAACCGTGGAGGTGAACCCGAAGATGCGCTCGATGATGAAAATGAGTATGTAGGCGAAAGCCAGGATGATGCTGTTGATGCCGAAGAGTCCTATCATGTGCCACGAGAAGTGGTTGAGGTCGCCGTTGAGGATGAGGTTGAAGATGAAGTAGCACACCGAATAGGCTATGAAGGAGAAGAAGGCGGTGCGCACCAGTTGCGAGCGGCGCGACAGTTGGTGGAGGCTGAATGTGGCCACGAGGCCCACGCACAACTCCATGCCGATGAACTCGAAGGGATAGGTGGCCAGCAGTGCGCAGATGAGTACCGTCATCAGCAGCGAGAATATGGCCGTCCGCGCGTCGAAGAATATCAGTATCACCACCGGCAGGGCGGCGAAGGGCACCAGGTAGATGCCGTTGGTGATGTTCTCGAACAGGATGATGGTCAGCGCTATGAAGAGCGTGATGAAGGTCATCAGGAAAGCCATCTTGCGCACATTGGCGAAGAAGTGCGGCCTGTACATGCCCATGAACAGGTAGAGCAGCGTCACGCACAGGAAGATGTACAGTACCTGGCCGGCCATGAAGTACGTGTCCTGGTCGATGGCCTGCGAACTCTTTGACAACATCTCCTGGAAGGTGTTCAGGTTGGTGTAGATCTGCGGGGTTATGATTTCGCCGCGGTCCACGATGCGCTGCCCTTTCTTTATGACGCCCTGCGCGCCGGTGACGTTGAAGTATTCCTGGTCGCGGTATTTCTTGTCGAGCACCGAGTCGAGCACCACGTTGGGGACTATGCTGAGGTTGAGGGCTTTGGAGATTTCCGGTGACATTCGTGCGTCGGGGAGCCCCTTGAAGCGCGCCGTGTACAGCGAGTCGATGAGGGTATAGGCCATGGCGGGCGACACCATGCCGGTGGCCGCCACTTCGGAGACGGCGTCGGGGTCGCTCTCCGTCTCCGACATCCGCACCTTCATGCCGGTGTAGTTGCTCACGTTGGTATAGATGGCCGGTTCCATGACCCCCTCCTTGTAGACCTGCCGCATGAGGTTTTCGACGGTCTGGACATCGTGCGGGTTGACGTCCTTGGCGGCCATGCGGAAAGTCTCCACGGCCTTGTTCTCGGCGGCGGGGTCGCGCTTCACGAAGGGGACGAAATGCTTGTCGAGGCTGTCGCGCAGGAATCCCAGCGTGGTGGAGTCGCGCATCACGGGCATGTCGAAGGGCGCCGTCAGCAGCGGGTAGCGCCAGGGCTGGTTCAGTTCGTAGCTGTATGACTGGCGGTCGGCGTGCGGAAGCAGCAGCGCCACAACTGTGGTGAGCAGCAGCGCCATGGCCGTGCGCACCATGTTTATCTTCGAAAACAGTTTCTTCATATCTAAGTTACGGCGCCCGTAGCGGGACACCGTCGGGTTTTAATTGATTCTGATTCAGTGCTGTACCCGGGGCGGTCAGCTCACGCGGCTCACGTTCCGCACCCCCTTCACCTTGCCGATGGCCTGTATCACCTTGTCGAGCGTTGCGGTAGTGTCTATCTGCACCGTAATGCTGGCGTTGAACACCGTGCCGTCGGCCGTGATGCTCAGGGCGCGGATGTTGATGCCGAGTTCCTCGCCGGAGACGGAGTTGGCTATGTCGCCTATCATGCCGAGGCGGTCGAGCCCTTCGATTTCGAGCGTTGCGGTGAAGCTGTCGGCTTTTCCCTCCCAGCGGGTGGCCACAAGGCGCGAGCCGAAGGCCGTCTTCAGCCGCATCGCCGTGGTGCAGTTCAGCTTGTGCACCACCACGTTCTCGTCGTCGTCCACGAATCCCAGCACATCGTCGCCCGGCACCGGACGGCAGCAGGATTCCAGGCGGTAGTTGGGGTTGTCGCCGGGGCGCAGCACATAGACCTCCTTGCGGTTTATTTGCTTCTTGCGGTCTTTCTCCTTGCCCCCTTTCTTCTTGGAGGAGAAGGGGTTGCGCAGAATCTTGGAGAGCAGCGACGAGCGAGTGCGCCCCAGTTCCTGGAGTTCAGGCGCCTTGAGGTCTATCTCGTCGCTGGCAAGCATCAGGTAGAACTCCTCCTCGCTGGAGAGGTGGTAGTTGCTGACGAGGCGCGACACCATTGACTGCGAGAACTGCAGCCCCTTCTTTTCGAGGAACTCGAGGAAGATGTTCTTCCCCTTGAGGGCCAGGGAACGGCGGTCGCGGCGCAGGATGGCGCGCAGGCGGTTCTGCGCCTTGGCGGAGTGGCAATACTGTATCCACTCCGGTTGCGGCTGCTGCGTGGCCGAGGTGATGATTTCCACCTGGTCGCCGCTTTCCAGCACGTGGGAGATGGGCACCAGCTTGTGCGAAATTTTCCCCGCCATGCAGTGGATGCCCAGCTCCGAGTGGATGGCGAAGGCCAGGTCGAGCACCGTGGAGCCGGCCGGAAGCGTGTAGAGGTCCCCCTTCGGGGTGAAGACGTAGATCTCCGAACTGAAGAGGTTCAGCTTTATGGTGTCGAGGAAGTCTATGGCGTTGGGTTCCGGGTTGGCCAGGATGTCCTTGATGGTGCCAATCCAGTTGTCCAGCTCCGTTTCCTCCTCGTATACTCCGGTCTTGTATTTCCAGTGGGCGGCATAGCCGAGCTCGGCTATGTCGTCCATCTTGCGCGAGCGTATCTGCACCTCTATCCACTTGCCTTCGGGTCCCATCACGGTGAGGTGCAGGGCGCGGTATCCGTTGGCCTTCGGGGTGGAGGTCCAGTCGCGCAGCCGCTCGGGGTGGGTGCGGTGCCCGTCGGTAAAGAAGGTGTATATCTGCCAGCATTTTATCCTTTCCAGCGCGTCATCGTCGTTCTCGAAAATCACGCGCACGGCATAGATGTCGTATATCTCGTTGAAGCCCACATGCTTGTTCTCCATCTTGTTGTAGATGGAAAAGGCGCTCTTCACGCGGGCCTTTATCTCATATTTGAAGCCGGCGGCGTCAAGCTTCTTGCGCACCGGAGCCACGAACTTCTCCACTATCTGCTCGCGGTGGGCGTCGGTCTCGTTGACGAGCGACACTATCTCGGCATACTTGGCCGGGTGCTCGTAGCGGAAGGCGAGGTCCTCGAGTTCGGTTTTTATCTTGAAGAGGCCGAGGCGGTGGGCCAGCGGCGCGTAGACGTATAGCGTCTCGCCCGCTATCTTGAACTGCTTTTCGGGGCGCATGGAGCCGAGCGTGCGCATGTTGTGCAGGCGGTCGGCCATCTTGATGAGCACCACGCGCACATCGGTGGACATCGAGAGCAGCAGTTTGCGGAAATTTTCGGCCTGCAGCGAGGCCTTGGCGCCGAAAATGCCGCCCGAAATCTTGGTGAGGCCCTCCACTATGGAGGCTATCTTCTCGCCGAAGGTGGCCGCTATGTCGTCGCGGGTATATTCGGTGTCCTCCACCACGTCGTGGAGCAGCGCGGCACAGATAGAGGTGGAACCCAGTCCCAGCTCCGAGATAACGATTTTCGCCACTGCTATGGGGTGCATGATGTAAGGCTCGCCGCTGCGGCGACGAACCCCGGCATGGGCCCGCCGCGCAAAACGGTAGGCCCGCTCTATGATTTCTACTTTCTTGCGGTGGTTGGAGCTAAGATAGGCCTGGAGCAGCTCCTGGTAGGCCTGCTCTATCATCGCGTTTTCCTCTTCCGGTGTATATTCGTGGTGCTCTTCTTTTGTCATAGGCAGTGCTCTCCGATGTCCGTGAAAACCAATGGAATAATAGTGTCAGCCGGATTTCCGCGACGCGGGCAATGCCCGGCGGCGATCGGGGTCGTGGAACTGACGAATGCAAAGATAACAAAAATCCCCGGTTCCCGCAAATAATTTTCCAAGTTTCTAAAAGTTTTGAGAATTATGAAGCAAATAAAGTATAGTATGCGCAGTAAGTATATATGCTTTTTATAAACAGAAGTTCAGGACGTATGATTCTAATAATATGCAGTATCTGTATTGCATAGTGCTTCCGCCAGGAAGCAGATTTTTCCGTAACCCCGTACGCCGTCAGGCGTGCGGGGTGAGAGGTAAGGCAAGACAAAAGGGTGTACCAAAAACTTCATTTTGATACACCCTCTTCTTTTCCGTTATGCGGGTTGGTGAACTTTGGCGGGGAGGGGTCAGAAGCGCTCTTTGATTAGGCCGGCACGGAAGGCCGTCAGCAGCAGCTTGAGTTCTTCGATCTGGCGCAGAAGGTCGCGGCCTATGTCGGTGTCGCGCACGTTGAGGCGCTGGGCGTTGAACTCCACTATCTGTGTGGTGGAGACGATGTCGGTGCCGCGCTTCACGGCGTCTTCGGCCGAGGTGAAGGGGTCGTGCTGCACCAGCTGGAAGCCGCGGCTGTGGTAGACCAGCGTGTAGCCTGCTATGCCGGTGGTGTCGTGGTAGGCTTTCGAGAAACCGCCGTCAATGACCATCATCTTGCCGTCGGCCTTTACCGGCGTCTCGCCCTTGGAGGCTTTTACGGGGACATGGCCGTTGATGATATGGCCGTGTTCCGCCTCGAGGCCGAACTCGCGCAGTATCTTGTCGCAGATGTCGGCCTGTTCGCGCAGGTGGTAATAGTGCCCTTTCTCCTCGTGTCGTATGGCCTTGTCGGTGAGGAAGTAACGCTCGAAGGTGGCCATCTTGGACTTGTCGAACAAGGGGGAGTCGGCGCCGCACCAGAGGTACCAGTAATAGTCTATTGCGAACTCGCGGTCTGCGGCTGTGGCGGCGGGGTCGAAGGCCTGGCGCATCAGTATGTCCACCTTGTCGAGCAGGGCGCGCCCCTTGTAGCTCTTATCGCCGATTTTCACCTCCTTGAAAGAGCCGTCTTCGTTGAGGGGCACGGAGGCGTGGAACAGCAGGTTGTTGTTGGTGCAGGCATACATGGAGCCGTGGGAGAACATGATTTCGATGTGCTTGCGCAACTTGTCGCTGCCGCGGAAGGAGTTTACCAGCTTCTTCACCAGCGAGGCCTCCTCTTCGGTGAGGCGGTAGGGGTCGGCGGGGTCTACGGTGGGGAAGTTCATCTCCGGCATCTCGAAGACGCGTCCCTCGATGGTTACGGTGCCGTTTTCGCGGTCAAGGGTGTGGAGGATGTCACGGGCGCCCATGTCCCACTCCGGGTGGCGCGCTATGATGTCGTGTTCCAGCTTCCACTGTATAATGGAGATGGCCTTGTGCATACGGGCCGTGAGCAGGCGGTTTTTCTGCGCTATCTCGGTGTCCTCGAACTCCACCTTCGGGAGGAAAACGGTGCAGGGGTCGTCGCCGTAGACGTCCATTGCGAACGATGCCAGCGGCACGAGGTTGATGCCGTAGCCGTCTTCGAGGGTAGCCATGTTGGCGTATCGCAGCGAGATGCGCAGCACGTTGGCGATGGAGCTGACGTTTCCGGCGGCGGCGCCCATCCACAGGGCGTCGTGGTTGCCCCACTGTATGTCGTAGTTGCGGTAACGGCTCAGGCGGTCCATGATGAGGTGGGCGCCGGGGCCGCGGTCGTAGACGTCGCCCAGGATGTGCAGGTGGTCGATGCTCAGTCGCTGTATGACGTTGCCCATGGCCTTGATGAAGTCGTCGGCCTGGCCGGTCTCGATGATGGTCTCGATGATGCGGTGGTAGTACGACTGCTTGTTGGCGGCGCCGCTTTCGTGGAGCAGCTCCTCGATGATGTAGGCATACTGTTTCGGGAGAGCCTTGCGCACCTTGGAGCGGGTGTACTTCTCGGAGACGCGCTGCAGCACGCGCACCAGGCGGTGGAGCGTTATCATGTAGAAGTCGTTCATGTTGCACTCCGACTGTTTGATGTCGGCGAGCTTGCGCGCGGGATAGTAGATGAGGGTGCAGAGCTGGCGTATCTCCTCGTCGCGCATGGTGGCGCCGAAGAGTTCTTTGACTTTGCGCTTGATGTTGCCGGAGGCGTTCTTGAGGATGTGGATGAAGGCTTCGTGTTCGCCGTGGATGTCGGCCACGAAGTGTTCCGTGCCTTTCGGGAGGCTCATGATGGCCTCGAGGTTGATGATTTCGGCCGCGGCGGCGGTGCTGTTGCCGAAGTTCCGCGAGAGGATTTCGAGCAGCCGCATGTTCTTGCGGGCCTGTGCGATGGTGTTCATGGTATATTTAGGTTGTATGTTCAGGTTTGGTTCAAGATTAGCTGAAAGGGTGGGGGAGAGGAGGTTTGTTTTTTCGGGGAGCGGCCTGGAAGGTAGGGGAGACCGCTCTCCGTGTAGGGTCAGTGGGGAGCGGTTACCGCAGCCGCAGGGTTGCGTCGGCGATTCGGCGCATGGCCTCGCGGATGTTGCGGTCGGAGGTGGCGAAGCTGAGGCGGATGTGTCCGGGTGCACGGAATGCTTCGCCGGCCACGGTGGCCACGCGTGCCTCTTCGAGCAGGAAGAGGGCGTAGTCTTCGGAGCTGCGGATTACGCGGTCGCCGAAGCGGCGGCCGAGCAGCGCCGAGACGTCGGGGAAGAGGTAGAAGGCGCCTTGCGGTTCGCTGACGCGCCAACCCTCCACTCCGGTGGCGAGGCTCACGATAAGGTCGCGACGGCGGCGGAAGACGCCGCACATCTCGCTGACACAGGTCTGCGGCCCCAGGTAAGCGGCCTCTGCCGCTTTCTGCGCTATGGAGGAGGCGCCCGAGGTGGTCTGGCTCTGGAGCTTGGCCACGGCGTCGGCCACCGGTTGCGCGGCGGCGAGGTAACCGATGCGCCAGCCGGTCATGGCGTAGGCCTTGCTGACGCCGTTGACCAGCACCACGCGGTCGCGCACTTCTGCAAACTCGCACAGCGAATGCACGCGGCCTCCGAAGTTGATGTGTCCGTAGATTTCGTCGGAAAGGACGAAGACCTGCGGGTGGCGCTCCAGCACGGCGGCGAGGGCAGCCAATTCGGTGCGCGAGTAGATGGCGCCGGTGGGGTTCGACGGCGTGTTGAGCATCAGCAGTACGGTGCGCTCGGTGATGGCCTCCTCAAGTTGCGCGGGCGTTATCTTGAACCCTTGCTCCATCGGGGCGTAAAGCTCCACCGGGACGCCGCCTGCCAGTTTCACCATCTCCACGTAGCTCACCCACGCCGGGGTGGGGATAATCACCTCGTCGCCGGGATTCACCAGCGTCAGCACGGCGTTGCTGAGTTCCTGCTTGGCGCCGTTGCCCACCACTATTTGCTCGGGGGTGAACTCCAGGCCGTTGGCGCTCAGCAGGTTGTCGCAGATGGCACGGCGCAGCGACAGGTATCCCTGCACCGGGGAGTAGTGCGAAAAATTGTCGTCGATGGCACGCCTGGCCGCCTCCTTGATGTGGTGGGGAGTGTCGAAGTCGGGTTCGCCGACAGCCATGTTTATGATGTCCACGCCGGAGGCACGCAGTTCCGCGCTCTTGGAGGACATGGCAAGCGTCGCAGACGGCGACAGGGCGCTGACACGCCGCGAAATTGTCTCTCTATTCATTCCGTTACTTTTTTACTCGTTAATTTTGAGTTTTTCCGGGGTAATAGATTCTGAGCGCAAAAGTAACGATAAATATGTGAACTCGCAAATTTTTATGGGTAAAAAGAACGGGTCCGCATAGGCCCGTATAGAAATCGTATTAAATCCTTTTATGCCGCGGCAGTGGCAGCCGCTCGTTTTTTCTTTTTTCCGGCTCGGCCGGTGAGAAGCCTTTGCGCGGCCGGCCAGACCCGCCCCAGCAGCCGGTAGCAAAGCATGATGCTTGCGCCCAGGCAGATATAAGAGAGAATCACGCATGAGGCCACGCCAATGTCGGAGGTGGGTTTCACCACGGCGAAGACCAGAAACTGCATATCGTAGATTATCAGCCAATGGGAGGCGAAAATCATGAAAGAGAGTCCCGGAAAGCGGTCACTCAGCGCGTGTGGCCCGAGCAACCGTTGCCGCAGGTCGCTCTTACCCCACGCCAGCGCCCCGGTGAAGGCTATGACAAGTGCGCAGGGCACGGAAAACGGCTTGAGCGCGACTGCCGATTGCCATCCCGTGGTGAAACACATCACGAAGCCCGCGAGTCCCAGAGTGCCGAAGATGATGCACGCCGCGCGTATGTGGCGCCGCATCTCGGCCACGGGGTCTTTACGCAGAATGGCGAAGGTGCTGCCGGCACTGAAAAACAGAAGGGACTGTGTGATGGTGAGGATGTAGCCGAAGGTGAAGACCATCATGCATACGGCCCATACACACCACATCACGGCGATGACTTTCCAACTGAACCGGTTGACGAGCCAAAAGATGACCGGTGAAATCAGAACCATGGTCATCAGCTCGCGGATGAACCATAGCGGCGGGATATGCGGCGGGTTCACGAATCTCAGGAAGAAGACGCCGGGCGTCATGTCGAAATGGCCGTTGGCCAGCGACGGCGCTATGGCGGTAAACAGCGGCGTGAAATGCAAAGCCTGATAGCCGACCATCAGCAGATTCCATAAGAGATAAGGGACGAGCAGACTCCAGAAACGGCTACGCAGTTTACGTTTGTAAATGTCGCCGCTGAAACCGGAACTGAAAAAGAGGAATCCCGAAATGAAAAAGAAGCAGGGAACGGAAAAATCGGATATAAACGTCTTGACGAAATATTCGAGGCCCTGTGCCACGGGATATTGGCTGAAATCGTACTCAATCCCCTTTACATGGAAATTGCGGAGCGTGAAAACGTGTACGGCCATAACCGCGAAGGGCAGTACGAACCGCATTATGGCTATGGAGCGTGACGTCTCCTGCGATACTCCCCCGGTGCGCTGAAGCTCTTCCTTCAAAACTTCATTCCTTTGTGTCATTGTTCGTTTGAAAGCATTATCAACTGAAATAACGCCGCAAACCGCCCCGATATTGTCTGCCTGACATGGTCGCCGTTCTGAACAGGCAAGTGCGTTTTTACGGTTTGTCTACCTTTATTTCAAAAAAATATTGCTAAATTTGCAACCTAAAATCATAATCAAATGAAACATTCACGCTTAGCTTACCGTTTCGCATCGCGCATCGGAGCGCTCCTGCTCCTTGCGGTGCTCCTGCTCGCCTCCTGTTCCAAGGACAAGAACGAGAAGGCCGAAGCCCTCTTCTCCACAGTTCCCGAAAAGGCCCAGGCCGTGGCCCTCGTTGACATTGAAAAAATAACCGACGACTTCGGGTCGCTCGACGCCCTGTTCTTGCGCCTGCCGGAGGGCGACACCGCCAAGGGCGCCGAGGCCAAGGACCTCCTCTCGACCCTCGACATGACCGGCTACGCGGTAGTCTTCGCCGACGGCTTCCACTGGTATGTCACTACGCTGCTCGACGACCCCTCGGCTTTCATGGAGAAATATTCAAAGGATGAGAAAGGAGGCGCCTTCGTCGAGAAGAACGGCGTCAACGTGCTCGGCAGAGTGGCCGTAAAGGATGACCAACTTTGGATAAAACTTAACGGCAACGAAGTAGACCCGCTCGACATAAAGGGCTACGCCGCACTTTCGGACAACGACTCGTTCATGGCCTGCAAGTACCACGAAAAGATGGTGGAAAGCGGCCGCGACGTGGCTTTCCTGGGCTCGCTGGACGGAATGCTTTCCCAGGTGGTGAAAGGGCAGTCGGACAGTACCATGGCGCAGCTTGTCATCTCCACGCTCTTCAAGGACGCACGGTACCTGGCCGGAACCCTGGCCTTTGAGAAAGGGAAAGGGGAGGCCGCCGTCGAGGTCCTCGACTCCAAATTCGGCCTCGCCCCGTTCCTGCTCCCCACAGGGACGGTAGACGTCAACACGGTGAAACGGCTCGGCGAGACGGCCGAACTCGTGTGTGCCGTGGCCATACCCTCTAAGCTCGTAGACAAGGTGGAGTCGCTCGGCAAAGTCTTCGGCGGCGCACTGCCCGATGTCTACCTCAACATATTACGACCCATCGACGGCACTGTGGCTGTATGCGGCGGTACGGCACCCCCCTCCATGTCAGGGATTGTAACCACCAATGGCTCTGACACTTCAGCCCTCTTCGGCATGATAAACTCCGTCGGCAACATGACGGTGAAGAAGGATGGCAACCTCGTTATTTTCAATCAAGGAGAACCCGTGGCGGGTCCGCTGAACGTGGCCGAGCAGGCCGACCTCATGAAAGGGGTGATGGCCGGATTTGTCAATAACGGCGAGTCGAAATACATGCACGGAATATCCCGCGTTTTCGTGGGCCTTTATCCCGACAAAGGCTCCGTGCGCCTGAAATGTATTTTCTTCGGCAACGACCCCAAAGCCAACATCCTCAGCAACATCAAATTCAAATGACGCCGACGCTTCCATTCCAGCACATAGACAAGATAGAGATACTCAGGGCGCTCCCCCGCGTGTTCCGCGACACGCGCCCCGAGTCGGAAATATGGCTCACCGACCTTGCGCTCAGCCGCCCCGACTATTATATGGTGGAGGCGGAGAGCGGCACCGGCAAGTCGAGCCTTTGCGCCTACCTCTACGGCTCGCGCACCGACTATCTCGGCTCCATCCTCTTCAACGGCACTGATGCCTCCTCGCTGTCGCTGATGCAGTGGCAGGAGATAAGGCGCCGCCACATAGCCTATCTGCCGCAAGAACTCGACCTCTTCCCCGAGCTTTCGGCCCTGGAAAACATACGCATAAAGAACGACCTCACCGGCTACGCCGACGAGGCGCAGATACACAGTTGGCTCGAACGCATCGGGCTGGGCGACCGCAAGGATTTCCCGGTAGGGAAAATGTCCATCGGCCAGCAGCAGAGGGTGGCCATTATACGCTCCATCTGCCAGCCGTTCGACTTTATCCTGCTCGACGAGCCGGTGTCGCACCTCGACTTCCGCAACAACCGCATAGCCGCCGAAATCATCGAGGCCGAAGCGCAGCGCAACGATGCCTCCATCATCGCCACATCGGTGGGCAACAAGCTCTCCATCTCCTCCTCCAAACTTTTGAAACTCTGATTTATGAACCTCGTATCACGCCTCCTCCGCAAGAACCTGAGCACCGCCCAGACCCTCGGCTTCATCCTCTCCAACTTCATAGGTCTGGCCATAGTGGTCACCGGCCTGCAGTTTTACGAAGATGTCAGCGCCATCTGGCAGAAGGAAGACTCTTTCCTGAAGACCGACTACCTCGTTGTCAACAAGAAAGTGACCTCCGGCAACACCCTGGGGCAGAGCAAATCCACCTTCACCGACGGCGAAATCTCCGACATCTCCGGGCAGCCGTGGGTGCGTTCTGTGGGACGCTTCACCGCCGCTGACTACCGTGTGTCAGCGGCCCTCGACAACGGAGGCCGTTCACTCTCCACCTTCATGTTCTTCGAGTCCATCCCCGACAACTATCTGGACATCAACCCCATGCAGTGGCAATACCGCGAGGGTAGCGGCGAGGTGCCCATCATAATAAGCAAAGACTACCTGACGCTCTACAACTTCGGGTTTGCCGCGAGCGCCGACCTCCCGCAGCTCACCGAACAGATGCTCTCATCCATCCCCATGCGGCTGCACATAGCCGGCAACGACGGCACGCGGCAGGCAGACTTCCGGGGACGCGTAGTGGGATTCTCCAACCGCCTGAACACCATCCTCGTGCCCGAAGCTTTCATGACGTGGAGCAACCGCGAGTTCGGCAGCGGGGTGACGCCGCCTTCGTCGCGCCTCGTGATAGACGTTTCGAGTCCCGGCGACGTGGCCATCGACAAGTATCTCGAAGCCCACGACCTCGAGTCGGCCGGCGACAAGTCCGCTTCGCAGGCTTCCTTCCTGCTCAATGTGGTCACCGGCATCATCATGGCCGTCGGCGCCGTCATCACCGTGTTGAGCCTCTTCATACTGATGCTCAGCATCTCGCTGCTGATGCAGAAGAACCGCGCCAAGCTCCACTCCCTCCTTCAGCTGGGCTACGATCCGGGCCGCGTGGGAGCGCCGTACCGCAACATCGTCATCATCTCCTCGGCCGTGGCGTTCCTGCTGGCCGTTGTGGCCATGTCCCTATTCCGTTTTTACTACATCGGTGCTATCGAAGGGCTCGGAGGCGCCTCCGGCAACCTGTGGCTCGCCCCCGGCGTAGGAATGCTCCTTACCGCCGTAATCATAACCTTCAACCTCCTCGCCGTCCGCCGCAAGGTAGTCTCCGCCTGGCGGTTGTGACACGCCTGCCGGTGATAGATAATTCCGTGAGGCGGGGTCTATACCCGTAAAGGACTAATTAATACATCTTGAAATGGAACTGAATCCCGGCGTATTGCTTCATAACGGCATCTACCGCATACTCGGAACCCTGGTCCCCATGCCTTAGATGCCGGCAACGACAATACAAGGATTATCAAAAACGACAACATAAGGAGTGGCAACGGGCTGAAGACAGGACTGATAATAGCCGCCTCGGTAATTGTTGCGATTGGATTGTGCGTAGGCCTTTACTCCGGTTTCCCCGGCGACAAGAAACACTCGGACCAGCCGGTGGAGACAGCCATGTCCGACACCCCTGTTACAAACGATACAGACATTAGCGATACGCCGACGGCAGTACAGATGCAAGAACAACGACAAGCGCAGGACGCGGCCCTCGCAAAAGAGAAAGAGGACGACTTCAAGAGCCAGTTGCCCCTGACCTTCCGGGGAACCGGTATTGATGAAAACGGAAATGATTGTTCTGTTTCCGTGAAACTTAAAACCAGGGGTAAATGTTCACTTGAGATTAATGCAGACGGCGATGTTACCTATTTGGGGAGCTTCTCGAAGAATGGTTCAGGCATAAGTTTCAACTTTTCTCATTGGCAAGGATGGGATTATGATAGTGAAAGGATTGTTACCGATCCACTTCCTTCATCTGAAAGTCGTATGCGTTCATGCAGTGGCACTATTTCAGTTAACATGCAGGTGCTGACCATCTACCTTCCCGAATATGGGGAATGCACGCTTTACAGATGATAATGTGATAATGCCGGTACGTCCGGAGGAGAGGAGGGAGTGCTTTTGGCAAGGGCCGGATGCATTTTTGAGAGTGTAATTTCAATTAACAATTTCGCTACAAATCGAACTGCTTTTAACGCAGTATGTTAAAATTGTTAATTTACGGCATTTGGCGAACGTATTTTATCGAAGTTTCCAATTTTTTAACTATTTTTGCCCTGTTATTGTATAATTGCGCTTGCTCCCGTCCGTTTCTTGCTGGAAACGTGGCTTCAGGGCTTGCGTCCTCATACGGTAAACAGACCGCGAGTGCCGTGCGTCAGGTTGATTAAGGAAACGATTTTCCGCCTCCCGTTCGGCATTATCGGTTCACTTGCATGGAAAACACTCGGCAAAAGAGTGGTGCGCAAAAACAGAAAAAGGAAACTAATGGCTACCGTCCCGGTAAAACACCAAAAAATGTCACAAACTCTCCATCCGGGGCTGCCGCCAATGGCGATGCAGTTCTGGCGCGTAGCGTCTATGCCGCTGACAGTTAACCTCATTGACAATGAAAAACTGACAGTCAGTTAACCCGTTAGGTAATGAAAAAGTAAAACAATTAATAAACTCTAATGTAGAACTAAATTCAATTCTTGCATGAAGAACGTATGTTTTCATCTGAATCGGAAGTTATGGCTTACGCTGGCATTAGTCATGTCGGTCATGCTTCCCGCATTAGCCCAGAAAATCACGGTCCACGGTACGGTGGTCGATGAGACGGGTGAAGCTCTAATCGGTGCCTCCGTAATGGAGCAAGGCACTACCAACGGTACAGCAACCGACATCGACGGTAAGTTTGTACTGAACGTAAACCCCGACGCGACGCTGACTTTCAGCTACGTAGGGTATGATCCCCAGGAGGTGGCCGTCAACGGCCGCACGGACTTCAACATCGTGATGAAAGAAAACGCCACGATGCTCGCCGAGACAGTGGTCATCGGTTACGGTACGGTCAAGAAATCGGACGCTACCGGTTCGGTAGCCGTCGTCACTCCTGACGAAATCGACGCCAACATCTCGACTTCGGCACAGGATCTTCTTACCGGCGCAAGCCCCGGTGTGGTAGTAACCTCCACCGGCGGTAGCCCCGAAGGCGGCGCTACGATCCGTATCCGCGGCGGTGCCTCGCTGAATGCCTCCAACGATCCTCTGATAGTGCTCGACGGTGTGCCCCTTTCCAACGACGGTATCAACGGTATGGCCAACCCGCTGGCCATGATTGCCCCTGACAACATCGAGTCGATGACCATCCTCAAGGACGCCTCCGCAACCGCCATCTACGGTAGCCGCGCCTCCAACGGTGTCATCATCATCACCACCAAGAAAGGCCGCAGCGGACGCCCGCAGATCAACTTCTCTGCAAACGTCACCGTCAGCAATGCCCGCAAGACCTGGGACGTGCTCGACGGCAACCAGTTCCGCGACATCATCACCCGCCGCTGGGGTGCCGACAGCGCTGCCGCCGCACGCTTGGGCGACGCCAACACCGATTGGCAGAAAGAGGTGCTCCGCACTTCCGTAAGCCAGGAATACAACCTGAGCGTCGGCGGTACCGCCGGGTTCCTTCCCTATCGCGTAAGCGGTTCCTACACGGACAACAACGGTATCCTCAAAGACTCGCAGATGCAGCGTGTCACCGCCGGCTTCAACCTCACTCCGGAGTTCTTCGGCGGCCTGCTGAAAGTTAACGCTAATGTGAAGGGTTACTACATTCGCAACCGCTTCACCGACGAGGGTTGCACGGGTCTCGCAGTCGATGCCGACCCGACACAGCCCGTCTACGACTACACCGGCCTCGCCGCCGGCACAGGCTCACTTTTCCCCTACATCTACAACGGTTACACCAACCCGCTGCATGGCGGCTACATCTGGAACACCCAGGGTACGCTCAACCCCGTGGCAGCCGCTACCGACAAGGACAACATCGGTAACGTTTACCGCAGCAACGGTAACCTGCAGATCGACTACGCCTTCCACTTCCTCCCCGAACTGCACGCCAACCTCAACCTGGGTTACGACGTCAGCAAGGCCGAGAACAAGATAGACAACCCCGCCAACGCCCCCTCCACCTGGAACTCTTATAACAACGACGGCGCCGGCATGTACTATTACAGCTACGAGCTGCGCCGCAACACCCTGCTCGACTTCTACCTCAACTATAAGAAAGAGTTCGAAGCCATAGAGTCGAACCTCGACGTAATGGCCGGTTACTCCTGGCAGCGTTTCGACTCCCACGGACGCAACAACTCCAGCATCCAGACCACTCCGGGCTATCAGATTGCTTACGACGCAGAAGGGCGCCCCATCGTTGTGGAGAAACCCGGTACTGCCGAAAACGTAGGCAAGACATTCAATAACAACCCCGAATACTTCTGGAACGGCGGCGTCCTGCAGCTCGTCTCCTTCTTCGGCCGTCTGAACTACTCCTTCAAGGACACTTACCTGCTGACCTTCACACTGCGTGACGACGGCACCTCCCGCTTCTCGAAAGACAACCGCTGGGGTCTCTTCCCCTCCGTGGCCCTGGGTTGGAAGCTCATCAACATGCCCTTCATGGAGTCTGCCCGCGACAACATGAACGAGTTCAAGCTCCGTCTCGGCTGGGGCCAGACCGGCCAGCAGGCCGTAGGCGGCCTCTTCGACTGGATGCCTACATTCCAGGCTTCCACAATAGGTTCCTACTATCCCAACCCCTGGACCGGCGTCAACGGCCTGCCCGGCGGCCTCACATACTATCCCAATGGATATAACCCCGACCTCAAATGGGAAACCACGACTACCTGGAACGTCGGCCTCGACATGGGCTGGTGGAACAACCGCCTGACCGTAGCCCTCGACTGGTATCTGCGCGACTCCAAAGACCTGCTCGCCACCGTAACGGTATCCCCCGGCGCCGCCACCACCAACGTGCTCACCAAGAACATCGGTAAACTCCGCAACATGGGTCTCGAAGCCACCATCGGCGCACGCCCCGTGGAAACGGACGACTTTACATGGAACACCAGCTACAATGTGGCTTGGAACCGCAATGAAATCCGCGAACTCGTAAGCGGCCAGATCATGGAAGTAGGCGAATCCGGCATGGGTTCGACCGGTATGAAGTGCCAGGTCAACACAGTAGGCAAACCCGCCAACTCCTTCTATCTCTACGAGCAGATCTACGACCAGATGGGCAAACCCATCGAAGGCGCTTACGTAGACCAGAACGGCGACGGCGAAATCAACAACGAAGACCGTGTGATCAAGCACTCCCGCGACCCGAAGGTGACTATGTCATGGAACAACACCTTCACATACAAGAACTGGGACCTCGGCTTCTCGCTGCGTGCCAACATCGGCAACTACGTATATAATAATGTACGCGCGAAACGCACATTCCTGAGCAACACCTTCGGCAACTCCACGCTCCGCAACCTCGTTGAAAACGACGGCATATACTTCGAAAACCAGCAGTACCTCTCCGACTACTATCTGGAGAACGCCGGTTTCGTACGCTGCGACAACATCACCCTGGGTTACACCTGGAACAACCTCTTCAACGACTCGCTGCGCATCCGCCTCTACGGCGCCGTTCAGAACCCCTTCGTCATTACCCGTTACAAAGGTATCGACCCGGAAGTCTTCAACGGTGTGGACAACTCCACTTACCCGCGTCCGACAAGCTACACCCTCGGTATCATCGTGACTTTCTAATCAAAAAAAGTTCCATCAACATTTAAATCCAAAGTAATGAAATCATATATAAGCAAATTCCTGATGGGTGTGGCTCTGGCGGCTACCGTGGGCATGACGTCCTGTACGGGCGACCTGGACCAGCTCCCCAAGGATCCCAACGTGATTACTCCGCAGGATTTCGCCAAAGACCCCAAAGGGTATGTAAGCGGTTTCTTTGCAAAATGCTACTCCGGCATGGCCGTTTCCGGCCAGCAGGGCGCCGGCAACTCCGAAATCTCGTCGCCCGACGCCGGTATGAGCCAGTACACCCGCGCCGTCTTCATGGCCAACGAGTTCACTACCGACGAAATAACATGGATCTACTCATCCGACGCCGGTGTCTCCGACTTCGTGCAGACACGCTGGTCGGCCGGTAACCCGGTTGTGGACCTCATCTACTCGCGTCTCTACACCCACATTGCCGTCTGCAACGACTTCATCCGCTTCTTGCGCGACAACGCCGCCGGCTACGGAGTGGACCTCAACCAGGTGGGCACCGAGGAGGAGCGTAACCAGATGCTCCTCGAAGCACGCGCCCTGCGCGCCATGTCATACTACAACGTGCTCGACATATTCGGACGCGCCGTAGTGGCATGGGACGACACCCCCTACGGCGTGGAACCCGTGCAGGCCGAAAGCCGCCAGGCCCTCTATGACAAGGTGGTGGCCGACCTCGAAGACGTGCTCGCCAACTTCTCGAACGAGAAACCCGTATATGGCCGTATCGGCAAAGACGCCGTCGAAGCCCTCCTGGTGCGCTTCTACCTCAATGCCGAAATCTTCACCAACGGCGCCGAGCAGGCTTACGACAAGTGCCTGGCACACGCGCAGAACATCATAAACCGCCATCAGGGCGGCGGATATGAGAACTCCGGCCTGGCCAAGGACTACCTCTCGCTCTTCTGCAAGAACAACCACATATTCGTGGCCGGCGCCACCGGCGAGCTTTCGGCTCAGAACGAAATCCTGTGGAACGTCCCGCAGGAGTTCATCAATACCGAGTCTTACGGCGCATCCAACTTCCTGGTGATGGCCGTCGCCTTCGGCGGTTCGGGCAACACCATGGAACAGGGCTTCTGCGACCCCTCGTGGTACGGCACCTCCAACGGCTGGGGAAGTATGCACTCACGCCAGCAGTTCTCCGAGAAGTTCAACTTCGTGCAAGGCAACACCACGGACAAGCGTGCCTCGCTCTGGCTCACCGAGAAAGCCGGCTGGAACATCACCAACGACACCTACGACAAGCTTCAGGACGGTTATCTCCCCTTAAAGTTCACCAACGTGGAGTGTAACCCCGACGGCTCCATGCCCATGTACCGCGACGAGGCCACCGGCCTGATGCGCGCCGGCCTGCCCGACCCCGTCTCCACCAGCTTCGTTGACACCGACATGCCTGTCATCCGTCTGGCAGAAGTTTACCTTGCCGCCGTAGAGTGCATCGCGCTGCACGGCCAGGGCAACATAGCCGACGCCGTGAAATACATCAACTATCTGCGCGGCCGTGCCGGCGTCCCCGCTTGGAACGCCGCCGAGCTGACAGCCGACAATATCCTTGACGAACGCGGCCGTGAACTCTATCTCGAGAACGTGCGCCGTACGGACCTCGTGCGCTTCGGCAAATTCACCGGCGATTCTTATCTCTGGAACTGGAAAGGCGGACAGAGCGGCGGCGCCTATATCTCGGACCGCTACAACCTCTTCCCCATCCCGACCAACGTAATCGCATCTTCCAACTCCCCCTACGAGCAGAATCCCGGTTACTGATCAGTAAGTATCACAGGGCGGCAGCCTGTCCGGCCTCCCCGGACGGACCGCCTGCCCGGAAGTAAAAAACTTCAAAACGTAAAGAATTTCAAGACATGAAAAAAATAACATTTCTTTCAGCTCTGGCGTTGGTGCTTACTATGTCGCTGACCGGCTGTAAAGAGGATACCCAGCCGCGCCTGGACTATCCTACCGAATTCCAACTCAACACACCTCCCTTCGCCCATCAGGAATATATCGTGGACGAAGGCGGCTACATCGAGTTCACCTGCTCGCAGGCCGACTACGGTATGGGCACCACACCCCAATACCAGCTCGAGGTGGCAAAACCGGCCGAAGGCGTTGAAGACGCCAACCTTACATGGGTGCCCGTGGAATACACCACCACCCAGGCCAAGATGGTGATTCCGGCTGAACCCTTCAGCATGGCGGTCTGCTCGGCATACGGCTGGGACGATCCCGCCATGGCCGACGAGCCCGTACCTGTAAAGGTTCGCTGCGTGTCGCGCATCCTCAACGCTCCCGCCGACGAAAACGGTGTGTCGAAATACGACATCACTTCCAACGTAATCACCCTCGACCAGGTGAAGGTTTACTTCGCCGTCAAGCTCCCCGACGCCATCTACCTCATCGGCAAGCCGCAGGGCTGGAACATCAACGACGGCTCTATGCCTCTGTATGAAACCGAAATAGGTTCGCGCGTATACAAGGGTACATACGAAATCAAGGAAGGTGAGTTCCAGTTCCGCTTCTATGATGAAATCGGCAACTGGGATTGGTACTCAATCGGCTCCCAGAATGAAGACGCGACAGTGGCCATCACCCTGACCGACGGCGAATACACCGGCCCGGTATTCTACGACCCCGCTACCGAGAAAGCCGGCAAGGGCGGTTGGCAGGTAGAAGGTTGGTCCGGCGGCAACGTCGAGATGACCGTCAACCTCAACTCCATGACCGTTGTCTTCAAGAAAGTAGACTGATAACAGGAACACCAAAGAGGAAAACCATTTCTCCGGCGCGGCACGCATAGCCGCGACAGCGACCGCCGCGAAGCCGCGCCGGACCATAAGTAAGTGTTCAAATTAAACCGATAGTAAGTGAAAGAATTAATCTCACATATCATAAACTTGG
>OJRI01000682.1_pt1 | contig 22460 bp, 21 predicted proteins | sample 1599151 | NCBI WGS metagenome assembly OJRI01 (sample SAMN03922457, study PRJEB24848) | human gut metagenome | isolation source: stool sample | host: Homo sapiens | place: Germany | collected 2009-11
GGGCTTTGATGTCTACGGGTTTGCCGTCCATGTTGGCATAGAGACGGTCGAGGATTTCGTCGAGCGGGAGGTCTTCGCCTTCGGTGTACATTGCCACGTCGCCGAGCGAGATGATGCGCTCGCGCTGGTGTGCGGGGGTGCGTTTCTTGGTCTTGACGTCTTCCACGATGAGCATTTTGGACGTGGAGGATACTATTTTGAAGAGGCCGGGGCGGCCCGTTATTGACAGGATTTCTCTTAACATTGTTGTTCTATCTGATTTAATAATTTGTCGATTTGGGGAAGTAACGCGGTTTCGTCTACGTTGGTGATGAGGGCAAGGCGCTCGGGGGGGAGAGTGGCGTATTCGCTTTGCTGTGCGGCCATGCGACTCTGTACCTCGGCGGCGGAACAGCGGCTGCGCTTCATGGCGCGGCGGAGACGCAACTCTTCGGGAGCGTCCACGAGCCATACGCGCCGCGACATTTCAATTATTCCGGAGGATTCAGGGATTGCGCACTCTACCATCATACAGGGGTTGCGGCGCAGACGTTCGGATATGTCGCGCTTCACGGCACCGTGAACCCGCGAATTGAGCCACCGGAGTTCCTCCCGGTTACCGAAGACACGGCTCGCCACGAAAGGGCGGTTGGTTTCGCCATTGATGACGGCCTCGTCGCCCCAACGTTGCCGCAGGCTTTGCAGCAGCGCTGCGTCGCTGTTCATGAGCAGGCGCGCCTCGTAGTCGCAGTCATACACTTCGTAGCCGCGTAGCCGGAGCACGCGGCTCACCACGCTCTTGCCCGACCCTATGCCACCGGTTATCAGCACCGGGATTATTCGCTTCTCTTCACTTCCGCTCATTGCCTTACGATGGTATATTCCACCGAGTCGGTGAGCAGGGTGGCGTTGACGAAATTGCGGCCTGAGCGGGTCACGCGTATGGGCAAACGGCGTCCGCGGCGAGTGGCCAAGTCGTTGTAGTCGGCCTCCACGGTGATGTCCACGTCCTTGTCGTTGAAACGGTCCATGGGGACGAAGTATGTCACCTCGACATTGGCGGGGAAGATGAGCAGACTCTCGCCGGCGGGGACGTTGGAGACGTTCACCGGGACGGTGGATTTCTTCTTGACCAGAGGCTCCACATGCACGGTGACATCCACCTTGGCGGGGACTATCTTCACCCCGGGGACGGGATGCACGCGAACGGCGAACTTGCCGCTGTCCTTCATTCCGCGCTTCACGAGGCGGTCGGTTGTGACGGCGGTGATGGTGTCCGCCCACTCCATGTTAGAGTAGATGGTGACCTGACGCACGGAGCATGTGGGCCGTGAGGCGATGACGTGTCCGGGCGCGGCGGTGACGTCGCAGAGCACACGCAGGGGGACACGGCGTCCCGGGAGCGACGTGTAGGTGCAATGCAGAGAGTCTATGGAGACCGAGGTTACCTGCGCGGAAGCGCCGAAGGTGTGGCGCAGTGTGCTGTATAGGTCGGCCGCCGAGTAGCGGAACACGCCGCGGTCGGCATATTCTCGGAAGTTGATTTCGAGGGTGGGGCGCCGCAATATTCCGTTGCGCAGCAGCGAGGTGCCGCGGTCGCGGACGGTGACATGCAGGCGCGTGGGGAGGTCTTCGATGAAGGTGATGGAGTCGGGGACATTGTAGAGGCGGAGTTGCACGGCGAAGGTCTTCTGGCTGTTGTCGTTGAGCGACATAATGAGCCAGAAGCTGCCGGCGATGGCCACGAAGACAAGGTAGAGCAAGACGTTGCGGAAGCCGCGCGACGAGCGCAGTTTCTGCCACCGCGTCCTAATGCTGCCGAGCTTTGCCCTGATAGCCATAACGTAGCGCCTTCAGCCCCCGCGGGAGGGTGTTATTTCTTTTCGGCTTTTTTCTCGCCTTTCTTCACCGGCTCCTCGTAGGGATATACGCTGTCGCGGTTCACGCGGATTTCCACACCCTTGTCGATTTCCATGATGAGGGTGTTTTCGCTGATTTCGCGCACGCGGCCGTGGATGCCTCCGGCGGTCACAACCTTGTCGCCAGCCTTCATGGCGTCGCGTTTCTTCTGCATCTCCTTACGCTGCTTGGACTGCGGGCGTATCATGAAGAAATAGAAAATCACGACCATGGCGAGAATCATGAGAAGGGTCGTCATGCCGCTTCCCCCGCTACTTTGGGCGGCCTGGAGGAGGATTGTGTTGAGTGTCATAGTTGGTTTATGTCTGTTTTGTTGTTAAAATATACTTGTTGTTGAGGTTTTCCCGATTAATCAGGATTAATCATGAATAATCGGGATTAATCTCGAGAAAGGAAGCCCGGGAAGCCCGAAAACTTTTTCCCGAGGAAAGGGAGGCGCGCAGACTGTTATCGGGCCTGTTTTGACTTTTGCGCTTTTGTGCGCAGACCGGGAGGCCAACGCTCCTTATTCGCGGCGATTTGGAGCGCGTTACTTGCGGATGCGCCCCTCTTCGTTGAGGCGGTTTATGATTACACCGAGGATTCCGTGGACGAACTGTGCGCTCTTCGGCGCCGAATAGGCACGCGCCATCTCTATGTATTCGTTGACGGTGACCTGCGCCGGAATCTTCTCGAAGTGGAGCAGCTCGGCCATGGCGGTGTAGAGTATCACCATGTCCATCAGTGCGATGCGCTCGGTATCCCACACACGCTTGTCGATGAACTCGTCTATTAGCTCGCGGTAAGACTCCTTCTCGGCCAGCACGTATCCCATGAGTTCGCGTCCGAAGCGGGCGTCCTCCTCGTCCTTGAACTTGGGAAGTATCGGGCTGCCTGTGCCCTGCGTGCCGTGTAGCTGCGCCTCGTCGAAGCGCTTGAGGGTCTTGAGCACGAAGGTGCCGATGATGTCGAGGTCATCGTTCCAGAACACCGACTTGTCCTCCAGCTCGGCCAGGAAGGTCTCGTTGGTGAAGATTACCTGGCGGTAGATGTTGCGCCAGAACTCGCAGTCGGTGGCGAAGTCGGAAACCGGAGCCGCCATATAGTCGCGGTAAATGTCGGTCTCCATTATGGTCTTCAGGAGCGTCTGGAGCATATACGGGCTTTCCTGTCGCCACGAGATTTTCTGTTTCTCGGTAAACTCGGCCACTTCGGGGTTCTCGCGGATGGCGGCCACGAGCTGGTTTTCCACGAAGCGGAGGCTGGGGTTGAGGTCTTCGGCGGAGGGGAGGTATTTGTGGCGTGCGTCGTCGAGCTGCCGTTCGCGCAGTTCGGTGAGCTCCACGGGGAGCCACAGCAGGCGGAAGTATAGCTCGCGTGCGGCGTCGAGGCTCTGGCGCAGTGCGTTCTGGATGCTCACGCTGTCGCCGCGCGAGGAGAAGTAGTCGGTGAAGGTGGTCTGCATCAGCTCTCGGGCGCGTTCCACGCCGTGCATGGTATAGTTTTCACGGCGCCGAATCTCGGTGTCGAGGGCTGCGTCGGGGACAATGATGAGATCAAAGATGTTTTTCCAGACAGTGGCATCGGCATTCGGGATGTCACGGCCGCGCGTGCAGTAGTCCTTGAAGATGGCGGACGTCTTTATTTTCTCGGCCAGCGAGGAGGCCACCGAAGCGAAGGGGAATCCTTCGGCGCGGTAGCGCGCCAGCAGCGAGCGCATACGGTCGTCGTTCTTAACTCCCTTGATGAAACGCGACTCGGCAAGCGGGGTTCCCTGGCCACGGCGCTCCACGGTGTCGGAAAGTTGCACCATTAGCGTCAGCAGATCAAGATACAGCGAATAGGCGAAGCGCTTCTCCTTGGTGGGCGCCGACGGCTGCGACTCCAGCGAGAAGTCTTTTTCTACCAACAGATAGGAGTACAGCATCTGCACCACTTTGATTCTTATCAAGATACGATTTATCATAACTCTTTATGTTCGTGCATATTACAAGCAGCGAGTTGCGGAGAAACCGCAACGCCACAAATATCCGGATACAAAGGTATAAATATTTTCCGGAATCCACAAAAATTTTTCGGTGGTCAAAGGATTACTTTCCGGCGGCGAAACCGGCGGCAAGGCGCTGGCGCACCCCTTCGTATACCATCACGGCGGCCGCCACCGAGACGTTGAGCGACTCTATGTGTCCTATGACGGGGATGGCGGCGAGCGAGTCGCAGGCGCGTATTACTTCGTCGCTGAGCCCGACGTCTTCTGCTCCCATCACCACGGCGGTGGGGACGGTCATGTCCTGCTCGGTATATAAGGTGTCGGTCTTTTCGCTGGCTCCGACGACGTGTATGCCGCTTTCCCGGAGGAAGCGTACGGCGTCGGCTATGCTGCGTTCGCGGCACACCGGTATGTGGAGGAGCGCTCCGGCCGAAGTCTTGACGGCGTCGGCGGTAACGGAGACGCTGCCCCTCTCCCCTATCACCACGGCATCGACTCCGGCGCATTCGCATGTGCGTGCTATGGCGCCGAAGTTGCGGGTGTCCGTAATGCCGTCGAGCACCACGATGAAAGGCACGGCGCCGCGATCGTAAAGCTCAGGGACGAGGGTTTCGAGACGGTAGTAGGTAACGGGCGAGAGCAGAGCTATGACGCCCTGGTGGTTCTTCATGGTGATGCGGTTGAGCTTCTCCACGGGCACCTTCTGGCTCACAATGCCGTATTCCTTGATTCTGGCGGTCAGTTCGCGCCCGAGGTCGCCTCCGAGGTCCTTGCGCACGAGCACCTTGTCGATGTCGCGGCCGGCCTCTATGGCTTCGATGACGGCGCGTATTCCGAATATATACTGGCTTTTATCCATTGTCTGTCATTAGGTTATATGTTGTCAGGCTTGGGTGACGTTTTTCTCGAGCAGGGAGCGGGCGTTGAGTACGGCGGCGTCTTCCACCTTTGAACCGGAGAGCATCCTTGCCAGCTCGGCCACCCGTTCCTCGGGAGCCAGGCGGCGTACCCGCGAGACGGTGCGGTCGGCCTCGTCGCTCTTATATACGAGGTAATGGTCGCGACCCATGGCGGCAATCTGCGGCAGGTGGGTGATGGCCACCACCTGTATGTTGCGCGACATGTCGGCCATGGTGCGTCCCATGCGGTCGGCCACGTCGCCGGAGACGCCGGTATCCACCTCGTCGAAGATTACCGAGGGCAGGTGCACGTGGTCGGCGATGATGGCTTTTATGCCGAGCATGAGACGCGACGTCTCGCCGCCGGAGGCGACGCCGGCTACCGGCATCAGCTCCTGGTTCTTGTTGAAGGAACAGAGGAACGAGACGTTGTCCTGGCCGTCGACGGTGAGTTTCCCCTTGGTGAGCATGGCCGAGAACTTGAGGTGGGGCATGGCCAGGGGGCGAGCTTTGCGGCAGAGCATGGCGGCGAATTTCTCGGCCGCCACGGCGCGTGTCTCGCTCAGCTCGTCGGCTATTTTCTTCAGAGTGTGTGCCTCGTCGCGCATCTCCTTTTCAAGCTCTTCGAGGTCCCCGTCGGTTCCCGATAGTCCTTTTTCGCGTTCGCGGAGCTGCTTGTGGAGTGCCACGAGGTCGGCCTCCGACCGGCAGTTGAAGCGTTTCAGGGCGTCGTAAAGCTCCATGAGGCGCGTCTCTGCCTTCAGCAACCGCTCGGGGTCGGCGTCCACCGTGTCGAGCATATCCTCGAGCGAGGCGTTGATGTCTTTGAGCTCCACATAAGCCTGTTCGAGGCGCTGCGTAATGCCGGGCGTGCCGTCTCCGTCGCGGTTCTCGAAGAGGGAGAAGTTGATGCGCGAGAGTGTGTGGCGAATATCGGCGAGCTGCGATAGCACGGAGCCTTCCCCGCCGTCGAGGCCGGATGTCGCTTCGCCAAGGAGCATGCGTATGTCTTCGGCATCGTTGAGCACTTCCGTCTCCTTTTCGAGGGCTGCGAGTTCGCCGGGACGCGGCTTGAGGTTGTCGAGCTGGGAGAGCTGGAACCGGAGGTAGTTTTCGTTCTCGCGGTCCTGCGAGAGACGTTCCTGCAACTTGCGCAGACGCGACCGCACGGCCACGAATTTGTGGTATTGCCCGCGGTAACGGGCCAGCACTTCGATGTTGTCGGCCACGGCGTCGATGATTTCGAGCTGCCGCCGCGGGTCGTTGAGCATCGTGTTGGCGTTCTGCGAGTGTATGTCTATGAGGTTGGCGGTGGCTTCCCCCAAGGTCTTGAGGTTCACCGGCGTGTCGTTGATGAACGCACGCGAACGGCCCGAGGGAGAAATCTCGCGGCGCACTATCACCTCCTCGTCGTCCCAGTCGAGCTCGTTGGCCTCGAAAATGGGGCGCAACCTCTCCGACGGTGTGAAAGAGGCCTCGACGGTGGCTTTCGGTCCGTCGGGATGAATGGCGCGCGAGTCCACCCGGCTGCCGGTGAGCAGATGCAACGCCCCGAGCATCACCGACTTGCCGGCGCCGGTACTGCCGGTAATGATGGTAAGCCCCGGGCCGAACTCTATCTCCACCTCGCGGATGAGGGCGTAGTTTTTAATTGTAAGGCGTTTCAGCATGGCGCGTAGTTGTCAGCGTGTTTCTTCGGGATTCTTAATCTTGTCGAGGCGTTCGCGGTCGGTGGGATAGATGGGCTGCAAGAGGTTGTAGACTTCCTCGCGCTCGGTCTGCGGGGCCTTGGAGTAGACGTTCACCAGTTCGTCGAGCTTACTGTCGCGGAAGATGGAGAGCCCGACTGACATCGGAGCTGCCTTGTATAGCTTCTCCACCTCTTTGAGCGACTCGGTTATGGCGGCACGTCCCTTGTCGGGGGAAGTCACCATCTCGTCGAGGCCGCGGCGGTGGTATTGGTAGAGGAGGGTGCGCATCCCCACAGCGTTAGGGTCGGTGTAGGAGGATAGCACCGCGCTGCGGTTCTTGGTGTCCTCGAAGGCACGCCACCCCACTTCGCCGCCCGACTGCGCCATCTGCACCACCGTAGCAGCACGGTCGAAGTAAGGCTGGCCGCCGTTGGGCGAGAAGGAGTCGAAGTCGAGCGCCAGGAACAGGTAGGCGTAGAAGTTCAGTATGGCCGTGAGGTTATCTTCCATGGCATTCTCGTTGAAAACCAACGGGTTGCCTTCACGGTAGTCGAACTCCACCTTCGTGTCCTTGAAGTTGAAGAGCGTGGTGGTGTAGGTGCTGTTGTAGACGGGACGCGAGAGCTGCACCTGGAGGTCGCCCTTTATGCGGTCGTTGTCATACTCCTTGACGGTGAGGAAGAAACGGCAGTCAATCTTCTCGTTGGGAGCGAACTGGGCGTTGGTCCATTTGCGGTCGTTGAAGTATTCGGAGATGGCGGTCTGCAAGGTCTCGAACACCGACTTGTTGGTGCCCTGGATGCTCTGCGAGTTCACCTCTACCTGACAATTGAGCTCCTGCGCCGCGGCCGTGCCGCCGAGGGCAGCCAACGCCACGCACGCAAGGGCGGCTATTCTGTTTATTCCTCTCATCTTTCTTTTCTTCTATCCTAAATTTACCGGGCGGAACGGACGGGTGCCTCAGCGCAGGGAGAAGACTGTGGCCACGATGTCGCGTGCCACCTCCTGCTTGCTCTTCACGGGGAAAGAAAGTTCCTCTCCGCCGCGGCTGAAAAGTGTCACGCTGTTGGTGTCCACGCCGAAGCCGGCCCCCGGGTCGCCCAGACGGTTGAGCACCACCCAGTCGAGGTTCTTGGCCTCGAGTTTACGGCGTGCGTTGTCGGCGCCGTTGTCGGTCTCGAGGGCAAAGCCCACGGTGAGTCTCTCCCCTTTCCCGCGGGAGAGGGTGGCTGCGATGTCGGGGTTGCGCTTCAGCTCTATGCACATCATCTCAGCCCCTTCGCGCTTGATTTTCGACTCCGCGACGACGGCCGGCGCATAATCGGCCACGGCGGCGCAGAAGATGGCGGCATGGCACGTGTCGAACGCACGTCGCGAGGCTTCAAGCATCTCGCAGGCGGAGGTTACGCTTACACGCTCAACCCCGGCAGGCGCCGGCAACGAAACGGGACCGCTGACAAGCACCACTTCGGCACCCTGCTCCCGGCACGCCGCCGCAAGGGCATAGCCCATTTTTCCGCTCGAATGGTTCCCTATAAAACGTACAGGGTCGATGTTTTCGTATGTAGGGCCCGCCGTTATTAAGATTCTTTTGCCCTTCAGCGGCAAAGTGGTGTCGTGGCGCAGGAACCACTGCTCCAGCGCTTCCACAATCTGCTCCGGCTCGGCCATGCGTCCCTTGCCGCAGAGGTGCGAGGCCAGCTCGCCGCTGCCCGGCTCCACTATCTCAACGCCGTCGGCACGCAGCGTGGCCACGTTGCGCTGCGTAGAGGGGTGCGCCCACATGTCGAGATCCATAGCCGGAGCGACGAACACCTGCTCCTTGGCCGAGAGGTAAGTGGTGACCAGCATGTTGTCGGCAATGCCGCCCGCCATCTTGCCGATGGTGGAGGCCGTTGCCGGAGCTATGACCATAGCGTCGGCCCACAGTCCGAGGTCCACGTGGCTGTTCCACTGCCCTGTGTTGGCGGTGAAGAACTCCGAAATCACCGGCCGTCCGCTCAGCGAAGAGAGGGTTACCGGGGTTATGAACTCGCGCCCCGACGGGGTGATGACCACCTGCACTTCGGCTCCGGCCTTGACAAGAAGCCGCAGCAAGTACACCGATTTGTAAGCCGCGATGCCGCCGGTGATGCCCAGGATGATGTGTTTGCCTTTCAGGATGCTCATTTGGCCGAGTATTTTGCTTTCAACTGCATGAGGACATCCTTGGTGTTGCGCGAGAACTCTCCCTGCATTATCCATGCGAAGAAGGAGGGCTCGGTGCGCAGCACGTCGCAGACGCGTTTGCCCTTGTGCTTGCCGAAGTTGAATACCGGCTCGTCCTTGTCGTTGAGCACGATGCGTCCGGCCAGGTCGAGGTTACGTCCCTGGCGCGAAAACTCGGCAAGCTTCTCCACGTCGTTCTCCAGGTCGGGGTAACGGTCCAGCTGGCTCTTCAGCACTTCAAGGGTGGCACGGGTGTCGGCCGTGGCCGAGTGGGCGTCCTCCAGGTTCTTGCCGCAGTAGAAGCGGTAGGCGGCCACCAGGGTACGCTGCTCCATCTTGTGGAAGATGTTCTGGACGTCGATGAATCGGCGGTCCGAGACGTTGAACGACAGTCCCTGCCGCGCGAACTCCTCAATGAGCAGCGGCACGTCGAACTTGTTGCTGTTGAAGCCGGCGATGTCGCTCCCCTCGAAGAAAGCGTGCATCGACTTGGCGAGCTGCCCGAAGGTGGGACATTCGCGCACGTCATCGTCGGTGATGTGGTGCACGGCGGTGGCCTCCTCGGGGATGTGGCATTCCGGGTTTACGCGGCGGCTCTTCACCTCCTCGCGGCCGTCGGGCCACAGCTTTATCGCCGAAATCTCTACTATACGGTCTTTCAGTATGTTGGTGCCCGTGGTCTCCAGGTCGAAGAAAATCAGCGGGCGTTCAAGTTTCAATTCCATCTGTTACGGTGCGGGCGTGGATTAGTAGTCGAAAGTCTGCATCGGCATGAGCAGGGTGAGCTGGTCCTCGTCGGGCTGTTTCTCCTCGGGGGTGAAGATGCCGGGGCGGCTGGGGTCGCAGAGTTTCAGGAGCACGGTCTCCCCTTTCAAGTTGCTGAGCACCTCGACCATGAACTGCGCCTTGAAGCCGATGGTCATCGGCGAGCCGTTGTAAGTGCAGGGGACGTTCTCTTCGGCCGAAAGTGCGTAGTCGGCGTCGGAGGCGGAGAGGTGGATGTGGTCTTCGGTGATGTCGAACTTGATGAGGCCCGACGCCTGGGAGGCGGAAACGGCTATACAACGCACGGCGCGCAGGAACCCAGCACGGTCCACCTGCACCTCGTAGGGATTGTCCTTCGGGATTACGCGGGTGTAATCCGGATAGTTGCCCTTGATGAAGCGGCAGGTCAGCGAGTAGCGGCCTACGGTGAAGGTGGCGTTCTTTTCGCCGATGAGAACCTCGACTTCGGTGTCTTCCCCCGAGATTACGGAGCGGAGGATGCCGGCGGGCTTGGCGGGGATGATGAAGCTGCGTTCCATGCCGGGCTGCACTTCGGAGTTGACGTAGCGCACCAGCTTGTGGGTGTCGGAGCTGACGAAGGTAATGTCGTCGTTGTGGATGTCCCAGTAAATACCCATCATGACGGGGCGGAGGGTCTCGGTGCTGACGGCGAAGATGGTGGCCTCGATGCCTTTCTGCACCACGGCGGCGGGAATCATGAGGCGTGTTTCCCCTCCGGTGAGGGCGTCCCCTTCGGGATATTCGTTGGCGTCGACGGCCATCATGTTGAGGTGGCCGGAGAGGAACTGTATTTCAAGGGCCAGCGTATCGTCGTCCACCAGGAAGGTGAGTCCCTGTTCGGGGACCTCCTTGAGCAGGTCGAGCAGGCGTTTGGCGTTCAGGGCGATGCGGCCGTCGCCGTCGCTGTCTTCGATGTCCATGGTCGCTTTCATGACATTCTCCTGGTCGGAGCCCACTATGGTGAGCGTGTTTCCCTCTATGATGAAAAGGAAATTATCGAGGATCGTCATCGCGTTTTTGGTGTTCATCACCTTGCTGACTGCCTGCAACTGGGTTTGCAGCGTCTTGCTCTGTACAACAAATTTCATATCTGAGTGGCGTTATATTTCTAACTGTTAAGTTGTTAGGGAACTCGCAAGGAGAGGGTATCCCTATCAAAATACAAAAATAGCAAATTTTCCCGGAATCCGCAAATAATAATCGGCGGAAAAATCCCCGGACTTCCGGATTCGCTTCTGCAAAATTTATTACAAAACAAGCCGCGCCACCCTTTTGCAAGGACGGCGCGGGTTGCAGGTTTCCTCCGCTTAGGGGAGACGGTATGAACGTATCACTTCTTTTCAGCCGGAAGGACTATGGTGTATTGCCACGGTTCGGCCTCCTTTCCGTTTACCTTAAGTTTAGGGTTTCTGCTTGACAATTCTATGTCATATTTCAAACCATATTTTGGGAAAGAGACGGTTAGACGCTTATGCTTGAAATCCGGTTCGTAAAATGTCCCTATCTCCAGATGGTTTCTATCAACAACCCCGCGATAAGGGTGGGTTTCATACCAAATACCATGGAACACCGCGCCGGGATATCCTTTTGGAAACATGCAATTCTCACTGAGAAACGGGTCTGTAAGCTCAACCCAACTTAAAGGATAAGTCTTTCCCTCATAGTTCAAATTTGCTTCAAGTTTTCCCACAAGATTACCGGAAGTAGCCGGATCAAGAAGATTCTCTCCGTCTTCATTCTCAACATAGAGGCGCAATACTGAATTATCCGGCGCCAAATCTTGTTCACCGCAGGATGAGAAAAAAATCGACACCACAGCGAAGATTGCCGCCAAAAGCAGCGGAACGTACAAAAAGTTTCTTTTCGTTTCCATATCTTTATAGGGAGGTTCTATTATTTGATTTTTCAGACTGGCGCATCGAGACAGAACCTCATTAAGCCTCGCTTGTCAGCCTTTGTCAGTTGCAAAATTAATGATTTGGTATGATATGGCAAAATATTTTTATGTCATTTTTTTGTGTTATTTTTTTGGGGGGGTAAGCGATTAATATAAAGATAAATACGAATTTCGAGTCGTTCTTGTCAGGCTTTTATCCAATCAGGGTGATACCTGAAAATCTGTGCGAAACGGGCGATGTTGTACGTGAGATTTGTGAGAGCCACGCAGGCTTTTGCCCGGATCATTCCAACACCGCGGAACACCAGTCCGCCCATCGAGCGCTCGATGAAACCGAATACATGCTCGACCCTGCTCCTGATTTTTGACTTGTCTCTGTTGGAAGCCTTCTGCTCATCTGTGAGAGGATGGTTGCGGTACCCTTTCTCACATATGAGCGGAATCACATTTTTCTCGACAAACCCATCCTCCGTGCCGACATATCCGGCATCCAGCCAGAATGTCTCGCCCTCGGCATCGTTGTCGTCAACAAGCTCCGAGGCTCTCCTTGAATCATGCACCGATGCGTCTGTGGTGTCGTATCCTGTTATAAGTTTGGTCTTTACGCATACCTTGGCGTGATTTTTGTAGCCGTAGAATGTTTCGTCACGCTTCTTGGTCCATCTCGCGTCAGTATCCTTGTGGCGCTTCTTGTTGGGCTTGTCTGCCCAAAGCTCGTCCCCTTTGCCATCCTTTATGGCGGTGTTTTCTTCCCGGGTGTTGCGCTGGCGGGGGGAGACAACGAAACTTGCGTCTATCATCTTGCCCTCGTGAACTATAAGACCCAGTGTTGCCAGATGATTGTAAAAGTCCCTGAACATGGCGTCATAGCCGCCGCTCTTACTCAGGGTCTCCCGGTATTTCCATATCGTGCGGGCATCGGGAACGTCCGTGACCGTCAATATGCCTAAAAATTCTCTGAAACTCGTACGGTCTTTAATCTGGTATTCAGCCTGTTCGTCACTGAGACCATAAAGCCTCTGGAGAAACATCACCTTAAACATCAGCACCGGGTCTATCGGTCGTCGACCGGCATTGCTTTTGCGTTCCTCGTTGAGAAGATGCGCCTCAAGCGTGGGGCGAAACAGCTCGAAATCGACTATGCCGCTTATGAATTCAAGAGGATTGCCCATTTCTGAAAGCGATTGCACTGTCGATTCCTGCTCAAACAGACTGGTGTTTTGCTGATTCCTACGGTAAGATGTTGTCTTCTTCATATCTTATAATTTTTACACAAAGATACGAATTATTTCTCTGATATGCAAATGTTTAATTTATAGAAGTTTCCTATACAACATTATTATTTATTAGGGACAAAACCGCCCACATACTCCATTTTTTTGAACTGGATAAATGCCAGATACTCTTTGTAAGCCTCCTTATCATATAGATAATAATGCTTCCATCGCCAATCGTCGTTTGAATCATTGTATTTATACACGGACTCAATTGAACCTCCGAACTTGAAGTAGCCGTTTCTATTTCCGCCCCAGCCCCATATTACATGGAACATGAGTCCGTCGCCTCCACGGCCTCCTACGTATGCCGTACCGACATGCGAGTCTAAATAATAGCCGTCTATCACCCATGCATGACCGTCTTTATCTCTGTTTCCCCTGACCAACACCGGGCCATGGGAATCTTTTAAAAATGCCTGAAGAGCGTTATTGTCGAAATCTTTAAAGTCTTTTGGCTCTTGATATCCAAAATGCCGGAACGTCCGTTTATAATGCGCTTTCGTGTCAGAGGAGGATCCTATAATTTCTCCTTTATCATTTACACTATTATAATTTGTATCATAATTATTCCCGGCTCCCAGGTGACGGATTAAATTAGGTATATACGTCGCAATGATTTGACCGTTGGCTAATGTGGCATTCTTCATAGCCTGCCAATCATACACGTTATTACCATAACTGTTTGGCCATTCATAATAGCTCATAATAATAGCTGTCGCAACCGGAACGCAGCCCGCATGGCACCTTATTCCATTCTTTACAGGACATTCATTATTGAATGGATCTTCTTGATGCCAGTGGCTCACATTAGGATAGATATACGGGCCTATCTTTTCACTTAAATCTATATCCGTGAACTGTATGGGAGGCAAAACAAGCAGAGTTGTATCCATACCCATACCGGGACCTGAACCCGTTCCTATCCCGGGCTTTCCCAGCATATCGAGACATTCTTCATCGGGGAGCATGTCGAAAAAGTATTGGAGACCGGGATTCTCTTCGACATCCGATTCTTCGAGGTGTCCCTCTTCCGAGATTGCGTAGATTCCGTCAAGACGCGTATCCGCCCCGGCAACGGCAAATCCTCCGTTGTCAGCATAGTTGATGATGTAGTAAAGCGAGTCGAGACTTCCTTCTGCACGGGTTTTTACGTCGATATTCAGATAACGGATGCTGGCGACTCTACGCGAGCGGGTTTTGCCCCCTTCTATCTTCGCAAGCATCCTTTCAGCACGGTCAAGTGCCGTCTGCATGTCTACACGAGTTGTCGCACCGGAAGTGCCAGATGACTGATTTACAGACTCCATGAGATCATTGGAACAGCTGCCAAGCAGTAAGACTACTAATAGCAGCATAAATTGCTTGAATCTTTTCATGGTATAATTTCTTAAATGTTAGAAATCAATCTGCCGCAAAGATAACACTTTTTTTTTAATTACAAAATAAATTAAAATAATTTTGTATTATCTGCTTCTTTTGGTAAAATTATTTCGCTTTGTTGCCAATATTTCAGAAATCAGGAACGTACTGACAGTACAACACCGTTCGTATAAGGCTCAATTGCAACGGCATAATGCGCCCCCAAGCCAAAAGGACAGGCTTAGAGCGTAACTTGTCTATGTCCCGAATATCGATGGAGCCGTTGACGTGGGTCACGAACATCGAGGGGAGGGGTATGGCGGCGACTATCTTCCAGACGCCGTAGAGTCGGCCATCAGGGAGTCCCTGACCGCGACTTCCATCGCAATCTCATAGGCGGTTTGCTGCACGGCTATCGACTCGCAGGCGGAATCGGCCGTAGCTTTTTCCCGCGCAACATTTTCTTGACTGCGGAGAATAAAATGCAAGGCAATGCCATTGACCATCAAAAATGCCACAAAGCTGAAACACACCGCCGCTACACGCTTTTGAAAAACGGTTGCCGGGCGCCACACTCGCTGCAATAACGGCTTCCGGCCGGAATCTCGGCGCCGCAAACTTTACAAACTTTTTTCTTCATGTTGTTGAATTACGCGGAATTAGTTGTTCCGGTATTATAAAAACAGTCGAAGCCTTGTCCCGAAGGTTTCGGGACAAAGCTCCGGTTAAGGTATGGAGGCTACGGCCGCGCGGCCGCATTGTTTTTCTTATGCCTGAGGTTCTTCTTCGGGGATAACCTCGAACTCCACCTCTACGGCTACGTTCTTGTGGAAGCGTACCACAGCGGTGTAGACGCCGACTTCCTTGACGGGCACCTTAACGTCGACAATCTTACGGTCGATGTCATGGCCGAGAGCCTGGAGAGCGGCTGCTACCTGCATGGCGTTCACACTGCCGAAGACTGTGCCGGTGGCGCTGGTCTTTGCGGGGATAGTGAGGCGTACACCTTCGAGAGCCTGGGCTTTGGCCTGGGCTTCTTCGAGGGCTTTCTGTATTTTGTGTGCGCGCTGACGGAGGTCTTCTTCAAGCTGCTTGAGGGCGGCTTTGGAGGCGATGATAGCCTTTCCCTGAGGTATCAGGTAGTTGCGGCCGTATCCATCTTTTACTTCGACAACGTCGTCTTTGTAACCCAGGTCGGTTACATTTTCTTTCAAGATAACTTTCATGTTGTTTCGTTTTTTGTCGGGTTAATAGATGGGTTTACTTCATCAAGTCAGTTACGTAGGGGAGCAGGGCGAGGATACGTGCGCGTTTCACGGCGCGTGCCACGCGGCGCTGGAATTTCAATGAAGTTCCGGTTATGCGGCGCGGAAGGATTTTACCCTGTTCGTTGAGGAATTTCTTAAGGAACTCGGGGTCCTTGTAGTCCACATATTTGATGCCGCTGCGTTTGAAACGGCAATATTTTTTCTTGCGAACCTCCACGCTGAGCGGAGTGAGATAACGGATTTCGTTGTTTGCTGCCATGGTTTAGTTCTCCTTTGTTTCAGCGGCCTGCTCGGCTGCGGGGGTTTGACTTGCTTTGTTGGCGCGGAGTGTGCGGCGTTTCTCGGCATACTCTGCGTGGTGTTTGTCCTGACGTACTGTCTGGAAACGGATTACGCGCTCGTCGCGGCGGAAGGCGGTTTCGAGCTTCTTGATCAGGTCAGGCGCGCCTGCAAACTCCAACATGGAGTAGAAACCTGTGGATTTTTTCTGGATGGGATAAGCGAGCTTGCGCAGACCCCACAATTCCTCGTTGATTACCTCAGCTTCGTTGCTCTCCAGGAAATCACGGAATTTTTTTACCGCTTCCTTCATCTGTTCGTCAGACAAAACGGGAGTTAAAATGAAAACGGTTTCGTAACGATTCATGCGTTTCTTCTGGTTTGATATTAATATTACTGTGACTGTCAGAGGGTTACAGCCGCAGGAGCGGTTTCCTCCTCCAAATCAGCCGCAAAGTTAATACTTTTCCGCCGTCCCTGCAACCCCTGCGCGCCCCGAACAGCACTCCGGAGCACCGCAGATTAGTCAAATTAATTTTAATTAACATTTTTAACATTCATTCAAAACCTGCAACCATTGTCCGTCACCGGAATTATTCCTACTTTTGCAACCGAGATGAAACCTGATGTCAACGAACGGGTGCCGATGTTCCCGCTACTGGCGGGGCTGACGGCCGGCATAGTGTTGTGGGGCTACGGCGCCTCATGGGCGGTGTGCGGCGCCGTGGCGGCTGTCGCGGCCGCGGCAATTACGGGGTGTGCCTTGGCAGGACGCACGGTCGCAGGGTCGGTCGCCGCCGCAAAAGCACGCCCCTTCTGCCTCGCGCTGCTCTTCGTGGCCATCGGGATTGCATCCGGACAACTCAACGGAAACGACACACTCGACGGTAACGAAGAGACGGAGTGGCGCGAGATGACCGTGGCACGGGTAGAGAAGGTGAAGGAGCGCCCTCACGGACAGAGCCTGACCGTCCGACTCGAACAGGTGTCGCACCGCGACGGCTCCTCCCCCATCACCCTGCGCAACAGCCGCGCACAAATCTACGGCAGCGGCACGCATCTGCATCCCGGCGACCGTTTCTCCTTCTTCAACTTCCTCGAACCCGTATCCGACGACCCCAACACACAGCGCGCCGGCTATGCCGCTTACCTGCGCGGCAAAGGGATAAACCGACAATGCCGCGTGGTGACGGAAGACATCACGCCGCTCGAACCGTGCCATGACTTCCGATGGCTGTGCAGCGAGGCGCAACGCCGAGGCGAAGCGCTCATCGACGCCTCCGGGGCCAAGCCGGGAACGTGCGCTTTCCTCAAAACCGTACTTCTGGGCAGCGAGAATGTGGACAACCGCGAGGCGCGCGAAGCACTGCGCGACGCAGGTGTGTCGCACATACTGGCCGTCAGCGGCCTGCACATAGGCATAATAGCGTCGTTCCTGCTACTGCTCACCTCGCCGCTGGTGCTCCTGCGGCGTTCCGCCCTGCGCTGGGCGACCGTCTTCGCGCTCACGTGGATGTATGTCTGTGTATGCGGGTTGCATGTCCCGGCGATGCGCGCCGCGCTTATGACCACCATGGTATTGGCGGCGCGGGTGTTCCAACGCCACAACTCGCCGCTCAACGCCCTCTGCCTCGCCGCCGCCGTGATATTGCTCTTTTCCCCGACAGCCCTCTTCGATGCCGGACTTCAGATGAGCGTACTCTGCGTGGCCGTGCTCATTGCCTTTACGCGGGTCATCTTTCCACCGACAGAGGGACGCCCCCCGAAGTGGCGGCGCGTGGCATACGGCCCTGTGGCGTCGCTTTTGGCCGTATTCGGCCTATGGCCATTGACCGCTTACTATTTCCACTCCTTCCCGCTCATGTTCCTGCCGGCCAACTTCATCCTCCTCCCCCTGCTCCCCTTCTACCTCGTAATAGGCGCGGGCGCCATAGCGGCAACATCTCTTGGGATTCCGCACGGATGGCTCACCGGGACGCTCGACGCCGGCTATGACGCCATGATTTCACTCTGCCGCACGTTGGGGGAAGGCACCGCGCCGGAGCTGCATGTGGCAGGAGTAACAGTATTGCTGTGGTGTGCCGGACTGTTGGTGCTGATGTGGGCCGTAAGGCAACGGCGCAAGGCGATGCCGTTGGCAGCCGCCGGAGCGATTCTGTGCGTGGCGACAGGGAGCGTATGGTTCGTTGAAGCACCTCAACCCGCTGACGGCATCATCGTGCAGTCATACTATGGCGAAACCACCATAATGGAATACTCCGGCGCCTCGGAGAGGAAGCACACCGTGCCGGAAGGGAGGGAAACGGCGTTGAGAATAGGGCGCCGCAACGTGGTGGTGACAGCGTCGAAAAAACGTCTGGGGAAACCGGAACGCCCCGGCGGCTGCGACATATTGGTGGTGCGTCCAGGCGAATACGAAGACCCGGAAGAAATGCTGGAGCGCACGCGGCCGCGCATGGTGGCCGTCCGTCCCGGAGTGCCGCACTACCGCACCGAAGACATCCGTTCCCGCTGCCAATACCGCGGCATCCCCTGCCACGACATGTCCGTGCAAGGCCCCCTCCGCCTCCTCGAAGAATAAACCCCAATACTGCCAGACTGACTCAGTAAATACCATTTGAAAACTTTTTTCTAAAAAAAGTCCAAAATAATTTACAAGGAATGAAATAAAGTTGTATCTTTGCGGCACATGGAGTTTTACTAATTCTTCAGTAAGTCAGGAATCCACTAAAAACGTCCTAACGTGCTTTAGTTTTTAAAACCCAAAGAAAGTTTCACTTATTTTATTAACCCATAAAATTTACACCATGAAGCTTAAAAATCTCGTTTTTGCAGCGGCAGCATTTCTAGTGCTAACGGCAGTTTCTATCTGAAAGGCTACCTCTTCGAGAAGATGGGATATGTGGCTAATCTTAACAAAGACACGAGTATTCCTTTTAATTAAATAATTCCACAAAAACAATATTCTTATGAAAAGATTAAAATTTTGGATGCTTTCGGCATCCGTTATGGGAATGTTCGCTTTCGCTTCGTGCGGAAACGATACGCCCGACGCTCCTGATGGAACACAGGACGACAAATCCGGTGTAGAGGTGACTCCTCCGGAAGACAAACCGGGTGAAAATGAACTTCCTGCTCCTAAGGAGTATACGGCGCTGAAGCTTACCGCCTCGCAAGAGGCTGCCAAAGAAGCGAATAATGATTTTGCCGTGGCGATGATGAAGGACGTTATGGAGATGCAGAATGGTGAATCAACGGTTATCTCGCCGTTCAGCCTTTACACGGTGCTCTCGATGGCAGCCAACGGCGACAACGGCGAGACGCGCGACGAAATGCTCCGGGCTCTCGGTTTCGAACCGGGGCAGGCCGGACTCGACAAGCTCAACGACTTCAACTCGATGCTGATGACGCAGCTACCGCAGCTCGACTCGTGGGCTTACGCGCTTGTGTCCAACTCTATGTGGGTCGGGAACAACATGCAACTGCTTCCCACTTTTACTTCGATGCTTGACAAATGGTATGCCGCCGAAGCATACTCCTTGCCCACGCTCTGCAATGAAAACGCCCGCAATCTCATCAACGCATGGTGCTCCGAGAAGACGAAAGGTTTGATTCCCGAGTTCTTGAAGGAAAACCTTGTTGCTACCTTGGCCATCATCAATGCTACTTATTTCAAGGGAATCTGGAGCGAAGGATTCGAGAAAAACAATACAAAGAAAGCCAACTTCACCAACCTCGACGGCACGACATCGGAAGTCGATATGATGAAGAATATAATGGAACAGACAAAATATGTGAAGACTGCCGATGCAGAAATCGTAGGAATCCCCTACGGTAACGGCAACTTCCGCATGGTCTGCATCCTTCCCTCGCAAGGTTCGGATGTGAACACATACGCCGGACGTATGACAGCAGCACTACTTAAGGATAATATTGCAAAAATGGAAACGACCAAATGCCGCCTCAGGATGCCGAAATTCGATGTCAGCAGTAATCAGGATATCACGGGGCTTTTGGCAAAAAAAGGTCTCGCCCGCATGTTCTCCACCGGTTTCAACGCCATATCCATGAGCGGACAACCTCTGCCTATGTCGATGATTCTGCAAGAGGCCCGCGTCTCTACCGACGAGTTCGGAACTGTAGGTGCAGCAACTACTATTGCCACATGGGTCGGTCTTGACCCGGATGCTGAGGTCAAGGAACCGGTTGCGGTAACCCTGGACCGTCCCTTCCTCTTCTTGATTGAGGAAACCTCAACCGGCACCATCCTCTTCATGGGCGCCGTAACGAAACTCTGAGAAAACCACTCCTTCCAAATATTAAACCGGGACTGACACCTGCGTCAGCCCCGGTCTTTTATCTCTTTGTGTGGTATCACTCTTTCACGTCGAAGCCGGCGTTGCGGACGGCCGCTATCACGGCGGCATCGTCGGGAGTGCCTTCCACGGTGGCACGGCCCGAGGAGAGGTCAACATCTACTTGCTTCACGCCCTCCACGGCGGCGATGCTTTCCTGAACGGCGGCGCGGCAGTGCGAACAGGCCATCCCCGTAACCACATACACTTTGGTGGGGGCCGCAGCATCGATGTGCTGATGCTTGTGCCCTTTTATAAAGGTGACGACAAGCAGAACCACGAGGATGGCGGAGCAAACGGTCGGGAAGATTTCAAAACCGTGGCCGTGGGCGCCGGCGTGCAGCGTGTGGACGTTGAACCATTCGGAGGGAAGCAGGTAGTCGATGGCAAGGCCGAAGGCCATGGATCCTATGATGATGGAGGCGAGGTAGATGGCGGCGGCTTTCTTGCCCATTTCGCGCGAGATGAGGGTGAAGGAGGCGAAGTTGGCGGCCGGTCCGGCCATGAGGAGCACCAGTGCCGTGCCGGGCGAGAGCCCTTTGAGCATCAGCGAAAGGGCGATGGGGATGGAACCGGTGGCGCAGACGTACATCGGAATGGCTATAACCAGCACCGCTATCATGGAGAAGAAGGGCTGGTTGCCCAGTATTGAGAAGAAGTCGTCGGGGACATAGACGGTAATCAGCGCGGCGATGACGAGGCCGATGACGAGCCAGCCGCCGATGCTCCCCACCAGGTCGATGAAGCCGTATTTCAGTGCGTCGCGGCATTTGGTGAAGAACCCGGTGCGCGGCGCTTCCTCTTCGTGGGAATGGTCGCCGGTCGCGCAATGGCCGTGGCAATCGTCGGCCGCTGCGGGTTCAGCTTTTTCCGATTTTTCGGCACGGCCGACGGCGAGTCCGCCGAAGAGGGCGGTGAAGAGCGCCGCCACGGGACGCACCACGGCGAAAGCCGGGCCGAGCAGCGACCATGTGGCCGCTATGCTGTCCACACCGGTCTGCGGCGTGGCCACGAGGAAGGAGGTGGAGGCGGCTTTAGAGGCACCGTTGCGGCGCATGGCGATGCCCGTAGGCAACACGCCGCAGGAGCACAACGGCAACGGTATGCCGATGAGCGTCGACTTCACGACCGACTTCCATCCGGAGCCGGAGAGATGGCGTGCAAAGACCCTTTGCGGGATGAAGGCGTGCATCACCCCGGCGATGAGAAAGCCCAACAGGACGTAGGGAGACATCTCGTTGAGCATGAAAAGCAGTGAATATATCAAATCCATAATGATATGTTTATTAAGTCGGGTTTAACCTTGATAACGTGAAAACCGCCGGCGCAATTATGTGTCCCGCCCGGTTTCACACTGCAAAGTTAGCACAAACCCGATGCAACCGGATTGCATTTTTTACCGCCGCCCCCAGGAAAAGAAGTGCTCGCCGACTATCCGTAAATATGACGTGCAAAAACGCGGTTCGTCTCTGTTTTACAACGATGCGTGACATCACCCTCTCTCGACAAATATTGAAAAATTCAGGACGCCCGGCGTTTGGTTCCGCGAAAATTGATTAACTTTGCACTTCCTTGGGAAGGAGACGCCGAGATTTCTTGCAGCCCTCGAATAGGACAAACAGACATTTATGAACTGGATAATACTTATTCTTGCCGGGCTGATGGAGGTTGGCTTCACCTTCTGCCTGGGAAAGACAAAATCCGCGAGTGGAAGTGAGTTGGTTTATTGGTGGATAGGATTCCTCGTGGCCCTGGGTCTGAGCATGTTCCTTATGGCCAAAGCTGCCGAACGGCTCCCCATCGGGACCGTCTACCCCATATGGACCGGAATCGGTGCCGTCGGCGCCATGCTGGTGGGAATTTTCTTCTTCCACGAACCGGCCACGTTCTGGAGAATATTCTTCATCACTACGCTCATACTGTCGATTGTCGGACTGAAGGTGGTGGCCTGAACACGCAAAACTGTAAAAAACATTTATCGTCATGGATAATACCGAAGTCACGAAACGTCTCGAAGCCGCGGGGGTAAAACCTACGCCCAACCGCCTGCTGGTAATGAAGGAGCTGCTGGAAGCGGAGTCGCCGCTGAGCCTTGCCTACCTTGAAGGGAAGCTCTACCCTACCGACAAGGCGAGCATCTTCCGGGTGCTGGAACTCTTCGCCAAGAAGGATATGATCCACGTAATAAATGACGGGAGCCGCTCGCTGAAATACGAAGCGTGCCCCGGCGGGCATCACAGCGTAGAGGACCAGCACATGCACTTCTACTGCGAACGATGCGAGAAAGTCTACTGCCTGGAAGACACGCCGATTCCGCACATCCCCCTTCCCGAAGGCTTCCGCGTCCGCTCCGCCAACTACGTGCTGCGCGGCCTGTGCCCCAAATGCGCCGCCAAGTCCTGAGTTCCTCCAAGAATAGTAATATGAAACCGAACAATATGTAATGGCATATCTTGTGGAGCACGACCGATAGAGTAATTTATTCAAGTTTCGCAAGTTCAACTTGCTGATTTCAGATTGTAAAATTTAGCGATATGAGCCAGTTCGTCTGATTGATTGATCAGAGCATCATA
>OJRI01000689.1_pt1 | contig 22362 bp, 22 predicted proteins | sample 1599151 | NCBI WGS metagenome assembly OJRI01 (sample SAMN03922457, study PRJEB24848) | human gut metagenome | isolation source: stool sample | host: Homo sapiens | place: Germany | collected 2009-11
GAAGAGGGAGGAGAAGAAAGAAGGAGCCAATAAACGCAAGAACAAGCGCAATAAAAAGGTGGAGAAATCTGCCGAGAATGCCGTGCAGTCCCCCGACTCTAAGGACGTAAAAGACCTTGATGCCCCTAAAAATACTAAGGAGAAAAAAGAAAAAAAAGAGCAGAAGGACCAGAAGGCGTCCGAGCCCCCCGTAAGCCAGAGCCAGATACGCGCAGCCATGGCCGCCGAAGCGGCGCGCGCCGATGCCGAAGAGCGGGCGCGCCTGATAGCAGCCGCCGAAGCGCGTCGCGCCGCCGCGCCCGAAGATGGAGCGCAGGCCTCCAAGCCTGCGGCTCCGAAGGGGCAGGCCGCCGGAGCCGAATCCCCGAAGCCGAAAAAGCGCCGTTACTCACGCCGCAAGAAAGCATCTCCCGCCGAAGCTCCTTCAGCCGGCTCTTCCCCCTCAACCGCGTTGCCCGAACCGGCCGCCGGTAAACCAGAATAATACCAGTCCCGCGTGCCTATTAAAGTAGGCAACGCGGGATTTAACATTATTTAACGCCAACAAAGGCTTAAATTTGCCCTTTTCTCGAAAATAATTATCGTTTTACGATATTTTCCTTTTGTTTTACGAGAATTTTAGCTAACTTTGCGGCGTGATTCCCTGAGAAAGCGGGTTGAAAAATCTCTCCCCGGCTGTCACTTTAAGGGCGCCCGTTCGTCTAAATATGGAGCGCAGGCCTCGCAGCGCCCACTCACACCACGAAAATTAAACACAAATTACTAACTAATATCAAAAAAGGAAAGATGGTTAAAAAAATTCTGAGCATGGCCCTGATAGCCATGGCAGGCCTCTTCAGCCTGAGCGCTCAGCAGTTGACACCAATGCCCGAAAACCCCAAGGTAAAGTCGGGCAAGCTGCCCAACGGCATGAGCTATTACATCCTCCACAATGAAGAGCCCAAACAGCGCGCCAATTTCTATATCGCGCAGAAAGTGGGTTCTACCCTCGAACTTCCCGAGCAACTTGGTCTTGCTCACTTCCTGGAGCACATGGCCTTCAACGGAACGAAGAACTATCCCGGCAAGGCGATGCTCAACTACCTGCAGAGCAAAGGTATTCGCTTCGGTGCAGACATCAACGCATATACCTCGTTCGATGAAACCGTGTACAATATCAATAACATCCCGACTACCGATCAGGCGCTGATGGACAGTGTTCTGCTCGTGCTTCACGACTGGAGCTGCGACCTTAGCCTCGAAACGGAGGAAATCAACTCCGAGCGTGGTGTGATACAGGAGGAATGGCGTATGCGCAACGATGCCAATACACGTATGTATACCGCCATGCTGCCCGCAATTTATGACGAATACCAGTACCGCCAGATGCCTATCGGTACAATGGACGTGGTCATGAACTTCGACCCCGAAGTGCTCCGTGATTACTATCACAAATGGTACCGTCCCGACCAGCAGGGTATCATCGTAGTAGGAGACTTCGATGCCGCCGAGATGGAGAAGAAAGTGATAGCCATGTTCTCGCCCATCCCCATGCCCGAAAACGCTCCGGAGCGCACTTATCCTACCGTTAGCGACAACAAGGAACCCATCTACTTCGAGTTCTCCGACCCCGAGATGACCAATACCATAGTGCGTTTCGTATTCAAGAGCGAGAAGATGCCTTTCGAGCAGCGTAACACTGTGGAAGGATATATCTTCAACGACGTGATGCCCATAGTAATCTCGACCCTCTTCAACAACCGTCTGGACGAATACAGCAAGGACGCCAACTGCAAGTATTCCTATGCCGGAGTGCGGTTTGACGATTTCTTCGTATCGAAGACAAAAGATGCCTTCTATGTGACGGTAGTGGCCAAGAATGACCCCAAGGAGGCTTTTGAAGACGCCATGAAAGTGGTTACCCGTGCCGCCAAGACCGGATTCACGGAGTCGGAAGTAAGCCGTGCAAAAGATGAACTTCTCGCACTCTACGAGAAAGCTTACAACGAACGTGACAAAACAAACTCCGACAATCTTGCCAAAGAACTTATCCGACACTTCATTGACAACCAGCCGGCTCCTGGCATCGAGATGGAGAAACAGCTCATCGACCAGTTCTCACCGATGCTCGCCGCCCCGATGATCAACGAGATGTGCAAGGATCTCCTTACCCCTGAAAACGAGGTGATGGTAGTGACAACGCCTGCCTCCACCCCGCTTCCCGGCAAAGACGTGATGCTCGCCACCGCACAGAACGTAATGGGCGCAGAGTATGAAGCATACGTAGACGAAGTAATCACCGATCCGCTCATTCCGAAATACCTCAAGGCCGGTAAGGTGAAATCCCAGACTGAAAACAAAGAGTTCGGCTACACCGAAATGACCCTTTCTAACGGCGCCAAGGTTGTGGTTAAGCCCACCGACTACGCCAGCGATGAAATCCTGCTGACAGCCTTCCGCCAGGGCGGCAAGCAGATGTATCCCGCCTCCGAAGCCGCCAATACGTTGCTCCTTAGCTCCGCTTACGACTACTCCCGTCTCGGCTCCTTCGACCAGAAGACCCTCACCAAATACCTTGCCGGCAAGAACGTAAGCCTTAGCTTCGAACAGGGCCTCTATATCTCTACCCTCAACGGTAAGTCGACTGTAAAGGACCTCGAAACCCTAATGGATCTCGTATATGCCACCTTCACAGCGGTAGGCAACGACCAGGCCAACTATGACAACGAACTGTCGCGCATCCGCCCGATGCTTGCCCAGCAGGAAAAGAACCCGATGTTCCACTTCGGCGAACAGCGCAATAAATCGATGTATAACAACCCTGCCATGGAACAGCCCACACTTGCCACCCTCGACGCGGCAAGCTACCCCAAGATGCTCTCCATGTTCCAGAACCTGATGTCTAACGCCGCCGACTTCACCTTCGTATTCACCGGTAATATCGACGCCGCTACCCTCAAGCCGATGCTCGAGAAGTACATCGCCTCGCTCCCCTCGAAGAAGAAACCCTCCAAGGTAACCATCGAGAACCCCATCAACCTGCAGAGAGGCCAGATCAACAACGACTTCAAGCAGTCCATGCAGGTTCCATCCACCATTATCTTCGACCTCTACAGCGGCACTAACCTACCTTACACTGTTGCCAACGATGTGCGGGTAGACGCTATCGGCGAAATCCTCTCCATGATCTTCACCGAGACCCTGCGCGAGGAAGAGGGCGGTTCATACTCCCCCTACGCTTATTCATACTTCAACCCGGTTAACAATATGTGGCAGCTCATCTATGTAGTGCAGACCAACGCCGACATGCAGCAGAAGATGATCGACCGCGCTTACGCCGAGACCGTCAAGCTCCTCAAAGAGGGTGCTAACGCCGAGAAGTTCAACCGCGTGAAGGAAGCCGCTCTCAACCAGTATGACAATAAGGTACGCACCAACGCCTACTGGGACGGTTCCCTCGTATCGCTGCTCCGCGGCTATAATACAATCACCGGTTACCGCGAGGCTATCCAGAACATGACACTCGAAGACTTCAACGCCTTCATGAAGACCCTCTGGGACGGCAAAGACCGCATCCAGGTAGTGATGTCAGGCGTTCCCGAAGCCAAGTAAGAGAGAAAAGCAATAAACCCAAGCACAAATATAGAAACCGCCCGGTCGCAAGCCGAGCGGTTTCTTGCGTTTAGATATGGATTGCATATAAATAAGGAGTGCAGGCCGGGAGGGCTGCGGAACAAAAGCCCCGAATAATGATTACCTCGAATATTGAGCAGGGCTCCAGTCCAGGGTAACAACACAACCCCATAGGTTATTCCAACTGTTAAATCTATAAATAATTAACTTAAAATTGGTCTTAATTGTTAAAATTCACCATTTGTGTCAAAATAACGCAAAATAAATTTGGTGGTTCCGAACATTCGTTGTAACTTTGCGTCAAAATAACACAAACGCTATGGCAATGTTGAGATTCAATAACGGTAAAAAGGGTAAAGACTCCGAAAGCAATCCGCAAGAAAGCTCCCGGAAGCAGGAGGCGTATTACTGCTACCGCTACCCGCATCCGGCGGTGACCGTAGACTGTGTTATCTTCGGCTTTGACGGTGACTCGCTTCGCGTGCTCCTCATAGAGCGCGGCATAAAGCCTTACAAAGGGATGTGGGCGTTACCCGGCGGTTTCGTTAACATGGACGAGACAGTAGAGCAAGCGGCCGCCCGCGAGCTACAGGAAGAAACCTCCCTCTCAGGCATCTTCATGGAGCAGTTCAAGACCTTCAGTGCCGTGAAGCGCGATCCCCGCGAGCGCGTCATCTCCGTTGCTTTCATCGCCCTGGTACGTCAGGAAGCGCTGCGCGTTATGGGTGGTGACGATGCAGTGGACGCCCGATGGTTCGACATCGAAGCCATACCGCCGCTTGCCTTCGACCATGACGCCATCCTTACGGAAGCATACGCTTATCTGCGCGAGATTCTCCGCATAAAACCGGTTGCGTTCTCGCTGCTCGACGAGCTCTTTACCATCAGCGAACTCCAGAAAGTCTACGAGATAATCAACGGTACGACTTACGACCGCCGCAACTTCCAGCGCAAGCTCATACAGGCCGACATCGTAGAAGAACGCGGAGTAGCGAAAGCCAGCGGTCCTTCGCGTCCGCCCAAGCTTTTCTCGCTGAAAAAGAGTGTGCAAAGTATGCTGAACCGCGACAACGACCTCCTATCCACCGGAGCCGCTCCCGACGATGACCTCTTCTCCGGTCCCGGTACCGAGGAACTTTTCGGAGCCGCTGAACCGCAAGAGCAGTACAATGAAACTGCTGCCGAATCAGAGGAATCATCCTCACCTCGATTCAACCACGAGCATGACAGGGACGCCGAGCCCAAGTTCAACCTCGAGCGCGAGGAAAGCCTCAACCTCATTGAGGACGAGGAAGACTCCTCCTCCGACAAGGACTCCACGCGCCATCTTTTCAACTTTTAAACATCACACGATTCATTGTAATCATATATCTCACCAAACAAATAGTAATTATGGATACCAAAACAAACCAGAACATGAAAACGACAGTCTTCAACCTGATAATCCTCGACGAGAGCGGCTCGATGTTGCCGTTGCGCGAAAGCACCGTGAGCGGTTGCAATGAGGTGCTCAACGTGACGCGCAACGCCCAAAAGGAAGCGGGCGACAAACGTACCAACCTGGTGAGCATCTTCTGCTTCCAGAGCGACGGCAACGTCCCCTCGCGCTACATCGCCAAGAACGAACCCGCAGAGCTTGTCAACGACCTGACGCCCGACGACTACCAGCCTTACGGTGGCACGCCGCTCCTGGACGCCGTGGGTTCGACGCTGACCGACCTCAAGGCTGCAGCCGACAAGTGTGAAGACGCCACCGGGATAGTGACCATCATAACCGACGGCTACGAGAACTCCTCCACTCACTATTCCCTGCAGAAAGTGGCCAAGATGATAAGCAGTCTCAAGGAGCTGGGATGGACTTTCAACTTCATCGGGGCGAACATCGACGTTGACAAAGTGTCGCAGTCGCTTAACATCGACAATGCCATGGCATTCCTGGCAACTAAGACTGGTACGCGTTCTATGATGTCAAGTCTGGCCAAATGCATGGATAGTGCCCAACGCGCTTTTGAAGAAGAGGAGTGCGCAGATTCCGTGGCAGAGCGTGTAGCCATGAGAACGAAACGCTCCATCCGCTTCTTCAAGTACAAGAAATAATAGAATAAAAGTAGGGACGTGCCACGGCGCCTCCGCCAAAGCGAACCCCGACCTCCGCAAAAAACGCCGAAACAAATATACCCTACCCGCAATCACAGGAAAAAGAATCCAAATTTTACTATGACAAATAAGCAAATTTTACCAAGACAAGCAAGATAAAATCCGCCGAAACAAGAACTTACAATTCACCGAAACAGATAGTCTAACCCATTAACTTGCAGGAAGCCTGCCGATACGTCCTCCGTCGGCAGGCTCCCATTATTATTTGTTGCAATTTTTTAGCGGCGGAATTTGTGGGTTGCGCCTGGGGTTTGCAGTATGTATATGCCGGAGGGGAGCGCGGCGGTAGCTATCCGGTTGTCGCCTTGCGTGAGGCGGCCGTTCATAATGCGGCGCCCTGAGACGGTGTAAATAGCGTAGGCGGTTTCCAAGGAAGCCCGGACGTTGAGGGCGCCGCTTTCGCTGCGCAGGAGGGTTATGGCGGAGGTATTTTCTGTGAATATGCCATTGAGGCCGGAGACGGGCTCGGCATCGGGGTGCAGGTCGCGGGCGCCGGCGACTTCGGTGGAGGTTTCCCCTATACGGCCGCAGGACTGGCACACTCCGGTGTACACCTTTATGAAATCTACTTGACGGAGCGTCACCGGACGCCCGACGGAATCTACCGCCCAGTCGAGTTTCAATCCGGGGTCGGTGCTGTTCGCGAGATTGTCTGCGTAACCCCATTCGAAGGCTTTCAAGACCCAGTTCTGCTGTGGAGGGGTAGCGGTGTTCACACCATTGTCGGGGAGGCAGGTGCCGCTGAATAGCAGTGTTACCGTTCCGGTCCATTCGGGCCAATACGACTGTTTGTGGAAAATGTTGCGCTCCACCTCACCGGTGGGTCGTGCGGGGTCGTTGGTGGTATAGGGATATGTGGTGTCTGAGGTCGCGGGCTTGGTATAAGTGATTGAGAAATCCTTGTATGATTCGGCGTAAGCGGAGCCGGCAAGCTCGTACCACGGGTCGTCCGGCAGTCCGTTGCCGTTGGCGTCTACGGAGACCATCACTATTCCCGGCTCGCAGCTACCGCCGTTCAGCTCTTTGTTGTCCACGAAGGCGTTGCCGGCTATTTTGAAGTCATATTCACCCGGGACGTTGACCAGCGGATGGTCGAAGCCGAAGATTACATAGCCGCCGAAAGCACCGAGCGAAATCATTCCGTCAGGCTCTTCGCCGCCGATTTGGCTCAATACAGCTTCGCAGACCTGTTCCGGGGCAGCGTCAGGCGCTATCTCAGGCAGGACGTTTACAAACTGTCCCGGAGCGGGACGATAGTCGTACACGCGGGTTATTCCTGCGGTGCGTTCTCCGGCGCCGCCCGTGAAAGCTGTTGCGGCGAGCGCTATGATTGTGAGGGTATGTTTCATGTTGTGTGGGCACGGTGTGCTTATGTGATTTTTGTACCGTATGTAATTTATGTCGTTTATGTGGCGCAAAATTACAAAAATTCTCTAAGAGTGCAAAACTGCGCCTCTGTTTGAAAAAAAATAGTTAACTTTGCGGTATGGTTACGGAAGTGAGTTTGAGAGTGACTCCTCGCGAGGCATATACCGTGGAGCTGCTGCGAAAGGCGGTGGCGCGCAAGCTTGGTTTGCCGCCGCAGGAAATCAATGACCTCAGGATAACGCACCGCAGTATCGATGCCCGGCAACGCAAAGTGATGGTGAACGTTACGGTTAAGACTGCCTCCGGCGATGACCGAGAAGTGGCGCCTCTTGTGCAACCGCCTGCGTATCAGGATGTACGTCATGCTGCCATGACCGTCGTGATAGTTGGCGCCGGTCCAGCGGGACTCTTCGCGGCGCTTCGTTGTCTGGCGAAAGGAATACGTCCCATAGTGTTGGAACGCGGCGACGATGTGGACACGCGCCGCAAGAAACTGGCCGACATTTCACGCAAAGGGCACCTCGACCCCGAGAGCAATTATTGCTTCGGCGAAGGCGGAGCGGGAGCGTATAGCGACGGGAAGCTTTACACGCGGAGCAAGAAGCGCGGAAGCGTCACCGACGTGCTGACGGCTTTCGTGGCGCACGGCGCCTCGGAGGATATACTCATAGATGCCCATCCCCATATAGGGAGCAACCGGCTGCCAGATATCATCGCCTCGATGCGCGAATCTATTCGTAAAAAAGGGGGAGAGGTGTATTTCCGCTCAAAGGTAACGGAATTGTTGCTCGACGGCGATTCGGCGCAGGGAGTCCTTCTTGAAGACGGGCGTCGGATAGAGGGTGACGCCGTGATTCTCGCAACGGGTCATGGAGCTCGCGATGTCTACGAGATGCTTCACCGCAAAGGAGTGGACATCGAAGCCAAAGGATTGGCAATAGGAGTGCGCCTGGAGCATCCCCAGGAGGTGATTGACCGCATACAGTACCACGACCCGAAAGGACGCGGAGAGTATCTTCCGGCCGCCGAATATCAATTTGTGACCCAGGTAGATGGACGCGGCGTGTATAGCTTCTGCATGTGTCCCGGAGGTGTTATTGTCCCTGCCGCTACCGAGCGCGACGGTCTCGTGGTGAACGGAATGTCAGCGGCCGGGCGTTCCGGTCGCTGGGCCAACTCCGGGATGGTGGTGGAAATTCATCCCGAAGACTTCCCCGAATACTCGCAATACGGAGCGCTCTGCACTATGAAACTGCAGCAGGACTTGGAACGCCGTTTCTTTGCCGAGGCCGGAAACTCCTTTAACGTCGCGGCACAGAGGATGACCGACTTCGTGGCCGGCCGTCCCTCCAAATCGCTGCTTCCCACAAGCTACGCTCCGGGCATACACCCCGCGCGTGTGGACCTCCTGCTCCCGCCCTTTATCAGCGACCGTCTGCGCCGCGGCTTCGAGGACTTCGGCCGCAAACGCAAAGGTTTCCTTACCGACCGCGCCCAGGTAATAGGGCTTGAATCGCGAACATCCTCGCCGCTTCGTGTAATCCGCGACTCCGAGACGTTGCAGCATATCCGTATCCGCAACCTCTACCCGGCAGGGGAGGGCGCAGGTTATGCAGGTGGAATAGTATCGGCGGCGATAGACGGCATCCGCTGTATTGACTCATTCATAAAAACAATGTCTGAATAATGGCTATCATTATAAATATTGAGACTTCACAAGAGATATGCAGTGTCGCAGTCAGTCGCGACGGAATGGTTGAATTTCAGCGGGAATGTGACACCCCGATGCAACAGGGCGCCAAGATAGGACCCTTCATAGAGGAATGTATGGGCTACCTAAAGTCGCGCGGGCTGAAGCCCGACGCCGTTGCGGTAAGCATCGGTCCGGGTTCCTATACCGGGTTGCGCATCGGCCTTTCCGCCGCCAAAGGACTCTGCTTCGGCCTCGACGTGCCGCTAATCACCGTGCCGACGCTCGAAATCCTTGCCGTTAAAGCCATGTTCCGAAAGTTCGATTTTCAGGGAGACGAATTGCTTTTGCCGATGATAGACGCGCGCCGCATGGAGGTCTACACCGCGCTCTACGACTTCCGCCTCGACCCGGTAATGGAACCGCAACCGCTTGTCCTTACGGAGGAAACCATATCTCGACTGCCACAAGACCGGCAGATATACTTCATGGGGGAGGGGAGCGACAAGGCCGTGGAGTTGTTGAAAGGTGAGAACCTCCACTACATGCAGGGAATCCGCGCCTACGCCCGCGACATGGTGGCTCTCTCGGAGAAGTACCTGCGCGAAGGGAAGATAGCCGACACCGGGTATGCCGTGCCGCTCTACCTCAAGGAATACGAAGCCAAGAAGAGCCGCAACAAGGTGCTGGAAGAGATAGAGCAGCAGCGCTGCAAAACCGCAGGAAAATGAAAAAACAGTGCCGCTTTTTGGAAATATCCGAAAAATTAGTTAATTTTGCAATTCAAGCAGATAATAGTAACATCGAAACATCGTAATGCTCACATATAACACCCAGTTGAAGCCGCTGGCACTCCCGGAATACGGACGGATGATCCACCAGATGGTAGAGTATGCCACCCAGATTCCCGACCGCGATGAACGCACCCGCTGCGCATTCGCAATCTCAAAAATAATGAAAAACCTCTTCCCGCAGGAGTTTGCTTCCCCTGACGGCGAACGCAAGATGTGGGACCATATAAACATTATCTCCGACTTCAAGCTCGACATAGATTTTCCCGTGGAAGTCTCCTCCGCCGAAGCCATACATCCCAAGCCGGAACCCATCCCCTACGGCGACCAGAATATCCGCCACCGCTATTACGGCAAGAACATACAGCTGATGATAGACCGTGTGGCCGAGCTGGAAGAGGGTCCGGAGAAAGACTCACTTATCTCCATGATAGCCCACCACATGAAGAAACTCATGTTCACGCACAACAAGGAGGGAGTGAACGACGCACGCATACTGCGCGACCTGGCGGAATACTCCAAAGGGCGCATACAGCTCGACCCCGAAACATATATCCTGCATGAGTTCAGGGAGATAGAACCCGTCCAGAACGGCAAAAAGAAGAAAAAGAAGTGATAACCCCAAGTCCGGAACGCGCCGGCAACGTAGCGTCCGGAATGCGGAGGGAACACGGCGGTACGCGCCGCCTCTCTCCGGCTAAACAAAAAATCGCAAGGCAATGAGCACATTCATAGTAGAGGGCGGCCACAAGCTCTCGGGCGAGATAAAACCGCAAGGTGCCAAGAACGAGGCGCTGGAGGTAATCTGCGCAACGTTGCTGACCAGCCGGCCTGTAACTATCTCTAACATACCGGACATCCTTGATGTCCGCAACCTAATAAGTCTACTCGCCGACCTCGGTGTAAAGGTTGAACGCCTCTCGCAGGACACCTACCGTTTCCAGGCCGACGAGATTGACACCGACTACATCCACACCGACACTTTCATCCGCAAGGCTCAGTCGCTGCGCGGCTCCGTGATGATAATCGGTCCGATGACGGCTCGTTTCGGTAAGGCCATCTTGCCTAAACCCGGAGGAGACAAGATAGGCCGACGCCGCCTTGACACACACTTCCTCGGCCTCCAGAAACTCGGCGCCAACTTTCGTTACGTCTTCGAGAAGAGCATCTACGACATAGAGGCTCCCGACGGACTGACCGGCCGCTACGTCCTGCTTGACGAAGCTTCCATTACCGGTACCGCCAATCTTGTAATGGCCTCCACTTTGGCCAAAGGGACCACTACCATCTACAACGCCGCCTGCGAACCCTACATACAGCAACTCTGCAAGATGCTTGTGAAGATGGGGGCTAAGATTGAGGGGATTGGCTCCAACCTGCTGACAATCATCGGTCAGCAGGAACTCGGGGGCGCCGACCACCGTCTGCTCCCCGATATGATTGAAGTTGGCTCCTTCATCGGCATCGCCGCGATGACCGGCTCCGGACTGCGCCTCAAGGATGTCAGCGTCCCTGACCTCGGCATTATCCCCGACGCTTTCTCCCGCCTCGGCATCTACCTGCAGATCGACGGCGACGACATAGTGATTCCGGAAGGGGACGGCTACGAGATAGAAACCTTCATCGACGGCTCCATAATGAATATCGCCGACGCGCCGTGGCCCGGTCTTTCGCCCGACCTTCTGAGTATTTTCCTGGTGGTGGCCACTCAGGCTACCGGCAGTGTGCTCATCCACCAGAAGATGTTCGAGAGCCGACTCTTCTTCGTGGACAAACTCATAGACATGGGTGCCCGCATCATCCTTTGCGACCCGCACCGCGCTGCCGTGATAGGTAGCGGGAAGCTCCATTCGCTGCACGCCACCAATATGGTGTCGCCCGACATCCGCGCCGGCATTGCAATGCTCATAGCCGCTATGGGAGCCAAGGGTACGAGCCGCATCCAGAACATCGACCAGATAGACCGCGGATACGAAAGAATAGACGAACGACTGAACAGTTTGGGCGCAAAAATCATTAGAGTAGAAGACTGACACACTAAATTATGATAGAACGACAAAACCTCACCACCGCCGGAAAATTCCTGAAAGCCCATGCCCTGAAGGGGGAACTGAACGCCGTGCTCGACGCGGACTGCGACCTGCTTGACCCGGAGCGTCCCCTCATTGTGGAAATGGACGGAATCCCTGTGCCGTTCTATCTGCAATCAGTAAGGCCTAAAGGGCAGTTCGGCTGCCTGCTGAAACTTGAGGGCGTCGACAGCGCCGACGACGCTAAACCTTTTGTCAACAAGACAATCTATATGTTAAAGGAGGATTTCCGCGAAATGACCGAAGCCGAAGAGGATGACGGCGAATATGCCGACGACCTCGTGGGTTATACCATCATTGACGACGAGAACGGCAACCTGGGCGAAATCAAGGAAATAGACCTTTCCACGGCAAACACACTGTTTTTGCTCGAACGCAACGGAAAAACACTCTATATACCCGTGGCCGACGAGTTCATTACCGATATAGACAATACCAACAGAACCATCCACACCTCGCTGCCCGCGGGACTCGTGGATCTAAACTCTTAAAAACCTATGGCTGAGGAACTGGGATACAATGAAGAACAGGCCGTAAAATTCATCAGGAATTACGTGCCCCGCGAGATGCAAGACAAGTACACCGACGATGAAATCCTGATCATCGTGGACATAATTTGGGACTACTACGAGCAGAAAGGGATGCTTTCGCTCAACGATATAGAAACGGAGGAGGAGTTGCTCAACGAGGATGATCTCATAGCCTACGTCAAGAAGGAGGTGAAAGCGCAAAACGACTTCCTCGTCGACCCCAACGACATCCCCTATATAGTAAAAGGAGAATTACAATATGAAGAATCGCTTGAAGACGTTCTGTAAATTACTGATAGCCATATCACTGCTTGCCCTCCCGCTGAAGTTGCGAGCCGAATCGGATCCCGAAAAGCTTGCCGACTACACGTGGATACAGATGCTTAACTCCGTGGACTGCGGCAAAGGCTCCGACCTCATTAAGAAGTTCCAGGAGAAGGAGGCGCGCAACGTGTTGCTCAAATCCTACCGCAAGGACAAGAATTCGAACTGCAACGTGGAGAACATCCGCAACAAGGAGGTGCTTCTAATCACAATCCCGGCGTCTGACCTCTTCGGTCCCAACTCCACGACGCTGCTTGAAGACGCCGATAAATACCTCGAACCCATAAAACGCTACCTCAAGCAACCCGACGTTTGGCGTGTTATGCTCCTTATGCACACCGACAACACCGGCTCACCCGGCTACCGCAAGAAGATTACCGTAGACCGCGCCCTGGCTGTGACCGAATGGTTCGAGAACCAGCCCGGCCTCGATACCAGCTATCTCTTCCCTTACGCGATGTCGGACGACCAGCCGCTCAACGGTTGTCCTAACAACAATATGGACAACCGCGCCAAGAACCGCCGCCTGGAAATCTATCTCGTCCCCGGCGAGAAAATGGTGGAACAGGCCAAGCACGGCCGAATCGCCTTCTGATTGCCAATCTGGACTGCTGAACGGCGGATAGTCATTTTGAACGGCGGTCCGCCTCTCCGTAACCGCTTGATAACCATTTGATTTTAAGCATGAAACGCTTGCTCCCGGCTATTACGATGCTGTTGGCGGCAATTGCTATATCCGGAGGTGCGCAACCCGCTGCACCTCCGGAGTCGCTCTCTTATGCCGACCGGCTGCTAATGGCCGGAAAGTGCATCGAGCTGGGCGATAATGCCGGATTCAGTGCCGACGACTCAGCTGCGGCCGTTGTCCTTTCATATTATGACAAGGCGGTGGAACTGTGCCCGGAAAGCTACCGGACATGGCTGGCAAGAGCCATATATCTGGATTGCGTGGAGGAAGAGTTTGCACGCTCCAATGCCGATTACCGCAAAGCCATAGAACTCGCGCCGCAGGAAATAGAGCCATATACACGCTACGCCCGCAGCCTCGCCGCTTGCCAGAACAACGTGGACTCCGCAATAGCCGTATACCGCCAATGCGCCGTCAATGTAAAGGAATACCCGTATAACCACAACGACTTAGCCAAGCTCCTTATCCTGAAAGGGTGCTACGACGAAGCCGACGAAGTGATGCGGCAAGCCCTCGTCATGACAGGCAACAACCTCCTCGATGCCAGCGCATTAGACTTCATTCCCATAGAAATCACGCATCGCTAAAAAGTCATGTCGAACAGAGGAGTAGGTACCCGCCATGCCGCGTCTGCAAAATATAAAATCCTGGATATAAGCGTAATAACAGGCTTATTTAAACTTATAAATTGATAAGGCCTATATACCACGAAGCCAAACCCGCGAATCACTTCGCCCCGGTACTATCCGCACTCTGTCTGCCTCTTTCAACCTCGATTATCTTTGGCGGTTTCACACCCTCGATAATCTTGATACGTCCGGTCTTCGGGTCGCGGATCTTCTCCATGTTTTCGGCGGTTTTGCGCATAGCCTCCATGCGTTCCTTTGTCTCCTTGTCGAGTTTCGGGACTTCCAGCTTATCGTGGGAAGGGATGGTGACGTAGCGATTACGCACATTTCCGTTTTCCATATAAGGAACAGCTATCCGTTCTCCGGGACCGGCTGCCTCTCCGGCAGTATCCATATAAGCCGAGCCATCAACTATCGTGGTTGTGCTTGTAAACTCCGGTTCCGTTTCAGTTTGGTTAATATTCATAAAAACCCCAATCACAGCCGCCATGAGCAGGATGGCAAGCGTGGAGAAGAAGCTACGGCGGATTACTTTTTTCCTGTGTTCGCTTTTCTCCTCAATGTAGATGCGTAATGGGGTTTGCTTGCCATTCAGCTCGTTTTCCGGTAGATTACGGCGTGTTTTGAATTCTTTGTGGGTCATAAAGTGGCTCTAAGTTTTGGTGGAACAAAAATGGTGGAATCCTATACCGGAACAAAGTTAATGATTACGGGCGAAAATAGCAATATTTTTCCCGTTTTATTTTTTTATTTCGGTAAATTGAAGTACCTTTGCAGCGAATTTGGGAAGGCAATTCCCTGGTTCAAAAACAGTGACTAACATCTAAACTCCAATTAAATAAATCTAAACACCGTAAGTCATGAAAAAGCACAATTTCTATGCAGGTCCCTCGATCCTGAGCCAGTATGCCATCCGCAATACTGCCGACGCTGTCATCAACTTCGCCGACATGGGACTTTCGCTTCTTGAAATCTCACACCGCAGCAAACAGTTCCAGGCCGTGGTAGACGAGGCTACTGCACTCTTCAAAGAACTCCTCGACATCCCCGAGGGTTACAGTGTGCTCTTCCTCGGCGGCGGCGCAAGCCTCCAGTTCGCCATGGTTCCGATGAACCTCCTTGCTAAAAAAGCAGCTTACCTCGACACCGGCGTATGGGCCAACAAAGCTATCAAAGAAGCCAAACTCTTCGGCGACGTCGACGTTGTTGCTTCTTCCAAAGATAAAAACTACAATTACATCCCCCGCGATTACACAGTACCCGCCGACGTGGACTACTTCCACTACACCTCCAACAATACCATCTACGGTACTGAAATCCGCAAAGACCCCGAAGTCGGTGTACGCCTCGTTGCCGACATGTCGTCAGATATATTCACACGTCCCGTAGACGTATCGAAATACGACCTCATCTACGGCGGCGCACAGAAGAACATCGCTCCCTCGGGCGTGACATTCGTTATCGTCCGTGACGATGCCCTCGGCCACGTTGACCGCGTGCTCCCCACGATGCTCAACTACAAGACCCACATCGACAAGGGTTCTATGTTCAACACACCGCCGGTACTCCCCATCTTCACCGCACTCCAGACCCTGAGATATTACAAAGAGCTCGGCGGCGTCAAGGCTCTCGAGAAGCTCGACCTCGAAAAGGCTGAAACCCTCTACAACGCCATCGACTCCAGCAAGATGTTCCAGGCCACTATTCCTAACCATGAGGACCGCTCCATCATGAACGTCTGCTTCGTGATGAAACCCGAGTACGCAGAACTCGAAAAACCGTTCTTCGACTTCGCTACCGAGAACGGCATGGTAGGTATCAAGGGCCATCGCAGCGTAGGCGGCTTCCGCGCTTCCCTCTACAACGCGCTTCCCCTCGAAAGCGTCAAGGCTCTCGTTGCCTGCATGAAGGAATTCGAGGCTAAACACTAATCATAACTCTTAAAGTTGCTTGCCGCGCGGATTTCGCTTCGCCTGGCAGACAACTTTCCCAAACCCGTAAAGAAACAAAAAATCATGAAAATATTAGTTTTCACCGAGAAACCGTTCGCTCCCGCTGCCGTAGAGGCTATCTCCAACGTTGTGAACGCCTCGGGCAACGACCTCGAAGTAGTTGAAAAAGGCTCACGCGAAGACCTCCTCAACGCCGTTAAGGACGCCAACGGTCTCATCGTTCGTTCCGACGTTATCGACGACGCCGTGATGAACGCAGCCCCCGAGCTGAAAGTCATCGTCCGCGCCGGTGCCGGCTACGACAACATCGACCTTGCCGCCGCCACAAAACACGGCATCTGCGTGATGAACACCCCGGGCCAGAACTCCAACGCCGTCGCCGAGCTCGTTTTCGGTATGATTGTAATGATGTGCCGCAACAAATATAACGGCAAATCAGGTTCCGAACTCAAAGGCAAATCGCTGGGTATCTACGCCTTCGGCCAGGTAGGCCGCAACGTGGCACGCATCGCCAAAGGCTTCAATATGAACATCGAGGCTCTCGACGTATTTGTTCCCGACGAGGTTATCGAGGCTGAGGGCGTGAAACCCCTCCACGACGTTAACGAACTCTTCTCGCAGAACGACTTCGTTTCGCTCCACATCCCCGCTACCCCGCAGACAAAACACTCCATCGGCTACGACCTGGTGATGAAAATGCCCAAGGGCGGCGTGCTCATCAACACAGCCCGTAAGGAAATCATCGACGAGCCTGGTCTCATCCGTGCCCTCGAAGAGCGTCCCGACCTCCGCTACATCTCCGACATCAAACCCGATACGGCCGAAGAGTTCGAGAAGAAATTCGCCGACCGTGTGTTCTTCACACCTAAGAAGATGGGTGCCCAGACAGCCGAAGCCAACTTCAATGCCGGTGTAGCTGCTGCCGAGCAGGCCATCGCCTATCTCAAGGACGGCTGGAACCGCTTCCAGGTAAACAAATAACCGACATACCTCAACCACCACAATAAAGGACGACTCCCGCAGCCGTCCTTTTTTTATTTGCAATAGGCCTGAGGTGGCGAATAGACCGAATACGGAGCTGCCTCTGATTTCTGCACGATTTTCGGAAATTGTGCAAAAAAGAAGCCGTAAATTTTTGATATTGCAAATTTTTAACTAACTTTGCACTGATTTACAGAAGTGGCAGTCCCCGGGCCGTTTCATTCTTATGGGTCAAAAACCTCTATATTAGCGTTAATAGGCTCATTTATAAGAATATAGGTCACACTGACAACTTCTCCGGTAAGCACGAAAAGCCGCTCCCGCTCCCGGCTCTGCCATAGCGGGATGCATTCAACCAAAATGCGCACATGCGGTGAGACCCCCACGCCCCGTGCGTAGGAATCAAGGAAAGAAACAACACAGAATATGAAGCCATTACAGGAAAAACTGGCAAAGTATGACGCGCCGCAGAAGGCAAAAGCTGCGGGTGTCTATCCCTATTTCAGAGCTATCTCGAGCGAACAGGATACCGAAGTGCTCATGAACGGACGAAAGGTCCTCATGTTCGGTTCCAACAGCTATATGGGTCTGACCAACCATCCCAAAGTGATAGAAGCCGCAGTGGAGGCCACCAAAAAATATGGTACCGGCCTTGCCGGCTCCCCGTTCCTCAACGGCACTTTGGATTTACATAAAAAACTGGAAGCAAGGCTCGCCGAGTTTGTCGGCAAAGAGGATGCCATGCTATTCTCTACCGGCTTCGGCGTGAACCTCGGCGTAGTGTCTACCCTCACCAGCCGTGAGGACTACGTTATCCTGGACGAACAGGATCACGCCTCAATCATAGAAGGTCGCCGCCTCTCCTTCTCCACCGCGCTGAAATACAAGCACAACGACATGGAGTCGCTCGAGCAGCAGTTGAAACGTTGTGCTCCCGACAAGGCCAAGCTCATCGTCACGGACGGCGTGTTCTCGATGGAAGGCGACGTGGCAAACCTCCCTGAGATAGTGCGTCTCGCCAAGAAATACAACGCCCAGGTGATGGTCGACGAGGCTCACGGCATCGGCGTCTTCGGCGAAGCGGGCCGTGGTACTACAAATCACTTCGGCCTCACCGATGACGTAGACCTCATCATGGGAACCTTCAGCAAGTCGTTCGCTTCGCTCGGAGGCTTCGTGGCGACAGACAAGATTATCACCAACTACCTGCGCCACCACTGCCGCGAGTATATCTTCACCGCGAGCATTACCCCGGCATCCACAGCCGCCGTCAACGCCGCCCTCGACATTATGATAGCCGAACCTGAGCGTCAGCAGCATCTTTGGGACATAACACACTTCGCCCTCGAGAACTTCCGCGCAATGGGTTGCGAGATTGGAAATACATCCACGCCTATCATCCCGCTTTTCATCCGAGATGACTACAAGACGTTCCACATCACCCGCGACCTGCTCGACGAAGGCGTCTTCGTAAACCCGGTGGTCACTCCCGCCGTCGCCCCGCAGGACACGCTCATCCGCTACTCGCTGATGGCAACACATACCCGCGAACAGGTGGAGCGCTCGCTCGAAGCTATCCACAAAGTGTTCAAGAAATACGACCTCGTGAGGTAAACTACGCACGCCGTAAGCACACGAAATATCGATCTTTGGCTTGATAGAGGATAAAATTTCTCTTTTGAGCCATTTTTTTGTCGCTTTATAGTTGGTGTTCCAAAATAATATATTATATTTGCCTATCATAATCGAAATTAAGTTAGTGAATAACCGAAACGTATCTAAAAACGGCACGATGGTATCGCTTACTTTCCACTAATAAACCCTCAGAAAACGGCCTTATAATATGATATACCGATTCAAACTTGTCAGCGATGAAGTCAACGGTTTCTTCCGCGTGATAGACATCGACCCCTCAGACACCTTTTTCTCCCTGCGCAAGACGATACTCGAAACCGCAGGATACAGCGACACTAACATAGACTCTTTCTTCATTTGCAGCGACAAGTGGGAAAAACATGAAGAGATAGCCCTCGTGGACATGGGACTCACAGCCTCCGACCACGATCTCTGGACCATGGACTCCACACGCATCAATGAGCTTGTGAACAACCGCGGCCAGAAACTGGTCTTCACCTTCGACAACCTCAACGACCGCTCCTTCTTCATGGAGCTCAAGGAGGTAGTCACCGGCGAAAAGGTGGATAAGCCGGAAGTGATTCAGCAGCACGGTAAAGCCCCGAAGCAGGATATGGGGCTCGACGGGCTCCTCGACGGCATTAAGGAAGAAGACCCGAAAGCCGGCCAGGTGTCATCCGACATCTTCGGAGAAAACGCCGACGGCTACAGCGACGAAGACCTCTACGGCCTGAATCCTTTCGATGAAAGTAACTACAACTAAACCAGCTCACTTAACCTTTTTGGTAGCTAACTTAGTTATAATAGCTTTTTTAGCTGCCAATTCACTTACTCTGTAAGAATGTAAAACTCAGATTTCACTCGTCCGGTTCCATAACTTTACATATCGAAGCAGGGTAGTCCGATGATAGATTTCACCGGCTTAATTCATCATTTATTTAAATCCATTATAATAACATTAAACGATACATCATGAGTTTTACAGCACAAAGATGGAAAGGACGCCTCGACGCCGCGATAGGATTTCTATCTCGCTCCGGATTGGAGCTGTATGGCGGCGATACTTACCTCGACCTCCTGAACCGCATGAACGAATCATACGCTTTCAGCGATGTTGATAAAGAAGCTTTCAGCACCCTGATGGCCAACGCCCTCAATAACCCTGATGAAGGCGACCCTTCCGACCATGACCTCGGCACAATGGACTAGAACATTGTAATCTCCACTTTTCCGGGAGAAGAAATTCTTTCGCGACTTGCCGAGCCCGCAGACTATTACGCCCAACAACAGAAGGGACTCGAGGAACAACGTCAGCGTGCTAAGGCCGACAGACGCCGCAACATGAAAATCATCTTCCCGATGCTCGGGCTGATAATCCTTGTGCTCATAATCTACAACCTCCCGTACTTCTCCGAGAAACGAGCCTACGACCGCACTTTTGAGAACACCCCGGAGGCCTTCGAAGATTATATGGATAAGTATGACAACCCCGACCACCTCCCCGACGTCCTCTTCCGCAACGCCAAATACATCATGGAGCACGGCGATTACAAATATAAATCGTATGGCTACACCGGTACAGTGGAATCGGAAATACCCTCCTACGACTACTCTAAGGAGCGCGAAGGGATAATGGCCTTTGACGAGCTATTCGAGAAGTTCCCAAATCACCCGCTGACAGCCAAAGGGCGCCAGACGGTCGACTCCGTATGGGATGCCGAAATTGCCCGCTTCGACAGCCTGCATCCGAACGTGCAATCGTCCGAACCGCTGAAAGCTATTCGTGACATGCTCCTATACATGAAGAAGAACAAAGTCTACGATGTGCGCCTGAACTTTACCTCCAAAGTGGATCTGAAAGACTACAACGATTACTCCTCGGAAGCTCGCCAACTGGCAGAAACAGCCCTCCCGGAATTAAGAGGCATAACCATTCAAAGTGTCAAGGAGGAACTTGGTTCCTCGGAAGTTATGAACGTTGAAAGCACCCTTAAGAGTCAATATGACAAGTTCTTCAATTCTTTGTTTAACCCCGGGTTTATAACTGTCAAAACTGACTTCAAGGAGAACCAGAAAGGACCGCGTGCCGAAAAATTGCCCGTCATCGATGTAGATTATACCATCAAGAACCAGACAGTCAATATCGCCGGGATGGAGTTCCCTGACATTTGGGAACAGACCGAGGGGTATGTTGCATCGCTATCCCATCACAAGAATTATGTATTGGGCGTGGACATAGTCATCAACTCGGAAATCAAATTTCCGGGAATTGCGGCACCCTTGAAGAATAACATAAATAGCACGAATAACGAAGACATACACAACATCGGTGAAGAGGGAATCTACCAAGCCATGCTTACAAAATGCCTCTCGAAGTTCAGCGAACAGCTATTCTCAAAATTCGGTCTGAAAGAAGAACAGTCGTCCGAAGAGAGAGTAGTAGTAAGTGAAGAACAAACCGACACGTACTGAAAATACCGGGTGTTCGCACAGCTCAATGGCGGAGGAAGCAGTGTCCTTATGGAACGGAGGTATTCTTACCTCCGCTCTAAGCCGTAAAGCGGCCAAATCAGCCGCCATCTTCAATGCCCGGAAAATTACGGAATAAACAAGAATAATCAGGATTAATTCTGGTTGATAAAACAAAGGCAGACCTCGGGGTAGGGCTGCCTTTTTCATCTCTCTTTTCGTCTCGTGCTTCCGTGTGTCAACGGTGCTTTATGCTGATTTTCAGCTCGCATGAATCGGCGCGGTCTGTCTGTATCTCTTTGCCGTTTATTTCTATTTTGAGCACCGGGATGCCGTCCTCTCCGCCGGAAAGGTACACGTTCCGCAGGAAATCGTAACCGAGGATATTCGAGATACGGATAAGCCGCTCGGTGTCGATGCTTTTGGAGCGCACTATATTATAAACAGTGGTTCGTTCCACACACAACTGCCTTGCGAACTCGGCGTAACTCATGCCACACTCTTTTATTCGGGCGTCTATCAATTCTCCGATATGTATATTCCTGAAATCCGGGTACATAAAAATAGTGTGGCTAAGCGTATCGTGAACTTAAGCCCCGGTAAAAGCTTGACATCGGGATACGGCCGCCACACCTATATCGCATTGGGTCCTGATCGGTTTAAATGCGGTATAAGCATAGAGCACGCGGGTTTCCTCGATGTCATTTCGTTTGAATTTACTGGATTCAAGTTCTGTGGGAAACACTGCTTGCTTACGCAAAAGTATGTCTGGCAAGGCATTTCCCCACCAAGATTCCTTCCACGCTAATAGTTAGCTGGAATCTTATACAAAATTACAAACTTTTTCTCATACGGCCATAATATCTTCGCTCTTTTTTGATTTTGCTTTTTCATACGTGGATAATCATCACGGCCAGTGTGATTTATATTCACGCTATTTTGTTGCATTATATCCGATTCGCATCTAATTTTGCAGCGAATTATTAACTTAAACACGAATCATCATGAAGAAAAACATTCTTCTAGGACTTGTCGTGCTGATCACATCATTCGCAGCGATGGCCATGCAATGGTCGAAAGTAGAAGACTCCTGCGGCAAATGCACTATCAACGACACCGAGCGCAAATGCGGCAAATGCGGTGGTTTCATGGAAAGCGGCAAAAGCGAATATCAGACCGGTGGCTGGTTAAAATCGCCATACACCTGCAAAGAGTGCAAACACAGCTGCACTTACAAGTGTCGCGGAAGTAGATAATAACGGCTCCTCGGTGTAATATAATTATTACTCGCGACTTCCCTATTACGATATCCTACATTCATCTCCCGGACTACAGGATGTCTGCACCACTAAGTCATTCGGAGTCAATTAAGTTACATCAAAACAAATATTATGCCAAGATTTTTATATATCCTCTCATTCCTTTTAGTGCTGTCTCTTATACACA
>OJRI01000696.1_pt1 | contig 22202 bp, 15 predicted proteins | sample 1599151 | NCBI WGS metagenome assembly OJRI01 (sample SAMN03922457, study PRJEB24848) | human gut metagenome | isolation source: stool sample | host: Homo sapiens | place: Germany | collected 2009-11
TCTACACACTGCATATCGTCGGCAGCGTCAGATGTGTATAAGAGACAGGCCCAGCCCGTATTCGGGATGTTTGATGACGCGCGAAGAGCCATGCCACAGATCGATTGCCAAGGTCTCCATTAGCCGGCTCCTTCTTTCTCCTTACATATTCTTGATTATATCACTGTGGTGATAGTCATAAGGGAAATACGAGATGAAAAATACCGCTGTATACGTTCGTACACAACGTGAAATGTATACGAACGTATACAACACTGATGTCCGGAGTCATGCTCCGCAGTGGCGCAGCGGACGCGCCACTACAATCGGAATATGGGACTGAAGACGTGGAAGAAGTGGACGGACTGGCCGCTGATGGTGCTGTCCGTGGTGTTCTGGTGGTGTATTCGTGGGAAATTCTCTCCCGCACGCATATCGCGCTGTGTGAAACCGTCATCAACGTGATCTGGGTGGTGTTCGTCGTCGATTATGTGGTCTCGCTGTGGTTGGCCGACGATCGCTGGCGGTGGTTCAAGCACAACCTGTTCACGCTGCTGACCATCGCGCTGCCGATGCTCCGGCCCTTGCGACTGTTGCGTTTGCTGACCGTGCTGCACGTGCTGAACCGCACCTCCGGCATGGCGGTGCGCGGGCGCATCACCGTATACGCGGTCGGCGCGGTGGGAATGCTCATGTACGTGGGCGCGCTGGCCGTGTATTCCGTGGAGCGCGGGGCGTCCGGATCCACGATCACCGACTTCGGCACGGCGTTGTGGTGGGCGTTCGTGACCGTGACCACCGTGGGATATGGCGACTTCTCGCCGGTCACCTTCCAAGGCAAGATCATTGCGGTGGTGCTGATGTTCACCGGCATCGCGTTGATCGGTATTGTGACGGCCACGCTGGCCTCGTGGATCGTGGATCAGGTCAATCTGGAGACGGATCGGCGCGAGGACGCTCGGGAGAAGGAAGTGGCCAAGGAAGCCGCGCAAGAGGCTATTGCGACATCAGCCAATCCCGAAATCGACCTATTGCGCGAGGAAGTGCGTGAGCTGACCGCTACGGTAGCCGGTCTGCGCACCGAACTTGAGCGACGTTGATTGGCGAAGCGGGACAAACAACGATTCTGCCAAGAAGGTCCGCGTCAGTTGTTGTCACCGCGGATTGCGGCAGAATCATTGTCGCCACGGCTGTTTTCTTCAGTCGGCTCAACCCAACTTTTGATAATTTTTATTTTTTTGATATTTTTGATAATTTTTATTTTAGGTTGATTCAGCGAGGAGGCGGTCCACATGAAGGCAAAGGAAAACCCATTCAAGCCAACGGCAGGAGGGGAACCGCCCCTGCTCATCGGCCGAGGCAAAGTTATCCGCGATTTCGAGAAAGGTCTCGATAACGGAGTCGGTGCCCCAGGGCGCATTATGCTCGTCACCGGCGCTCGTGGAACCGGAAAAACCGTGATGCTCACTGTGTTCGGAGACCGGGCCAAAGCGCGCAGATGGGATGTCATCGAAGAAACGGCCTCTGCCGGACTATGCGAACGCCTTGTTGATGCCTTACGAACCGGGCGAGGGGCCCTTGACCACCTCACTATCCGACCATCGTTGACTTTTGCTGGAGCGGGCATCGGCCTCGGAGAAGCCGAACTATCCCCGAAGCGTATGCCCGAAACGTTGAGAAGTGCCATTGCCGGACGGTTGGATGCGCTTGAGAAGCGCCATGCTGGGTTGCTTATCACCATTGATGAGACTCAAGCGGCTGAGCGATCCGACATGATTGCCATCGCCACTGCCATACAGCATCAAATCAGGGAACGACGCAATATCGCCATCGTGTTCGCCGGTCTCCCACAGATGATTTCTGATTTGTTCAATGACGAAGTCATCACGTTCCTACGTCGCGCGAAAACGAACATACTCACAGATATTCCTCTTGATGAAGTGCGCGATGCTTTCGCCACAACATTCCGCGCCTCCGGCATGTCCATCACCGACGCTCAATTAAGCACTGCAGCCAATGTGACAGCCGGATACCCCTATATGATTCAACTGGTTGGCTACCATATCTGGGATGCCGCAGACATGCGGGACTCGGATACCATCATCGACGCTGATGTTACGGCAGGTATCGAGGAAGCACGTATTGACCTTGATAACGCCGTGTGCATCCCGGAGTTGCAAGGCTTATCCAAAAACGACCGTGAGTATCTCGAAGCCATGGCAGCGTCAGATGGTCCCTCTCCCACCGTGAATGTTGCACAGCGCATGGGCAAAACGCCTAACTATGCCGCCACCTACCGCAAACGCCTCCTTGACGCCTTCGTTATCCGCGAAACAGAACGAGGCGAAGTCGATTTTGCCGTGCCCTTCCTGCGCGAATACTTGCGTCGGAATCAGTAATCGGCACAATGCACAGTATCGATATATTCCGTTCCATATAATGACTTTTCGCATTCAGATACACAATGGACGGCCTGTTGAGTAGCACTCAGCAGGCCGTCCATTCTATTTAGCTATTCAGTTATCGGAGACACACCTCAGGCCTTGACCGGAGCGTCAGCGGGAGCCGATGCCGCCGCGGCCAGTTTGCGGCGCTTGAGGTACTTCATGATGGTCAGGACCATGCCGCGGAAGCCCCACTCGCCACGCAGGACAGTGTTGAGCAGTCCGGAGTGGGAACCGCCCCACTCCATACCGATGTAGTTGAAGGCGCTCATCACGGCACCCGCGCCGCCCTGCTTGACGCTCATCTCGAAGGGCTTCAGGTAGATCTCGCGAATCGACTGCTCGTTGGCCCAGGTGGCGAGCTCGCTCAGTCGGTTGGTCTCCTGGTCGTTCAGCGCGAAGTGCTTCATGAAGGCGTACACGCCCTTGGCCTGAGCGCCAGCGACCTGCTGGGAGGCCATCACGCCGAACAGGTAGCCGTCTTCGGAGAAGTATTCGAAGGTACGACCGGCGAAGTCGCGGCATTCGAATCTGATATCGTTATCGATTCGATCAGCGGCTCACGATACTGCCCTTGCATCGCTGTGCCACTGTTGAATGTGCCCGGCTGGCTCACCTTTGGGTCACCGCCGACACATCCTTGATGCCGATGGTTATAGAGTCGCAAATTCACGACTGGCGCACCTGCCCACGCACCTATCCTGTCATTTCGAGCGCATAATTTGCTACCACATCCGGTCAGGGCAATCGACCTTAATGGCGTAAACGGCACTTCTCAATACGTAAACGGCATTTATTCTTGGCTCCCCTCTCAGAGAGGGGAGCCAAGAAATATCAAGCTCGGCCTCCCAGGAGAGAGCCAGAATAATGCACCAGCAAGGCATTAGGATGGAGGGCATGAGCGATTTGAACGCGTTGAATCTTGAGCCCGGCGAAGTGGTTGGTGGGTATACGCTGATCTCCCGGCTCGGCTCAGGAGCTATGGGGTCGGTGTGGCGGGTGCGCGACGACGGCGGCACCACCTATGCCATGAAGATTCTGCGCGACTCCCTGACCGACGAGTCAGTGGCAGGCTCCGGCTCTGCGTCCACGGCCCTGCACGACCCCGACCTCAAGCCCGATGTCACGCCGCGCGAGCGCCTGCGGCGCGAGGCCATGGCCTTGAAGAAGATCAATCATCCGGGTGTGTGCGGCATCGTGGATATGGAACTCGACGATACGTTGGCGTTCATCGTCACTGAACTCATCGAGGGCAAGAATCTTAAGGATGATGTGGCCGCCAATGGCCGGTATGTGGGCGACGATCTGGAACGCTTGGCCCGCAAGCTCATCGAAGCCACCAAAGCCGTACATGCGGCCGGCATCGTCCATCGCGACATCAAACCCACCAATGTGATGGTGTCGGCCGCCGGACCGGTATTGGTCGATTTCGGTATCGCGATGGGCGAGGGCGAAAGTCACGTGACCCGCACCGGCCTAGTGATGGGTACACCCGGATTCATCGCACCCGAGATTATTGACGGTGCCGAATCCGACGACGCCACCGATTGGTGGTCGGTGGCGTCCGTGCTCGCTTTTGCCGCAACCGGCGCGCCTGTGTTCGGCACCAAGCCGATGATGGCGGTACTTGAGCGCGAGGCCTCGGGCAACGCGAATCTTTCCGGACTACCGGCCGGCACATTGGCTGCCTTCCGTTCTGCACTGGACCCGGATCGCAGGGATCGTTGCACGCCGGATCAATTGCTGAATGCCATCGCCTTGGATGCGTTGAATCCCAACGCTTGGCAGGGCGAGCAGGCGGGACCGTTCGCCGCGGGAGCCGTGGCTGGACAACCGGCTGCGATCGTTGCCGAAGCCGCGGAGGCGATGCCCCCTTTTGGCGCGGCCGGCGGCGTTGACCGCAATAATCCCCGAACCATCTGGCGCGCGGCCGAGGAAGCCGCTGAGGCTCCCACCATGGCCGTGTTCTCCGGCAATAAGGGCGATAACGGCGATGGCGAAACCGCCGTATTCTCGCCGGCTGGCGCCGCTACCGCCACGCTGCCCTTAGCCGATATGCCGCCACGTCCGCCGGCCGGTGCGGAGCAGGCCACGCAACTGTTGCCCGACGCTGCTGCCGATTTCACCGACGACGCCGGCACACAGGTACTCACCGGCGCGACCACACCGATGCCGGACCAAACCACACCAATGGCCGGCGCCACCACACCAATGACCAACACCGATTCGACTCCGGCCCCGACCACGCCGCTGGCCGAGCGCACCACCGTACTCCCCACGCCGCAGCCGTCATCATTCCCCCCGTCCGGCACCGCCCAGAGCAGCTGGGATCCCGCAAGCAACCAGCCCACAGCGGTGGACCCCGCCATTCGCCCGGCATTGCAGCGCATCATCGACCAAACCGCCCAAGCGGCCCCCACCGAAACCATGGTCCAAAATCCTCCCATGCCCAATCCGGTGGACGTGAAGCGAGGGGAATATCTGCAGCGCGGCACCCTGCCATTGATCCTGCTGGCGGCGCCGCTGGCGGCACTGGCGGCAAATGCTCCGCTCGTGGCCATCATCGCGGCCACTGCGTTGTTGTGGCTACTGCTCACCCTGGCCTATAACACCGAACCCCAGCTTGAGCGCGAGGGCAAACGCGGCGGCGAGCGCAAAAACTCCGATTCGTGGATTCGCGTGGCGACTTTTCCCTGGCATCTGGTCAAAGCCCTGCTGCTGGCCATTCCCCGCATACTGCTGCTAGTCATCATCTATATGGCGGGAACCGCCGTGGCCACCGCGGCTCTGGCACTGCCCGTTCACACCATCTCCTGGTATTTCACCGCGGATTGGGGTATTCCGGTGCCGTTGCTCAATGATGTGCCGTTCTCCGCTTCCGGGCTGGCGCTGGGCGGTTTCATGGCCATCGGCTGGCTGGTCACTGTGTTCGCCCCACAGTCGATGATGATTCGGCTGGGGGGCGGCGTACTGCGCGGGCTCAAACACAGTCGCCCGGCGGGCGCCCCATCCACCGAAGTGGGTGGGGCTCCACCTGCTCCAGTGGCGCCGGCGCCCAAGGGCGGCGGGCGCGGCACCGTGCTGTTCACCATATGGGCCATCATCACCGTGGCCTTGTGCGCGATGCCGATTCTGGGCATGCCGATCAACTGGATGCCGTTCGCCTAGAGCGGGGCGGAATCTCACACATCAGCCATCCGCACACATGGCCGTTGTGTATCCGATACGTTCGTTCCGTCACACTTTTACAGGGAATTCACCTCAGATCAGCTCTGGGCGCAGTCCTCCTCAGGCCCGGTCATTATGATGGGGCCCAAACATTGAAGCGATTGCAAGGGGATAGCTATGTCAGATCCGAAGCGTCAGGCCAAGCGTGCCACACGCGCTGAGCGCCGAGCGGCCGAGGAGGCCGCACAACAGGCACGGGCCGAGCAGGCAGCCAAGGAGCGTAAGCAGCAGACCATCATCGGCTGCATTGTGGTGGCCATTATTGTGGTGCTGGTGGCCATCGCTGGATTCGCCGTATACAAGGCTATGCGGCCGTCCAACACCAGCAGCAGTAGCCAGCAAAGCAACATGACCGTGGACGAGGCCTATAGCAAGCTCAAGAAAGTCAGTACCCAGCCGGCTAACGCCGACGACAAGGCCGGCTTCGTAATCTCCAACAAAGGGTATGGCCAGAAAGCCGAGGGGGCTCCCACCGTATCCATCTATATGGAGCCGTTGTGCCCCGGCTGCGCCTCGGTGAACCGCCAACTCGACCCGACGCTCGTCAAGCTGATGAACGCAGGCCAGCTCAACATCGATTTGCACTTCCTCAATTTCCAGAACAACAAGAGCTCCGACAACTACTCCAACCGCGTGTTCAACGGTGCCATCTACATTGCCGAGCATGATGACGATCCCGACCACCTCATGAGCTACCTCTCCAACATCTACGCTGAGGATTTCCAGCCGGGCGAATTGTCCAATTACGAGCCGGTAAGCAACGCCAAGCTGGAGAAGCAGGCCGTCAAGGCCGGCGTGAGCGAGGATGTGGCCGCCGCGGCGTTCAGCGGCAAGAACGAATACCTCGACTGGCTCACCGCCTCCAACAACTACACGATCCTGCGCCCCGAACTGTTCAACAGCTCCGGCGCCTTCTCCTCCCCCACACTCACCATCAACGGCGAATACTGGGATCTGAAGCAGCTCACGCTGGCGGACACGAATATGGTGGACGGCTTCCTCAAGTCCATTGGGCTGGATGCTGACCAGGTAGGCGTGGAAGGCAAAATGCCATCCATCGGTGCCAGCGGAAAGCCGATTTCGGTCGCCTCCTGATGCTGCGTGGCCGAATAAGTTGACGCCGCGACATATGCAATACCGCCTGCGGCTCGGCTTAAATTGACCACTCGGGAAGTACCGGTATACTAGTCATTTGTTCGCAACGATTTACGCGTTAAGAACAATCGCCTCTTTAGCTCAGATGGCCAGAGCGGCCGCCTTGTAAGCGGCAGGTCGTCGGTTCGATCCCGACAAGAGGCTCGTCGCGCAGAAAAAATGGCGTATTATGTGATACGTAGACTTTTCTACGCATATAATTCTTACCTTGGGTAAGTACTCCAGGAGCCTTCCCCCAATTATGGGCTTCCTGGAATGAGGGCGGAGCGTCCCCCAACCAGCTCCGCGCCTTCAAGGGGGCGGGAACATCCCCTTCTCTCCCGCCCCCTTTTTCTTTTCTTTTTTTGAGCTCAGAACAATCTGACGAGCAGGAATGGTGACGGTGGCCGGTGAAACCGCAGTATGGGCCGGAACAACCGTTACGATGGGTGGCGTAATCGTTCATCCAGCAGGAAGAGTATGGCAATGGCACGGCGTTGGACCCCGCAGCGGTTTGTTACACTGCGTCGCATCCGCGTAATCGCCTGTATCGCGGCGACCAGTATCGCGCTGGCTGGATCATTCGCGTTCACCGCGCGTAAATCCGTGGCCCTGAACATCAACGGGCAAACCACCCAAGTCACCACATATGCGATGACGGCCACCCGTCTTCTGGAGGAACAAGGGGTGGATATCAAGACCCACGATATCGTGACCACCTCGTCCGGCGACCAGCTCGCCAATCATGCCGTGGTCACCGTACAGTCCGCCTACCAGACCACCATCAACATCGACGGCACGTCCGTTCCCTTCTGGACCGTGGCCACCAGTGCCGACCAGTTGCTGGGATTTTTCGAGGAAAACCAGAACAACGCCACAAAAATCACCGTCGACATCGACAATGTGTACAACCAGCTCACCGGCGGCCTGGTGATCAACCAGTCCGGGCCGGTCACCGTCATCGCCGACGGCAAAAGCTCGGTGGCCCCCAATGGCAAGCTGCCGGCCGCCTCCATCCTCGATTCCAAGGGCATCGTGCTCAACAAGGAGGATCGCGTCAACGTTGAGAAAGACGGCGACGAGACCATTCTGCGCGTACGCCGCGTGACCCACGGCGAGGAGACGCGCACGTCCGTGATTCCGTTCTCCACCCAGACCATCATCGACCCGAATCTGGCTGAAGGGCAAGCCGATGTGCGCCAGCAGGGCGTCAACGGCGAGAAGACGCAGGTGTACGACGTCACCTATGTGGATGGCGTGGCCGAATCGGAGACGCTGAAATCGGAGACCGTCACCTCGATGGCCATCGACCAGATCATCGCCGTAGGCGCCGCCAAGTCTGATACCGATAAAGGTTCCGACAAAAAATCCGACTCCGCCGATAACGGCAAGGCCGATTCCGGTTCCAACAATCAGCACGAGTCGTCCGGTAACAATGCCAACAACACAGGCGACAAGAACAACAGCAGCTCTGGCAACAACACGAACACCGATACCAACAACAATGCCGGCAACACCGGCGGCAACAACTCCGGTAACACCGGCAACTCCGGCAACACCGGCAACACCGGTAACACCGGCGGCGGTACGAACAACAATTCCGGCTCTTCTGGCTCCGATTCAGGCACAACCACCACGCCCTCCGGCCGCCTGTGGCACGCCACCGTAGCCCAGGCTCAGGCCTATGCCGCCGGTGCCGCCGCGCAGCGCGGGTGGACGGGCAACGACTGGGATTGTCTGGTCAAACTATGGACCCGCGAGTCCAGTTGGCTGTGGTATGCCGAAAACGCAAGCTCCGGTGCCTACGGCATTCCTCAGTCGCTACCAGCAGACAAAATGGCTGCGTTCGGTGCCAATTACCGTGACGATGCCGCCGTACAGATCGATTGGGGTCTGTGGTACATCGCACAAGCCTACGGCAGCCCGTCCAAGGCATGGCAACATTCCGAACAAGTCGGTTGGTACTGATCGGTTACGAAGCCCACAAGGAACACACGCTTATGAACGACACCATTCCCGCCACTGGTCACCTGTTAGGTGCCGCCGATATCCGTCGTATCGCGGCCGATGCCGGCATCAGCCCCACCAAGAAATTCGGGCAGAACTTCGTCATCGACCCCGGCACGGTCCGTCGTATCGTACGCGAGGCGGGAGTGACCGCTGCCGATCATGTCATGGAAGTCGGCCCCGGCCTGGGATCGTTGACGCTGGCGATTTTGGAAACCGGCGCCACCATGACCGCAGTCGAAATCGATCCGCCGCTGGCCGAACGACTGCCGGGCACAGTCGCCGAATTCATGCCCGAAGCCACGTCACGACTCACCGTCGTCAATCGGGATGCCTTAACCGTCACCCCGGAGAACGTGCCTGATTTCAGCGATGACGCATCGTTTACGCTGGTCGCCAATCTGCCGTACAACGTGGCCACGCCGATTCTGCTCACGCTGTTGGAGCGTTTCGACAACCTCGGCTCGTTCTTGGTGATGGTGCAAAAAGAGGTGGCCGACAGACTCGCCGCCAAGCCCGGTTCCAAGATCTACGGCACGCCGAGCGTGAAGCTCGCCTGGTATGGCACCGCCGAACGGGTGGGCACCATCGGCCGCAATGTGTTCTGGCCGGCTCCCAATGTGGATTCCGCGCTCGTCAAATTCACCCGGTATCAGGCCGATGACCCGGCTGCCCCGGGAACTGCGAACAGCACAGACGACGGCACACAACGGGAACTCGTATTTCGTCTGATCGATGCGGCATTCGGTCAGCGTCGCAAGACCCTGCACGCGGCATTGAAGACCATTGCGCCCTCCGAGGCATTCTCCATCGCCGGCATCGATCCGACCCGTCGAGGAGAGACGCTCACCATCGCCGAATTCACCGCTCTGGCCAAGGCCATCGAATCGTGTGGAGATGGAGATGAGGCACAATGAGTCCGGTAATCTCACATCCACGCTCAGCCGCTGCCCGACATCAGTCCGATGAGCTCTCCCCCATCACCATTACGGTGGATTGCCCGGCGAAAACCAATCTCACCTTGGAAGTGGGACCTGCTCACGACGAATGGGGCGGACGCCACGAACTGGACACCATCTACTGCGCAATCGGCGTATACGACACCGTCACCGCAACCGCCAAGCAACCCGGAGCAGGATTCTCTCTGGAGCTCGAAGGCGCTTATTTGGGCGACTTGGCCTCCTCACGCAGCGACATGCGCCGCAACCATGCGGTACTGGCCCTCTTCGCCATGGCCCAGGCGGCCGAGCGCGAGCCGGATGTGGCGTTGACCATCACCAAGCGCATTCCCGTGGGTGCCGGACTAGGCGGCGGTTCAGCCGACGCCGCGGCGACCATGCTGGCGGTCAATCGTCTCTGGGAGCTGAACTGGCCCATAGAGCGCCTGCGCACCATTGCTGCCACGTTGGGCGCGGACATGCCGTTCTGCCTGACCGGTGGCCTTGCATACGGCACCGGTTTCGGCGAACGCATCACGGATATCGCCCCCGGCAGCCGCGATGAGCTGGCGCTGATAGAACAGGGATTCAGCGGCGAAGTATTGGTCGGCGCATACCAGTCGCAACTCAGCACTCCTGAGGTCTACCACACCTTTGACATCGTGGGAGCCGCAGAAGGCGACCGCAATCATCTGCAGGCTGCGGCAATCAGCCTGCATCCCCGCAGCGGGCAGGCCATCGACGCCGCCACGCAGGCGGGTGCCAGCCATGCATTCGTCTCCGGATCCGGCCCCTCAGTGGTCGCTTTCGCCGCCGACGAGGCAGCGGCACAACGCATTATCGAGGTGTGGCGCGATACAGCTGTGGTCGATCGTATTATTCGAGCCAAATCTCCCGAACACCCCAATATCAGCGTCAGACAGTGACGCTAAGGTAGCAACCAGCCACCCGACCCATGAAAGAAGTCCACCGATGACGTATCAGGTTGATGAACGTGAAGCCCGCAAGGCGTACGTGCGCCGCCGCCAGACCATCGTCTTTTCCATCAGCGGCGCGGTATTGGCAGTAGTGCTGGTCATAGCCCTACTGTTCAATTTCCACGTTTTCGGCCTCGGCGAAGTGGAGACTCCGGCCAGCCAGCCGAATTACGGCAACGCGGCGCCGTGCGCGGTCAAGGACAGCAGCGGCAAAGCGCAATACGTGTCCAACGCTTCGGTCGGCATTCGCGTGATGAACGGCACCTCTCACGGCCAATTCGCCAAGGCCGTGGGTGAAGCTTTGGCCAATCGTGGATTCAGCGTGCAGAAAATCGATAACTATTCCAGCACCGACGTTGAACGCACCACCATCTACTTCGGCAAGAACGCCATTAATCAGGCGTATACGCTGATCGGCAATTTCACCGACGCCACCATGATCATGACGGCTCGCGAGGATCAGCTCATCGATGTGGTCATCGGCGCCACGTTCAACGATCTGCAGGACACCAACTCCTCCCCGCAATCCGGTAAGACCATCACCAATATCGAGGGTTGCAAGGCCGCCGATAGCATGACCAAGCTGCCCGCCGACACCAAACACGACGCATACACGGCGCAGTAAGGCGCATACAGCTTCATCTTCGCGAAAAACCGTACGCTGACACGTATTCAGCGTACGGTTTTTTGGTATCGGACTAGTATCGGACTACTGAATCTCGGCGTACCAGCGCTTGAGTTCTTCGACGGCCACATCGTGGTCCACCGGACCGTTATCCAAGCGGTATTCCAGCATGTGCTTGTAGGCGCGGCCGATCATCGGGCCGGGCTCCAAGCCCAGCAACTCCATAATTTCGTTGCCGTCCAGATCCGGGCGGATCGCGTCGAAGTCCTCTTTCTTCTTGAGTTCGCGGACGCGCTCCTCCATCTCATCCATGGCCTGGGAGAAGATCATCGCCTTGCGTTTGTTTTGTGTGGTGGCATCCGCACGCGTGAGCCTGTTCAGCCGCTCATAGAGGTGCCCGGCATCCTTGACATACCGGCGTACGGCCGAATCGGTCCACGGCTCGTCCACATAGCCGTGGAAGCGCAGGTGCATATTCACCAGTTCCGAGACGTCCTCGACCAGATGGTGGTCAAAACGCAGCGCCTTCAAACGCTTGCGGGTCATTTTGGCACCCACCGCGTCATGGTGGTGGAAGCTCACCTTGCCGCCCGGCTCGAACCGGCGGGTCTTCGGCTTGCCGATATCGTGCATCACGGCGGCCAAGCGCAGCGTCAGGTCGGGGGCGGGCACCGGGCCGTCCGGGCCGGTTTCCAGGGCGATAGCACGTTCGAGCACAATCATCGTGTGCTCGAAGACGTCCTTGTGGCGGTGGTGTTCGTCGATCTGCAATTGCAGGGCCGGAATTTCCGGGAAGACGATGTCCGCAAGACCGGATTCGACCAACGCCTCAAGGCCGGCGCGCGGACGGTCGGAGAGCAGCAGTTTGGTCAGTTCGTCGCGCACACGCTCGGCGGATACGATGTCGATGCGGTCGCGCATCGAGGTAATCGCCTCGGCCGCGTCCGGCGCGATACGGAAGCCCAGCTGGGCCACGAATCGCACGGCGCGCATCATACGCAACGGATCGTCGTCAAAGGACTGTCGCGGATCCACCGGCGTGCGCAACACGCCCTTGGACAGATCACTGGCACCACCGAACGGGTCCACGAATTGCAGGTCGGGCACGCGCAGAGCCATCGCGTTGACGGTGAAGTCGCGGCGGGACAGGTCGCCCTCAAGCGTGTCGCCATAATTGACCTCGGGCTTACGCGAGTCCGGATCGTACGTGTCAGAGCGATAGGTGGTGACCTCCACCTTGACCTCGGTGCCGTCCGGGCGGCGGCGCATGGCACCCAGCGTGCCGAACTTGCGCCCCATGTCCCAGAAGCCGTCATGCCCCCACCGGCGCAGTATCGGCTCGAACTGCTCAGGCCGTGCGGATGAGCAGAAGTCCAAATCGTGGCTCTTTCTATGGAGCAGCAAATCCCTGACCGGGCCGCCGACCAATGCCAGCTCGTAACCCTGTTCGGCGAACAGTCGACCAAGTTCGATGGCTTCAGGCCATACTTCGAAATCCAATGGGCACCTTCCCGCGTGCGACGTTTTTCTGCCCTACCAGCATACCGTTACCCCACCTGCACACGGGGTTGAGTAAGGTGGAGAATATGATTACGCCCGCCGACCTTGCCCGCATGCTGGGGCAAACACCAGATTCGGCGGATAGCCATACCCAAGACCACCTGCTGTATACGTCCGAAACTCCGCATCATTCCGCCGATTCGGGCGATTCTTCCGATGTCGGCGGCACCGCGAGCCACTCCACCAATCAGGCCGTTCATCAAGACGAAGTAGACGCAGTACCGACTGCGCAACATTCCGGTGTGCCTGGCACACCCGCAACGCCCGCCACACCCGAACCATCCGAACCATCCGAATCCGAAATATCGGACGCCGCCAGCGACATGCCCGCACCGAAGCCGATGATGCCCACACCGGCCACCGTCTTCGGCATGCATGCCACCGTCACCATCGCCACTACCAGCGGCACTATCGAGGGGCAGGCTGATGGTATCGCCGGCGAGGCCGGTGCCGAGACGATTGCCGAGGTCGAGCCGATTATCGCCACGGCACAAACGTCCGTAACCATCGTCACGAACGATCCCGCGGCGACCGCTCACGCGGCCGTAGATGCTGCCGTTGCGGTCGCCAAGGCCGCCGCCGCGCACACCACAGCGATACCGACTCCGCGCGACGTGCTGATGCCGCCTGCGGCACGTACCGCACCGGCCGCAACGCCGGTCACCATGCCGGTCTCAGCGCCGTCTGCAGCACCAGTGAGGCCCGCAACGTCAGCGCATCCCACGCCGGCCACGGTCTTCGGCCGGCACCCGTCCGGAGATGTTGCCTCGCCGGAACCGGCAGTGCCGGTAGAACCGGTGACGCCATCCGGCCCGACTCCGGCCATGATGCCGCAACGCCGTACGTCGGACGGTCCGACCACATTCGCTTCACTGGATGCCCAGGAACTGCCGGTCGTACGCGAATATTCGGCAGGCGGTCTGATTTTCGATGACCAGAACCGCGTGGCCATTATCGCCCGTCATTCCCGCTCCGGCCATCTCGAATGGTGCTTGCCGAAGGGGCATATCGAAAAAGGCGAGACCCCGCAGCAGACCGCTGTGCGCGAAGTGCATGAAGAGACCGGCATCCTGGGCGAGGTGATCGATTCCATCGCCACCATCGACTACTGGTTCACCGGTACCACGCAGCGCGTGCACAAGCTGGTCCATCACTTCGCGCTCAAACAGACCGGCGGTGAACTGACGGTGGAAGGAGACCCGGATCATGAGGCGGAAGACGCCATCTGGGTGCGTTTTGAAGATTTGGATGACGTGTTGAGCTATCCCAACGAACGCAAAATCGCGTGGCTCTACGCCAGGAAGAAGAACAGGCAGGCAAACGAGTGAACCTACCCGGAGTCTTACGACATTGCACACGTCTGGCACACGCACTGGCGGCTGGCGTCGCCGTTGTGGCGATGCTGGCCGCTCCATTGACCGTCTACGCGAACGATACGACGGACATGACTGATTCATCCGATACGACGGACGCAACGGGCAATCAGACCGAGAATCAGCCCAAGCAGAGCATTGCCATCACGCAAAGCACCCCCATCGTCACCTCCAAATCGGGCTATCGTGTCACCGCGGTCATCAGCAATACGGACAGCACGGCCACGTCAAGCGGCACACTGCACCTGACCACCAATGCGTTGTTCACCTTTGTCTCGCGCACCGATATTCAGAATTGGGCCGAGAACAACGCCCCCATCCCAACCCCCAACGAGTTGGGTTCCGTTGACGTGCCATCGATTCCCGCCGGCGGCACTGCCACCGTCACCATCGAGGTGAACGCCAATCAGCAGACCCTTGCCTCCATAGGGAGTTGGGGACCGAAACCGCTGATGCTGTCGTATATCGTTGGCAATCAGATACTCGCCGATTTGCCGAGTTTTCTGACCCGATCTTCGGATGGGCTCAACACCGCGACAACACCGGCCATGAACCTGACCGTGGCCATGCCCTACACCGCCAGCGGCTGGCAGGTCGATAATAAGGCCATCAGCAATCGCATTGCCGAAACCACCACTTCCTCGACATCAACATCGTCCAAGTCCAACAGCACGGACAAGGCCGACAAGTCCGATAACGCCGACGCCAGCAACGCGGCCAAAGCCACTGATACGCAAGCCATATCCTTATCCGAACAGGATGCCGATACCGCGCGATCCCTTGGGCAGACATTCGCCAAGCACCGCTCGCTGCAAGTGATCGCGGATCCTCTGTATTGGCGTCAGTCCGCAGTGCAACCGTCCATTGCCGGCATCATGCAGCCCGCCGACTTCGACATCACCGCCTATACCGCACTGGACGATACCGCGGCCTACGAAAAGGCCGGCATCACCACTGAGCAGTGGAACGCCAAGCAGGCGGCCGCATGGTATGCCGACGGAGGCGACTCCGAAACACCCTCCGCGTACGCATGGCAGGGCAACAACTGTTGGACGTTGGATGCGCTGACCGCAGCACGCGAGCAGGGCTATGACACGGTGATTGCCGATGCCTCTTTCGATGCCGACCAGACTGAAGCCGTACACACAGGCACCTACGTGGTGCATACGCCTGCCGGCGATGTCACCGTGCTGAAGGAGCAATCGACCTTGGGCACGCTGGCCAAGGGCCAAGCCACCAGCACGGACGCGCAGGCCGAGTCCAGCGATGCCGGTCGGTTGGCCCGACTGATCGCTCAGAGCGCGTTCTACCAGATGGAACAGCCCTATACATCCCGATACCTGCTTATGACGTTCTCCCGCACCACGGAGGCCAGCTGGATCGATCAGGTGATGAGCGCCTTCGAGCAGGCGTCTTGGTTGAATCTGACGGACCTGAAGACCATGGCCAAGGCCGATCCGTACAATGTCAGCGATTCGGTCAATCCCGACAAGGCCGATGATGCCAACACCGCCAATACCCGGTCGGCATTGAGACAGTTGGCCGACAGCCGGCATGACATCATGCGCATGGCCACCTCCATATTGAGGAACGAGATTGATTCCGACGAGGTCTCGTCGTTGGACCCGCAGGCCCTGGCCCGGCAGGACGCCAATGACACCGCCTCGCATAGCAACGATCCGACGCAATGGATTGGCTCTTTACTGGCGCTGCATGACGATATGGCGCTGCGGTCCATGTCTGGCTCCCCCCAGCCGACAGCCACGCGAAAAGCCATGGTCAAAGCCACGAAAACACTGGCCAGCGATCTTCTGAACGGCGTACGCATCAACCCATCGGAATCAATATCCGTGTTCAGCGAATCCGCGAAAATGCCAATCACCGTCAGCAATGACCTTCCCTACGCCGTCAGCGTGCAGGTCAACTCACTGACTGACTCCATGCAGATCGTCACCTCGCGAACCGCTGACATCGATATTCCCTCGCATAGCGACGCTCAGGTGACCTTCACCATCCGCGTTTCCACTTCCGGCTCATCGACGGCCCATGTGTCGTTGACCGACCGGGAAGGCAACAGCTTCGGCAACACGCAGGACACCGCGATCACCAGTGTGATGCGCATCAGTGATGCCAGCGGCTTCATTATCATCGGCTTCGCCGTGCTACTGGGCATTATCGGCCTGTGGCGGCAGTTCCATCGGAAGAAGGACCCCGACGAATGAGTTCAAGCGTAGGTCGTAATTCTCTGATCATGGCCACGGGAACCGCTGCTTCCCGTGTGACCGGTCAGCTCCGCACGATTCTTCTCGCTGCGGCCATCGGCACCACCGGATTGGCGGCCAACGCCTATCAGGCCGGTTCCATGATTCCCCAATCCGTGTTCACGCTGGTGTCCGGCGGCATCTTCAACGCCGTGCTGGTGCCCCAGATCGTGCGCACGTTGAAAGAAAAAGACGCCCAAGAACGACTGAATCGCCTGATTACGTTGGCCATCGGCATCCTATTGGCCATGACCGTGGTGATGGCGGCGGCCAGCCCTCTGCTTGCCCGCCTGTACGTGGGTAGCGACGATCACCAGATGATAGCCCTGACCACCTCGTTCACCCTGTGGTGCATGCCTCAGGTGTTCTTCTACGGCCTGTATACGGTATTGGGTCAGATCCTGGCCGCCAAAGACCATTTCCTCACGTATGCGTGGAGCTCAACCGGTGCCAACATTATTAGTTGCGCCGGTTTTACTGGCTTTATTCTGCTGTTCAGCAAGGCCAATGAACAGCCCCTCGAATTCTGGACCGCCGACAAAATCGCGCTTACCGCAGGCACCTGGACTTTGGGCGTGGCCTTCCAAGCGCTGATACTGTTCCTGCCGCTGGCCCGTATCGGGTTCAAGTACAAACCCAGCTTCGGGCTTGGCGGCTTTGGACTCAGGTCTATGGGTCCCGTGGCGTTAGGCTCTTTGGGCGTGGTGATCACCAGTGAGATCTGCGGCATTATCCTTACCCGTATCGCCACATCCGCACCGCAGCGCGCCCACGAACTGACGGGTGCCAGCCTGTTCAGCGTGGCAGGCAACGCGACCTATCAGAATGCGTACACACTGTTCATCCTGCCCTATTCACTCATCGCCGTATCGGTATCCACGGCTATGTTCCCCAAAATCTCCCGTTCCATCGCAGCTGCGAATCTGGATGAGGCACGGCACGACCTGGTCAGCGCACTGAATAATGTGGGCCTGCTCATCATGTTCTTCGCCGCCGCCATGGTCGTGTTCCCCGAACCGATCATCCGTGCATTGCTTCCGTCCGTCTCGATGGACGAGACTATGTTGATCTCCTATGCGCTTATCGCCTTGTCTATGGGCATTCCATTGGGGTCGGCGTTCCTGCTGATCCAGCGCACGTTCTACGCCTTTGAGGACGGCCTTCACCCCTTCCTGTCCGCGGTGATGCAGTATGGATTCACCTCAATATTCATGATCATCGGCATGATGGTACTTCCTCCTGAGCATTGGGTACTCGGCATCGCCTGCTCGGTGACCCTCGGTGGATTACTGGCGTTGCCGCTGACGTTGATGATGTTGCGCCGCAAGTTCGAAGGCAATCTTGGCGGTCGGGAGATCACGAGGACATATGCCAAGGCCATTGTGGCGGCACTGGCTTCCGGAGTTGTGGTCTGGCTGATCAAACGACCGGTAGTCGCACTGCTCGGCGCGGATATTCGACCAGTAGGCGGGCACATGAGCTGGTGGTCTGCGCTGGCCATCTGCGTGGTGCTCACCATTGTGCTGGCCGTAGTATATGTGGCTGTGTTGTGGGTGGTACACACCCCGGAACTCATCAGCGCCTATCACTCGATACTGGCCCGTCTACACAAGACTCCGGCCAGTGAGGACGTTGCTGTGACAGCCCAGCCGGAAAAAAGTCGACGCTACGTAAATCAATCCTGAGACGGAGCCCGTCAAGGATAGCCCCGCACGTAGAATATCTAAGACCAATTTCGAACACCAATCACACGGAGCCGAACGCACTATGAAACCGCAACTCGGAGACACGATTCTCAACCGATACACCTTGGTATCATCGTTGCGTGAGGAGCTTGGCATTCAGGCATGGAAAGCCAACGACCGTGTGCTGGCAAAGGATTGCCAGCTGTTCATCATTACCGATCGCAGCGCTTTCGCCGCAATCGATAAGCTCGCTGGTCGCATCGCCGCCACTCGCCCTGATCGTGTGATTCCCATACTGAAATACCGTATGGAATCCGACGTACTTCTCATTGTCATGCCGGTGGACAGCGGCCAATGCCTGACTGACTACATGGTGGATACCGACAAGCCGCTCAGCTACAGCGCCATCCGGTCGATTATCGGAGAATGCGCCAACGTGCTGCGCGAGGTCATTGCGGATACTCCCAGCAGCATCGTCATCACAACCGACACCGTTCGAGTGACTACCTCCGGTGTGCAAATTGCCGATGCACCATGTGCCACGATGCTGGCCGATACGTCCGCTACCGATCTGCGTACGGACGGTCCTGAACGGTATGCGATTCGCCAGCTTGCGGCATTACTCTATACCCTGCTGACACGCACGCCAAGCCAAGCGACACCCACATTCAATCTGCGTGCCTTGCCGCAAGACACCCCTGGCGAATTCCGCGTGATTTGCAAGCGTGGATTGGCCTTAAGCAAGCCCGACGAGCACACGTTGCCGATGGCTGCCCTTGTAGAACTCGACGCCTTGTTGGGTAATTGGAAGCCGCTCTCTGAACTGAGCGATGCTGATATCGCTTTGCCGAGCGTGGAAAGCGATTGCTCGATTACCAAGGCGATACTGAAGCCCGCCAACGAGACCGATATCGTGCCTATTCCCAGCACGTTGATTAACAGCAGCAGTCTTCCGGAATTGTCTATTACCCCTTCCCTGCCGGTTCAGACGGCCGCCGTCCCCGCTCCGCACGCGATGTCACCGGTTCCTCTGCCTGATGGGTCCAGTACTGCTGACGGCAACCAGTCTCAATCTGACGCCCGCCGTCTGTTTGACTTCAACCTTTCTGACGCCTGGGAGCACGAAAATCTTTCCGGTGAAGGCACCGGTGACTGGTACAGCGAAATGAATCCGGCCCCCATCGGCGGTCCGGGTGATAATACTCGGTTGACAGTGCCTATTGTTACCGGCGGTATTCCCGATGCCACCGTGGGAGAGACAACCAGTCGTATTCCCGTGTTCGACGCCAGCGGCCGTGCTGTGGCTCCTGGTGAGGAATCGCTGCGTGCCTTGGAAGAGGAGCAGGCCCGCATTGCCGAAGTAAGCGCCATTCCTCCGAGCTTCACACCGAAGGATGTGCCGGATGACGTGGATGACAGCAAGCTGCCCGATGAACATCTGTTCGGCAAACTGTCGACCAAGGTCGTTGCCATCATTGTGGCTCTGATATTGGTAGTGGCAGCGGCTGTTTGGGCAGTGCATGCGTTCCGATCCTCCGGAGACAATCCTGCCGATGCTTCCAGCAACTCCAGTGAAGGTGACTGGCCCGATATCAATGCTGACGCTGTGCCATTCGGTGGCAGCAAGAACGCGACGAACGGTGGCGCCACTGACGATTCCTCAAAGTCGAGTGATGCCACTCAGAGCGAATCCAGGGACTCGGCATCAGACAAGTCCAAGAAGTCCGAGACTGCTGATTCGTCGTCCAAGAAGACCAAGGCCAAGAAGTCCGGCGATAAGGATTCCAGCGCTGCTCCGCAACCGCGCCATGAGAACAACACGGCGTTTACGATTTCCAGCGCCAACTTCCTGTCGAATCCTGGCGGCCAATCCGGGTACGCATACTACATGCACCTTGACCAGCCGCAGGATGCGTACCGCATGGTTATCACCATCCGCACATCCGGTGGTAAGGGCTATATTCGCGCAAATACCACTGGAGACCCCACTCAGGGCGAGCAGGTGGCCGAATTCACCTTTGCTGAAGGTGGCACTACTGAGGTGAAGTTCACCAAAGCCGTCAATACGCAGGATCTGCTGCTGTGGGTGCCATCGGGTAGCCTGCCGCAGAACCAGCTGTACATCGAGAAGGTGGAGGTCTTCTAATCGGCATCTATACCGATAACTGACCCAAGAAGGGCGGTACCGTTCGCATACATTCGACGGTGCCGCCCTTTCTTCGCGTCTGGCTGAATGACATGGAATATCGTATGGGGGTGTGACAATGTTTCACGTGAAACATAACGTCATCATTATCGGTTCTGGTCCCGCTGGCTACACGGCCGCCATCTATCTTGGCCGTGCAGGTCTTAATCCTGTTATGGTCACTGGTGCGTTGTCGCCAGGTGGACAGTTGATCAACACCACTGAGGTGGAGAACTTCCCCGGATTCCCGGAAGGTATTCTTGGCCCGGATCTTATGGATCGCATGAAGGAACAGGCCAAGCGCTTCGGTACAACCTATATCACAGACGATGTCTCTTCCATTGAGGCGTGTGAGAGTGATTCGGTCAAGCCGACCTATCGTGTAACGCTCTCCGATGACTCCCAGTTGGAGGCATCAGCACTCATCATCGCCACAGGGTCGTCATTCCGTAAGCTTGGGGTGCCCGGCGAACAGGAGCTGTCCGGACATGGCGTCTCGTACTGCGCCACCTGCGATGGCTTCTTCTTCAGGAACAAGCCTATCGTGGTCGTAGGCGGTGGCGATTCGGCTTTTGAAGAGGCATTACTCCTGACCCGGTTCGGTTCTTCGGTCACCTTGATTCACCGACGCGATAGCTTCCGTGCCTCGCAGATCATGGTGGACCGAGCCAAAGCCAATCCGACCATCACCCTACTGACCAACACAGTGGTGACCTCCATTACCGGCACCTCCTCCCCCACACAGAACACCGGTGCACCTATTGCCATTCCTGGCTTGACAATCAAACGACCGGCTGTGGCACCGGCCAGTGTCAGCAGCATTGCCGTACGTAACGTGGTGACCGGAGAAGAAAACACGCTGGACACCAACGCCGTATTCGTGGCTATCGGCCATACGCCAGCCACTGATTTTGCAGCTGGTGTTGTGGACCGTGACAATGATGGGTATGTCGTGGTGCAGGGTGCCAGCACGGTGACCAGTGCGCCAGGCATCTTTGCTGCAGGCGATTGCGTGGATCGTACTTATCGTCAGGCAATCAGCGCAGCGGGCATGGGCTGCCGTGCAGCGCTGGATGCGCAGGCCTATCTTACGGACTGATTGCGGCGACCTGATGATGGCTTGCTGTTCTGACTGCTGCCTGTGACATAGGAGCAGCGCTAGGTCAGTGTTACAGCATGCCGCCCTTGGATAGTACGCACCGGTCAAAGGCATAGAAAGGCCCCTCAGGCGCGGAGAGGTTGGGGGCTGCGGACGTTTTCTTGGAGACTGAGCGAAAGGTTTCTCGTATGTTCAGTCTTGAGGAGCGTTCGAGGGCGGTGGAGCTATACCTCACAACGCCGATGACCACCGCGCAGGTGGTGGAGTGCCTGGGCTATCCGACCAGACAGTGCCTGGAACGCTGGCTGGCGATGGATCCCCGGTATGCTGGCCGTATGGCCAAACCCATAATTCCTCTGGAGACAAGACGGAAGGCGATCGAACTGGTGCTGGGCGGCATGCAGCAGAAGCAGGCCGCCAAACAGCTTGGCGTGAGCGTTGGTGCGGTGCACAACTGGGTCAGGGCGTACCGCAGGGGCGGCATGGCCGCGTTGCAGCCCCGGAACCAGAATGCCGCCCAGGGCGGGAAATCGGCGTCCGTCCGTCCTCGGGGCGGGGCGGATGCCGGGGGGCGGCGATGACGTGGAGGCGTTGCGCCGTAGGGTCGAGGAGCTGGAGTTGGAGAACGCGTTGATGCGGGAGGTGGTGGAGGCTCGCAGAAAAAGACCCAGGCGCCGACCTGCGGCGCCTGTCGAACAGGGAGAAGA
>OJRI01000723.1_pt1 | contig 21586 bp, 20 predicted proteins | sample 1599151 | NCBI WGS metagenome assembly OJRI01 (sample SAMN03922457, study PRJEB24848) | human gut metagenome | isolation source: stool sample | host: Homo sapiens | place: Germany | collected 2009-11
GATTTCTCGTCATACCGCCATAATTGTGTCTGTCTGAAAATCGGGGAGTATTATACTCGGTTTGTCGCTGAAGAACACAAAGTCGATGACCTTTGCGTTCAGACGCCAAGCCGGTGAGAAGTCGATTTTTACATAGCCACGTGTTACATTCAACCCGTGGCTATGGTTCATGCCAAATGCGACCTCATACAGGTTGGCGTCGCAGTCATTTTGCGCTATCGTTCCCCATGTATGGCGGAACGTATAAACACAGTAGTAGTCCTCCTTTTTCAGTCCCATATCCTCGCAGATTTTCTTGATGCCGCTGTTCACGTTTGCGCAGAAGCTATCACAATCGCAATAGCGGTTATGGAACGTGAACAGGAACTCGTCATTGTCTGCGGCAAGATATTTGTCGAACACTGGCTGTATGAACGGCTCAACTCGCATCTCGATATAAGCCTCGTCCTTCCTGCTATGGCGTGTCTTGGCCCTCTTATATCCGATTACTCCGTTGTGGTAATCGGATTTTTTCAATGCGTAGAGGTCTGCTGTGTTTATGCCACCGAGACATAACACAAGCATTGCCACGTCACGCCCCAGTTCCGGCAGAGACGAAAGCATCTTTGTTTTAGGCAGTGGACGATTGAAGAACTCGCGACAAGCCTCCGCGCTGATAGCACGTTGAGCGGCTTTGTCCGACTTCGGTATCTGTACCTTCAACCAAGGGTTAAACTTGATTCGGATGATACCTTTTTCTTCATCGTTCAGTTCTACGAGAGCAGCCTTGAATATCTGTCGGAGGCAGATAGGGTATTTCTCTTTTGCCCGATTTGTCAGTGACATCGTGGCAATCCATTTTTTGAGGACAGCCGATGAGAGGTGAGCGAACAATACGTTGTTCGTGCCAAGGTATCTTTCGAGATGCTGGAGGGCATAAAGATAGTCCTTGGCATTCCGTGCGTGTCCGCTTTTCTTCATCCTGTCAATGTGGAGTCTTGCGTACTCGCTGAAACTCTCGACTCCTGCATCGCGTGTGAGGTATTCTATTACCTCCGCAACCGTGTACTGAGTCAGATCCTTTCTGTTAAGCATATCGGTGTACTTGAGTATCTGCCTACTGCAATACTCGTTCACCACCGGGTCCTTGAACTCGCCCGACGCTGTGATGCTCTTAGGGCTGATGACCTTGTCAGTCTTGATGTAGCCCATACGGCTTCGATGAACGATGCGGATATACACCGCATAGAATCCATCGGCCCTTTGTTTTCTTACAACTGCTTTAAGTGTTGCCATTTACATCAGATTTTGTGGTGTATGTTTTAGTGTATGCTCGGTGTATGCGGCCCTCATTCGAGGTGTATGTTGAGGTGTATGCAAATCCCATTAATTTGGCTCGTTTTCTGTTTCCAAGTGTACGAACCCCCTAAGAACAGTTTAGGCTGTAACCTCCTTTTTATCGGAGCGTTACAGCCTAACTTTAATATGTGATAGAACTAAGTCTTAGTCCTCTATTGCGGCCTGGGCAGCGGCTACGCGGGCTATGGGCACGCGGAAGGGGGAGCAGCTTACGTAGTTCATGCCGAGGTGGGCGCAGAACTTGACGCTTGAGGGCTCGCCGCCGTGTTCGCCGCAGATTCCGACCTTGAGTTCGGGCTTGGTGGCACGGCCTTTTTCAACGCCCATGCGGACGAGCTGGCCTACGCCTTCCTGGTCGAGTACCTCGAACGGGTCTACTTTCAGGATTCCTTTTTCTTTGTAGTATTTGAGGAACTTGGGTGCGTCGTCGCGCGAGTAACCGAAGGTCATCTGCGTAAGGTCGTTGGTACCGAACGAGAAGAAGTCGGCCACTTCGGCTATCTGGTTGGCCGTGAGGGCTGCGCGGGGCACTTCGATCATTGTACCTACTTTGTAGGGGATGGATTCGCCGCGTTCGTCGAATACCTTTGCAGCCGTAACGTTGATGACGTTGGCCTGGTGCTGGAGTTCTTTGAGTGTGCCTACGAGGGGCACCATGATTTCCGGGTATACCTTGATGCCGCGGGCCTTGCAGTTGAGGGCGGCCTCGATGATGGCGCGGGCCTGCATTTCGGTGATTTCAGGGTAGGTGATACCCAGACGGCAACCGCGGTGTCCGAGCATGGGGTTGAACTCTTCGAGACTGTCTACCTTAGCCTTGATTTCTTCGAGAGTGAGGCCCATTTCGGAGGCAAGCTCTTTCTGTGTGGCTGTCTGGTGGGGTACGAACTCGTGGAGGGGCGGGTCAAGGAGACGTACTGTTACTCCGTATCCGTCCATTGCCTCGAAGATTCCTTCGAAGTCACCGCGCTGCATGGGGAGGAGTTTGGCGAGTGCCGTGCGGCGCCCTTCCTCGTCGGAGGCGAGAATCATTTCACGCATGGCTTTGATGCGGTCGCCCTCGAAGAACATGTGCTCGGTGCGGCAGAGGCCGATACCCTGTGCGCCGAAGTGGCGGGCCTGCTTGGCGTCGCGCGGCGAGTCGGCATTGGTGCGGACGAGTGTCTTGGTGTATTTGTCGGCGAGGTTCATGATGGCGCCGAAGTCTCCGTCAAGTTCCGGTTCGGTGGTGGGCACCTGGCCGTCGTAAACTTCACCCGTGGAGCCGTTGAGTGAAATCCAGTCGCCTTCGTTATAGGTTTTGCCGTCCATTGTGAGGGTTTTGGCTTTGTAGTCTACCACGATTTCTCCGGCGCCGGAGACACAGCATTTACCCATACCGCGGGCAACTACAGCAGCGTGCGATGTCATGCCGCCGCGCATTGTTAGGATACCCTGTGCCACGGCCATACCGCGGAGGTCTTCGGGGGAAGTCTCGATGCGGACGAGCACTACTTTCTTTTTCTTTTCAGCCCAAGCTTCGGCGTCGTCGGCCTGGAATACGATCTGGCCTGCGGCTGCACCGGGAGATGCGGGAAGGCCTTTGGCCATTACTTTGGCGCGTTTGAGGGCTGCCTTGTCGAATACGGGGTGCAGGAGTTCATCGAGTTTGTTGGGTTCCATGCGCATCAGGCAGGTCTTTTCGTCGATTTCGCCGGCGCGGAGCAAGTCCATTGCGATTTTTACCATAGCGGCGCCTGTGCGCTTGCCGTTACGTGTCTGGAGCATCCAGAGTTTGCCGTCCTGGATGGTGAACTCCATGTCCTGCATGTCTTTATAGTAGTCTTCGAGGCGGTGTGCGATAGCGATGAGTTCGGCGGCGCATACGGGCATCGATTCTTCAAGGGAGGGATATTTGGAGGCGCGTTCCTCTTCGCTGATACCCTGGAGGGCGGCCCAACGACGTGAGCCTTCTACTGTAATCTGCTGGGGAGTCCGGACTCCGGCAACCACGTCTTCGCCCTGTGCGTTGATGAGGTATTCGCCGTTGAAGATGTTTTCGCCGGTAGCGGCGTCACGGCTGAATGCCACGCCGGTAGCGGAGTTGTCGCCCATGTTGCCGTAAACCATAGCCTGAACGTTAACGGCGGTACCCCATTCTTCGGGAATCTGGTTCATGCGGCGGTAGATGATGGCGCGTTCGTTCATCCAGGAGTCGAAGACGGCGCAGATTCCTCCCCAGAGCTGTTCCCAAGCTGATTCGGGGAAGTCTTTGCCGGTATATTCCTTGACGGCAGCCTTGAAGCGCACCACGAGTTCCTTAAGGTCGTCAACGTCAAGTTCGTTGTCGAATTTCACACCTTTCTCTTCTTTGACTTTGTCCATGATAGCCTCGAAGGGGTCGATGTCCGTTTTGCTTTGGGGTTTCATGCCGAGCACAACGTCGCCGTACATCTGGACGAAGCGGCGGTAGCTGTCCCAAGCGAAGCGGGGGTTACCGCTCTTTTCGGCCATTGTAGCAACGGTGGCGTCGTTCATGCCGAGATTGAGGACGGTGTCCATCATGCCGGGCATCGAGGCGCGGGCTCCGGAACGTACCGAGACGAGAAGCGGGTTCTTCGGGTCGTCGAATTTGTTGCCGGTGAGTTTTTCTACGTGGGCGATGGCTTTTTCAACGTCGGTCTTTATGTCTTCTACGACTTTATCGCGGCCGTATTGGGTGTATTCTGTGCAGACTTCTGTTGTGATGGTAAAACCGGGAGGCACGGGCATGCCGAGCAGGTTCATCTCCGCAAGGTTGGCACCTTTGCCGCCCAGAAGGTTGCGCATCTGGGCATTTCCTTCGGCCTTACCGTCGCCGAATGTGTAGATTTTCTGAGACATTGTATTATATTTAAATTATAAGAATTTATAAATTTAATCTAAACGTGTAGGGGTTATATGCGTGTAAAACATAGATTCGCAGAACCGTGATAAACCATGGCAGGCGAATTGGGAATGCAAATATAGTAATAAAATCGTGAAGTTGCCAAATTTTGTGTTAAAAAATTCTCTAAAAAAGACGATTTAGTCTTAATACGCCCGAAATTCGCCCCGATTCGGGGCCTATTCGGTCGCAAATAGTCAGGCCTAACCCCTCACAACACGTTTTGTCACCGTTTCTCGGGATTTGATTTTTATGCTTGGGACACCAGTAGCAGGCTATTATATTTTTTCACATTATCAAGGGGCGGCAACTTAATGGAGCACGTCAATTACCGGTTTATATCATGCTTTACTACCACGCTCATTGCATGAGAAGTTATTACCGGCAATATAAGAAATATACGGGCTTACTCGCAGCGGTAGCCGCGCGGCGTGAGGCCAGTCTGCTTCTTGAACATTCGGGTGAAGTGCTGTGGGTACTGGAATCCGAGCATGTCGCTGATTTGCGTCACTGTGAGACTGGTGCCACGCAGGTATTCTTTAGCTCGGTCTATTATTTTAAGGCGTATGAGTTCCTGCGCCGTGCGTCCGGTTTCCTTTTTTATAAGGTCTCCGAAATAGCTGGGAGTGAGGCAGGCTTTATCTGCGAAGAATTTTACCGAAGGCAGACCGCCGGACACCTCGGAGAGAAAATACAGGTCAAGTGCGTTCTCGAAGTTCCGTAGCACTTCGCTGTCGGCAGCGTGGCGCGTGGAGAACTGGCGGTCGTAGTAGCGCAAGCAGTAGTCCAGGAAAAGCTCTATGTGGCCGCAGATGAGGCGCCGTGTGTGATGGTCGGGCGTGGATGCGAGTTCCATCTTAATGCCGGCGAGGCAGGCGCGAAGCGATTCCTGTTCGGCAGCGGAGAGATGCAGTGCCTCGGTTTCGGAATAATTAAAGAAGGAATACTGCCTCATTTTGCGGGCCAGCGACGTGCCGTAGATGAGGTCCGGGTGGAAGAGCAGCGCCTCTATGTCGTGTGTCTTGGCCGTTTTGCCTTCTACCGTCACGGATTGTCCCGGGGCGATACTTACCACAGAACCTTCCTGATAGTCGTATTCGCGGCGCCCATAGCGGAGCACACAACCCTGACCGTGCTTTATGAAGACGGCATACAGGCCGTAGTCGATGCGGATATGGTCGAACACTGCGGGAGCGTCTTGGAGCCGTAAGACGGTGACCAACGGATGGGGAGTAGGCAGTCCGTATAGTTCGTTATATTGTTTTACCGAGTTGAGATTCATTGTGTTCATTGCAGTGCAAAATTAACATATCTTGCCGAAAAAAGCAAATCGCGGCCGGTGATAAGGCAGTAAAAAAAAGTGGTTACGGAACATTTTTTTAGCCAATGATGCGGTCATGTCGCGAAAAATGTCTAAATTTGTAGCTCGAAAAATCATTTATCAGACATGGATATTTCAGTAGTAATACCTCTATATAATGAGGCTGAATCGCTTCCGGAGCTGACGGCGTGGATTGAGCGCGTGATGGACGAGAACGGTTTCAGCTACGAAATATGGTTTATCGACGACGGTTCCACCGACAAGTCGTGGAGTATCATCGAGGAATTGCAGAAGAAGAACGCGAGAATCCGCGGCGTCTCGTTCGCGCGCAACTACGGCAAGTCTCCGGCTCTGAACGTCGGCTTCATGCGCGCGCAGGGCGATGTGGTCATAACCATGGATGCCGACATGCAGGATTCCCCCGACGAGATACCGGCCCTGTACCGCATGATTACCGAGGAGGGTAACGACCTTGTGTCGGGCTGGAAACGCAAACGATACGACCCACTGTCGAAAACCATCCCGACGAAACTCTTCAACGCCACGGCGCGCCGTGTGAGCGGCATCCATAACCTGCACGACTTCAACTGCGGCCTCAAGGCTTACCGCCGCGATGTGGTGAAACATATAGAGGTGTATGGCGACATGCACCGCTACATCCCTTATCTGGCGAAGAACGCCGGTTACACAAAGATAGCCGAGAAGGAGGTACACCACCGTCCGCGAAAGTACGGCAAGACCAAGTTCGGGCTCGACCGTTTCGTGAACGGCTACCTCGACCTGGGCGTGCTCTGGTTCCAGAACCGTTTCGGCATCAAGCCGATGCACCTTTTCGGCCTCCTCGGATCCGCTATGGTAGTCATAGGCTTCATAGCAACGCTCGTGGTATTGATACTGAAAATAGTGAGCCTCTGCTCTGAGGGCTACAACTTCTATGTCACCAACTCGGTGTACTTCTATCTGGCATTGGCGTGCATGGTAATGGGCTTGCAATTCTTCCTGACCGGCTTTGTGGGCGAATTAATAACGCGCAACTCGCCGGAACGCAACAACTATCTGATAGGCAATGAGATTTAGAACAGCGACAGCGTCCGCAGGGCTACTACTGATAGCGTCGGCGTTAGTGGCAGGATGTGCCACCGATGACTGCGACGGCAACCGCAACACATTGCCGGAAGCCGGTTTCTATGCCAACACCGCGGCGCACCCCAAGCTTGCCATCGACGGTCTCACGGTCTTCGGGGTTGGCGCTCCGGGCGATTCGCTTCTGCTTGACTCGGCCGTAAACGTCAGCTCCGTCCCGCTCCCGTTCAACCTTGACGCCGGTTCCTCGACGTTCGTTTTCCGTTACGACCAGGCCGGCGGATTGGAAGACCGCGTCACTTTCCGCTACGAGGCGCAGCCATACTTCGTCTCCTCGGCCTGCGGCGTCAGCTACCGTTTCCACCTCAAGGGAATAGAGCACACCAGCCAACTGATAGACTCCATCGCGGTGCCCGGCGACATCATCACCAACGCCGAGGGCGAGAACATCCGCATTTATTTCCGTTACACCGAAGAGGAGGGCCCGCAATGAAGAAGTTGTTAGCCATATTGCTGGGCCTGATAGCACTGTTACCGCTGGCATTGACGGCGCAGGAACGCAAGATAACCCCGGTGGATGTGGACGAGTCGAAGCCCAAGCAACCTTCGCTCCACTACTACGACAAGCATGGCAATCCGCTTCAGGAGCCGGTGCTCTTCCTTGCCGAACTCGACACCGTTAAGAAAAAAGTGAACGCAGGTCCGGTGTATCCCTTGTTGACAACGGTAAATGTAGGCGTAAATGTCTTCGACGCCTTTATGAACTGCTTCGGACAGAGCTTCGGGTCGGTCGACGTCTTTGGCGAGTTGCCACTCTTCAACTGGTTCGTTCCTACCGTAGAACTCGGCGTGGGGTGGGGCTCGCAGGCACCCAAGGACAACAATTACCGCTACAAAGCCAACCCGTCGTTCTTCGCCAAACTCGGTTTCAACTACAATTTCCTGTACAAGTCGAATCCCGATTACCAGGTATATGTAGGCTTCCGCGCGGGATTCTCGCCCATGTCCTACACCATAAAAGATGTAACCGTCAATGGAGGTTACTGGGACCAGACCGTGCATCCCGAAATAGGGAAACAGACGGCCACGGCATTCTACGGCCAGGCGTTGGCGGGGCTTAAAGTGAAGATATACAAAGAGTTCTCGCTTGGTTGGAGCGTGCGGTACAATTTCAAGTTCAACTCCCCCCATGGTTCGGCCTCAGACCCGTGGTACATTCCCGGCATGGGAGGCAACAACAAGCTTTCGGCAACCTTCTCGCTGATATATACGCTGCCGCTCACCGACATGAGCAAGGCGCGGAAGGACCGTCCCGGCACCGAAACGGCGACTCCTCCGCAAACAAACAAAGATATAGAACATTAACGCTGACGACATTTATGCTGATAATAGGAATAGCCGGAGGCACCGGCTCCGGAAAATCTACAGTGGTCCGCAAATTGCGCGAGTCGCTTCCCAAAGAGGGGGTGGCCGTGATTCCGCAGGACTGCTATTACCGCGACAATCCCCACATTCCGCTTGAAGAACGGCTCAAGATGAACTACGACGAGCCGGCCTCTATAGAGTGGTCGCTGCTTGTGGAACACCTGCGTATGCTTAGGGAGGGACAAGCCATAGAGATGCCGACCTACGACTTCATAACCTGCTCTCGCCAGAAAGAGACGGTACACATCGAGCCGGCAGAAGTGGTGGTAGTGGAGGGTATCCTGGTGCTCTGTGACAAGCCTTTGCGAGAGATGATGGACGTCAAGGTATTCGTGGATGCCGATGCCGACGAGCGACTGATACGTGTAATCCACCGCGACTGCATAGAGCGCAACCGCACCCCGCAGATGGTCATAGACCGCTACCAATCAACCCTCAAGCCGATGCATGAACTGCACATAGAACCGTCGAAGCGCTACGCCGACCTCATCATCCCGCAGGGCGGACATAACCGCGTGGCCATCAAGCTGCTCAACGATTACATCTACTCATTGCTCCCCAAGAAATGAAAATATCAGCCATTTTCACTCATAAGAAAAAGGAGAAGAAGATTCCCGCCGAAGAGCTCCGCGAGACCGAAGCCCCAGAGCCCGACATGCAAACCGAGGTTGAGGAGATTGTCGTGGACGTGGATACTCCGGAAGGGGAGGTCGAGGAGGAAAAGGTGACCCTGACTCCCGAAAAGGGTGTGCTGCGAACCGAGAACCTCGTGAAACGCTATGGCAAGCGCACGGTGGTAAACCATGTTTCCATCGACGTCACGCAGGGAGAAATCGTGGGTCTGCTCGGTCCTAACGGTGCAGGAAAGACCACTACTTTCTATATGACCGTAGGACTCATAACCCCTAACGAAGGTGAAATCTTCCTCGACAACCGCAACATCACCTCTTATCCTATATATAAACGCGCGCGACTCGGCATAGGCTATCTGGCGCAGGAAGCATCCGTGTTCCGCAAGATGACGGTGGAGAACAACATCCGAAGCGTCCTGGAAATGACCGGCAAACCGAAGGAATACCAGCGTGCCAAGCTGGAAAGCCTCATAGAGGAGTTCCACCTCCAGAACGTACGCAAGAACTACGGCGACCGCCTCTCCGGAGGCGAACGGCGACGCACCGAGATAGCGCGATGCCTGGCCATCGACCCCAAGTTCATAATGCTCGACGAGCCCTTTGCAGGTGTCGACCCTATCAACGTGGAGGAGATACAGTCGATAGTCTATAGCCTGAAAAACAAAAACATAGGCATACTTATCACAGACCACAACGCGCCCGAGACACTCTCCATCACCGACCGCGCCTACCTGCTCTTCGAGGGTAAAATCCTCTTTCAGGGCACCAGCGAGGAATTGGCCGAAAATCCCGTGGTACGCGAAAAATACCTCGGCCGCAATTTCGTGTTCCGCCGCAAGAAATTCTCCTGACCCCTGCTCAGAACACCGATTACAGAAACCGTTTACAGAAATTCCTTAGCCGTGAATAATACACCACGAATTCCCGAACCGCCGTTGGCGCGCATCAATACCTTCGCCCGGGTGGCTTTGCTCTTCCTGGGCATGTTCACTGCAGTGCTTGTCATAGGCATGATTTCAATGGCATACGTTGAGCAAACGCGAGTAACGCTACTGACGACGTCAGCGTTACAAAATGTACTTGCTTTCGCGTTACCATCGCTCTTTATGGCTTATCTCTGCGACCGCGAGCCATTCAAAGTTATGGGAGTCAGCGACTCTTCCACTCCGCTGGCCTACGTCTTTGCCATACTTGTGCTCTTCTCCGCCGCGCCGTGGCTCAACCAAACCATACATTGGAACGAACAGTTGCAGCTCCCGGCATGGCTATCGCCGCTCACCGAGATGGAGGAGAACGCACGAGCTGTAACCGACACCATACTTAAGACCGACAACTTTGGCGGATTCCTTGTCAACGTACTGACAATAGGAGTGCTTACCGGCATTTGCGAGGAACTGTTCTTCCGCGCCGGAGTGCAGAGGATGCTCGCCCGCACCATGAATGTCCACGCGGCCGTGTGGATTGCGGCCGCCATTTTCTCGCTATGCCACTTCCAGGTCTACGGTTTCATGCCGAGGATGCTGCTCGGCGCATTGCTGGGATACTTCTACATTTATAGCCGGTCTGTTTGGGTCCCCGCCGCCATCCATGCCATCAACAACAGCAGTGTGGTAGTGGCAGTATGGCAAGAGGGCTCCGTGCAAAACGCAATCGACGATTTCGGGGTGACAACCTACGGATTCCCGTGGACGGCACTCGGATGCCTTGTCATAACCCTGCTTCTGTTTTATAAGAAAGATCTCTTCATGCCATGGCTAAAAAGAAAGCGCTGACCTACCGAGAGATTCTCCTTGCCGTCAAAAAGCAGGACTTCGCTCCCGTTTACCTCCTGAGCGGTGAGGAACCTTACTACCTCGACAAGATAGCGGATGCCATCGAAAAATATGCCGTGGCCGAGTCGGACCGCGACTTCAACTGCGATATCTTCTATGGTCAGGATGCCGACCTCGACCTTGTCTCCGCCTCCTGTCGGCAGTTCCCATTCATGGCCGACAGGCGGTTGGTGATGCTCAAGGAGGCACAGACTCTGCGCAACGGCAAGACAGCTCTCGAAGCGCTGGAAACATACATGAAACGTCCCTCGCCGCAGACCGTCTTCGTGGTGGTCTTCAAAGGTGCCGCACTCAGTTCCATGTCCAAAATGGTCAAAGCGGCTGCGGCTTCGGGTGCCGTGGTCTTCAACAGCCAAAAGGTGAGGGACTATAACCTCGCACCGGTAATCAAGGATTACGCGGCGGAGAACGGGATGCAAATAGATGAAAAAGCCACCGCAATGCTGGCCGACTACGTCGGCGCCGATATCTCGAAACTCTTCGGCGAAATAGACAAACTTCAGGTAGCCCTCGGTCCCGGCAACAAACGCATCACCCCCGAAGCCATTGAGCGCAACATCGGCGTAAGCAAGGATTACAATAACTTCGAGCTGACCTCGGCACTCGCAACCAACAACTACGAAAAGGCGATGAAGATAGTCCGCGCATTCTCACGCAACCCTAAGGCCAATCCTACGGTCGTAATCAGCGCCACTCTCTTCAACTTCTACCAGAAGATGACAATCGCCACCATGGAGCGCGACCGCTCGGACGCTAATCTCATGCGGGCACTCGAACTCAAGACGCCCTACGCACTGAAAGACATACGCTCCGCAATGAACCATATCAATTTCTTCAAGGCGCGCCGTTGCGTGCAGGCCATAAGGGATTTTGATGCCAAGAGTAAAGGTATAGGCTCGCTCCAGAATGATATGGAGATGCTCAAAGAGCTGGTTTATAAATTGTTCACTGCAAGTCCCAACCCATGATTTATTACTTCTCCGGTACAGGCAACTCCCGCTATGTGGCACGCAAACTTGCTTTTCAGCTCGGCACCGAGGCCGTTACTATTCGCGATAACTTACCGACCTCTTCCTGCCGCAACATCGGAATTGTATTTCCGGTTTACGCGTGGGGTTTGCCGAAGCCGGTCATGCAATTCATCCGCCGCCTGCGGGATGCCGGGATAGGGGAGAGCACATATATTTGGTGTGTTATGACCTGTGGAGACGAGACTGGAAACGCCCCGGCAATACTGCGCCGAGAACTTGCAGCCTCAGGCCTGAAGCTATCGGCGCTCTGGAGCATCATAATGCCTAACGTCTACGTGTTGCTCCCCGGTTTCGACGTGGATAAAAAGGAGGTGGAACGCAAGAAACTTGCCGCCGCTCCGGCTCGTATCGACGAGATAGCCGCACAAGTGAAACGCCGTGAACACGTTACCGACGTAACCCTCGGCTCATGGCCGCGCCTTAAAACTGCAGTCGTCTATCCATTGTTCCTGAAGTATGGTATCAATACCAAAAAATTCAGAAGCACCGATGCCTGCATATCCTGCGGCCGATGCGCCGAAGTATGTCCGCAAGAAAACATTAACCTGGCAGACGGCCGACCACAATGGGGCGACGACTGTTCCAGCTGTCTGGGCTGTTACCACGCCTGCCCCACCCAAGCCATAGAATACGGCACCGCCACCAGAGGCAAAGGCCACTACTCGGGCCAGCAATAGCCACCTGACGTAGAGAGGCTTGCCTGCAAGCCGACAAAGTCGCGGATACGGCGACTAACATCCCTGAATATCCGAGATTCATCAAGATTATCCGGGAAAAGTTACAGTCACTCTAACGGCTTTCGAGCGCATAAGCCCAACAGGCCAAATAAGCAGAATAACGAAAGTATCACCCGGCAGGATGGTTTCCTGTCGGCTGTGTTTATTTTAAAGCGCATGGTTTCAGCGGGATTGGAGCAGGGTGTTGAAGGTGCGGGCGAAGATGGCTTTCACTTCGGGCACGGGAACTTCGCGGTCAAGCTCCCGGCGTAGGGAGGTCACCCCTTTGTCGGTGAAACCGCAGGGATTTATGGCATGGAAATAGTTGAGGTTGGTGTTGACGTTCAGCGCGAGACCGTGCATAGTCACGAAGCGGGAGCATTTCACCCCGATGGCGCATATCTTGCGTTCTCGTGGCGTATCTTTGTCAATCCAAACTCCGGTGGCACCTTCCACACGTTCTCCTTTTATACCATACTCCGCGATAGTGCGTATCACTGCTTCTTCAAGCAGATGGACATAGTCTTTAACACCGAGGTGGTGGCGCTGCAGGTCGATAACGGGGTATGCCACGAGCTGACCGGGACCGTGGAACGTAATGTCGCCGCCACGGGCTATCTTGACAAGCTCCACTCCGGGCAGTTGTCGCAGCATATTCTCGGCATGACCGTGACGTCCAAGTGTGAACACCGGCGGGTGCTCGACGAGGACGAGCCGTTCCTCCCCTGCGGTATCGGTGCCTTCGCGTTTAAGGTCTATAAGATGCTGGAAAAGAACAGTCTGCCGTTCGAGGGCGTCGCGGTAAGGGAGGATGCCCCAGTCGGCGACGGGGACTTCCTCATGTTGTGATTTTGAGTATTCGTGGTCAGTGCACATGGCGCTCTGCGTGATAGCTTGAGCGAACCATCGGCGCGCTCTCTATGTGGCGGAATCCCTTCTCGATACCGGCCAGACGGTACTGCTCGAAGACGTCAGGGTGGATGTATTCCTGCACTGGATAATGGTTGCGCGTGGGCTGGAGATACTGACCGATGGTCATCACTTCGCACCCTACGGCGCGCAGGTCGTCCATGGTCTGGAGAATCTCTTCAGGCGTTTCGCCGAGGCCAAGCATGATACCCGACTTGGAACGTATTCCCGATTCGGCTATGTGGCGTATTACCTCCAGCGAGCGGTCGTAAGTGGCGAAGCAACGCACATCGGGAGTCAGGCGCCGCACTGTTTCCATATTGTGCGAGATGATGTCCGGGCGTTCGGCTATCACCATGTCGAGCAAGTCCATGCGTCCCTTGAAGTCGGGGACGAGCACTTCCATAGTGACGTCTGGGCATTCGCGGCGCAGTGTGCGTATCATTGCGGCCCAGTGTGCGGCGCCGCAGTCGTCGAGGTCGTCGCGATCCACCGAAGTTATCACCACATGGCGCAGTTTCAGTTCCTTTACGGAGTTTACTATATCGAGGATTTCCTGCGGGTCAAGCGGCAGCGGTTTCCCAGTGGCCACGTTGCAGAAACGGCATGAGCGCGTACAGACATTACCTCCTATCATAAAGGTGGCGGTGCCGTTGCCCCAACATTCTCCGCGGTTGGGACAGAGACCCGATGAGCAGATGGTGTGAAGATTTTTCTCATTAAGCAGGCCAACCACCTGCGAGGTTTTGAAACCGCGCGGCAGGCGTATTTTAAGCCATTCGGGTTTTTTTCTGAAGTCAGCTTTCATGAAGATATTTAGACTTATTTACCAATTTGGCACATGATGCCGTTCCCAGTCCCGGCCAAATCCGGGTGCGGGACAGAGAAGCTCTAAGTCGTGGCAGATTAATGTATCAGAGATACTTGACGAGGATGGATTCGAGGTCGGCGAATTTCACGAAACCCACGCTGCGGTCCACACGTTCGCCGTCTTTGAAGAAGAGGACGGTAGGAATGTTGCGCACGCGGTATGTGCTTGAGATTTCGTCGTTTTCGTCTACGTTGAGCTTACCGATGATAGCCTTGTCGCCATACTTCTCAGCCAGTTCCTCTACAACGGGGCCGAGTTTGAGGCACGGACCGCACCACTCTGCCCAAAAGTCGATTACCACTGTTTTGCCTGATTCGATAGCCTTGGCTGCTGTTTCGTCTGTAAAGTGTTCTAACATGATTATTTAGAGGTTATATAGAGTACCGTCTCGGTGGACGGAGTCGAAAAATTTGCCCCAAAGTTACAGCAAAAATGCGAGACCACAAAATTATCAGCCCAAAAAGTTGCAGTTTATCTCCGGGTAGTAATTTTTGAAAAACTCATTTGGATTGATGCTCGCTCTGCCCGGAAAGCACTTCGAGTCCCTTGTCCAGCACCACGTCTTTACCTTGGAATATATCGGCGGTTTCTTCCACTGTTATATCGGGGATTATCCCCACGCCGATGAATTTTGTACTGTCGGGCAGCCATTCGTCGCGTGCGCATATCCTGGCTTGATGACATTCACTTCCCCATACTTTATGACAGGCAAACCGTTCATTTCAAGGATTTCCGTTCCGGGAAGGATGCCGGCTTTTATCATATTATCGGTGATAACGTCTGTCACGAACACCCGGTTGCCGAACCGTTTGGTAAAGAAAGGCAACGGCCAGTCGCGCACGTTGCACCACACGTCGGTGTGTCCGTCCCGGAGGAAAACGCAGAGACGCCTCAGGCTGTCAAGGAAAGCCTCGTCGGTGGGTGTTTCCACTATTTGCGGAAGCCGCGCCATATAGATGCTGTCCCACTGGCTTTTGTCAAACCGGAAATGGGCAAAATTATATTTCACTTCCTCGCCGAAGCGCGTTACGATGGAAGCCTTTTGTGCCGATGTGAGCCTATTGGCAGCCGTCAAGGGACCAACTGCAAGAATCCCAAGTGCAAAAAGACAATTCTTCTAATCATAAGATGTATTATTAGCGAAGTAATGTCAGCGTGATTCCCGAGCCACACCGGCGCGTTCCAGAAGATCGGAGTCGGCGATGTAGCCCATAGGAGGGTTTAGGATGAAACAAAAAGAGACGGTTTACGGCCGGTAGACAGGAAGGTCGGTGATGCGTATCTGGTTTGTCTGGAGGTTCATGCTTACGGCTTCGCCGTTGAGCGTGAAGGAGAGGGTGCAATCCTCGAATTTGGTGAGTTTCTTGAACTCGAGGATGATTGTGGAGTTTTCGCCCCAGATAGCGCGCACCTTCTTGGCGGAAAGCATCTTACCGTTATTATAGAGCTTCACATTGTCGATCGAAAGACCGTTTTGGGAGTCTCGGTCACAGGCAGGGATTTCGATTTTGATAGTGGTTTTACCGTTTTTATTATCGATGCCCATAAAACGGGGCACAGCGAAGGCATTGCCCGCGGCGAGCAGCACGATGGCAAGCGAGAGGAGTACTTTCTTCATCATAGCGGATTTTAATGTTATATATTCAAGACGCTATATTCAAGACGCACAACCACGCCTTTTGTGACACACAAAGTTAACAATTTTTTTCTTTCGCACCAAAAAATAATATTCCGGCAATAAAAACAGCGAGAACGCCTGCTTATAAGGGCGTGGCGTTCTCGTATTCCGGGGAAACGGCGTGGTTATTCGGCGGGTTCCTCTTCGGGGACTTCGGGGGCTATCAGTTTGTAGCCTTTGCCGTGGATGTTAATAATCTCGATGGCGGGGTCGCCTTTGAGGTGCTTGCGCAGCTTTGTAATGTAGACATCCATGCTGCGGGCGTTGAAGTAGTTGTCGTCGATCCAGATTGATTTCAGGGCGAAGTTGCGTTCCAGAATCTGGTTGACGTGCGAGCAGAGCAGTGCCAGCAGTTCCGATTCCTTGGTAGTGAGTTTCTGTGTCTTGTCGTCGATGACGAGTGTCTGTTTCTGTGTGTCGAAGGTGTAGCGGCCTATCTTGTACATGGTCACTTCCTTGTCTTTCTTTCCTTTGACACGGCGCAGTATGGCACCGATACGGAACACGAGCTCTTCCATGGAGAAGGGTTTTGTGATATAGTCGTCGGCACCGATTTTGAAGCCTTCCAGCACGTCGTCTTTCAGCGCTTTTGCGGTAAGGAAGATGATGGGGACTTCGCTGTTGACGTTGCGTATCTCCTGAGCGAGCGTGAAGCCGTCTTTCTTGGGCATCATCACGTCGAGCACGCATAGGTCATATTTCCCTTTCAGGAACGCCTTGTAGCCGCGGTCGCCGTCGGGACAGAGGTCGGCGTTGAAACCTTTGGCCTGCAGGAATTCGCGAAGCAACATCCCGAGATTCTCGTCGTCTTCGCAGAGCAGAATTTTCAGTTTATCATCCATAGGGCTATATAATTTTTTGATTATTTGCTTGATTAATATATATTATAACAATTTACAAAGTTTTGTGTTTATTCTGTCTCCGCATCCGTGTTCAGGAGCGGCAGGGTTATGATGAACGTTGTACCCTTGCCGAGTTCGCTTTCCACCCGTATGGTGCCGGAAAAGAGGGTGACCATCTTCTTGACGTAAGCGAGACCGAGGCCGAATCCCTTGACGTCGTGGCGGTTGCCGGTGTGAACGCGGAAAAACTTGTCGAAGATGCGTTTGAGGTCATCGCGGCGTATGCCGATACCATTGTCGGAGACGCGTATTTCGAGGTTGTTGCCCACGTTGCGGGTAGTGATGTGGAGATTGAGGTCTACGTCGTCGCGGCGGTATTTCACTGCATTGTCGAGCAGGTTGAAAATCACGTTGGTAAACTGCATCTCGTCCACGCGCACGAACGGGTCTTCGGCATCCAGCTCGCAGTCGAGCAATCCGCCGTATTTCTCCACTTTCAGCTTGAAGGTGTTGACCACAGAAGCCACTATGGCGTTGGCATCAACTTCCTTGAACTTGAGCGCCGCAACGCTCGAGCTGTCGAAGACCGACATCTGGAGCACTTTCTCCACCTGGAAGCGGAGACGTTTGGCTTCATCGCTGATGATTCCGGAGATGCGTTTGAGGGATTCGGGCGACTTGCGCACCGAGGAGTCATCGAGCATCTGCGCGGCCAGCGATATGCTGGAGATGGGGGTTTTCAGCTCGTGGGTCATGTTGTTTATGAAGTCGGTCTTCATCTCGGTGAGGCGTTTCTGGCGGAAGGCCGTCACTATGGTGTAGAGGAATACGACAAGCAGAATAAGCGTAAAAGCGAGCGAGGGGATGGCGAAGCGCACCGACGACACTATGTAGCTCTTCTTGGCCGGAAACTGCACTTCGAGTGTGTACTTGGCGGGCGAGTTGGGGAATAGCACGTGCGAGTAAGTGGCGGTGGTGTCGCCGCGAGTTGCGGGGATGAACCCCTGCGTGGCGTAGATTATCATGTTCTTGGAGTCGTTGATGGCGAAGGCGAAGGGCTGGTTCAGTCCGTTGTTGCCCAGCTCTGCCTGTAGGTAATTCCGCACCAAGGTGGAGTCGGCACGCTCTATTATGGGACGGGAACTCGACTCGCGCAGGATAGTGAGCACCACTTCGTCGAGAAGCCCTTTCTGATACAGGTATTGTCCACGCAGCACTTCGTGCATGGTCTGGTAACGTGACCCGATGGAGTGGGTCGGCGGCGGGAAGATGCCTTCGCCGGGCTTCGGACGTCGCTTTTTTGTCTCGTCAACGGTAGAGGAAAGGGTAAACTGTGTCACACTGCCGTCGGGGTTTTCTATGCTATACTGTATGTTGTTATTGCCCGGAGTGCCTATCTGTGGGGAGTAGGGGGAGCTGTAGAGGCTGGCTTCTATGGAGTTGATGTCCTGCTCCAGATAGTAGCGTGTCTCGTGCTTTTCCAGCTTGTCGCTGGTGGCGTTCAGGGCGCGCTGCACGTTTTCGCGGAACTGCTGCTCGCGCATGTTGGTCATGTTCTTCAGGTAGAAAAACTGGAAGAACAGCAACGCTCCGAATGTCAGCGCCATTATTATGGCCAAGAGCCATATCGTGGATTTCTTCATGAGATGCCTTGGGGAGTTAGAAGGTCATTTTAGCACTGCGGGAGAGAGGGACGCCTTTTATCCCCGGCTCAGGGGACGACACGAGGGCGCACGATTTGTCTTTTATATTTCTCCACTTATTTGTTTTCATAAAGCATTATCGAATTTTTAATTCCCGTAAATGAATTAACAATTTAAAGGAACGTATTTGTAATTTTAACAATTCTGATGCCGAATAGTTTAAATCGGTCTACCGATTACGCCCGGTCTCGTACCATAAATTCCGCGATTCTCGCAGACTCTTAATATTTAGGCAGTAACGGTGCCGGGTGCAAGGCGTTAGAGGTAAAGAATAACGGTGATGCCGGAGGCTGGCAACAGTTGTCTTTAACATTCAAATGCAAAATTAACATTTAAATGTGAAATTGCAAAATATTTCAGAGAAAAATTACCGGCCGCGTTAATTTTAAGTTTCTCACTCGCGGGAATATACTTTTTCCGCCTCGCGCGCGTTATTTAAAGATGAAGTGTCGCCAACGCAGCGACCGGAGAGTGGGTCATCCTGCGAAGCGGCCTCATAACCCCGTTGAAAACAATTACAGAACATGATAAAACGTATTCTGCCCGTACTCACAGCCATGCTGATGCTTCCACTGCTTTGGAGCTGCTCCGAAGACAACCCGGAACCTCCCGTGCCCCAGGGTCCGATGGACCGCGTGGAGCGCACCGTGCTGATGTATGCCGTCGCCTCTAACAGCCTGAGTTACAACCTCGACCTTGACATGAAGGAAATACAGCAGGTTGCTGCCAGCTTAGACCTCAAGAAGTCGCGTCTGCTCGTCTACAGCGTGCAACTCGACCCCAAGACCGGAGAAACGATGCAGCCCAAGCTTCAGCGATTGGTGAAAATGTCGTATGGTTATGATTTCCAGACCATCAAGGAATACGACAGCCTGAACCGAAGTACCGACACCGAGCGTATAGCTGCTGTCATCGCCGATGTGGAGTATCTCTCCCCCTCGGATAAATACGGCCTCATCCTGTGGTCGCACTCCGATGCGTGGCTTCCGTCCCCCACATGGACTGCTTCCGACACCATGCAGTATGCTTTCGGCCAGGACAAGGACGGCAAGGTGTCGCATTACTGCGAGATGCCCGACCTCGCGGCCACGATTCCCGCCGGAATGTTCGACTTTATCTGGTTTGACTCCTGTTATATGGCCAACGTGGAAACGCTCTACCAGTTCCGCGGCAAAGCCGACTACCTCGTGGGCTCGGTGACGGAACTCAGCGAATACGGCATGCCTTACGACGTGACGCTGCCAGAACTGCTCAAGAAAGACGTCAACCTCGTCCAAACGGCCGCCCTCGAATACAATACATATATAACACAAACCAACTCGCCGTTCACAATCTCCGTACTCGATCTCTCAAAAGTTGAGAACCTGGCCGACATCACGGCGCGCTGCTACTCCGACTTCAAATACCTTGACGGCACAACAGGCCTGCAGTGTTACTCGCGCCGCGTGAATCCGGCCCTTTATGACTTCGGCCAATATACCCGCGAGATAATACGCCAGAACCATCCCGACACCTCGGAACAGCTTCTAACCGAGTTCCAGAAGACACTCGACGAGGTTGTGGTCTATAAAGCCTGCACCGACAAGTCGTTCACCGGTTATCCTATAAACCGCGTTAATTACTCCGGCCTCTCTTGTCACCGCCTCAGCAGTGACATGACACTGAAAGGGGAGGTCTTCTACCGCACCCTCGACTGGTATAACCGCGTCTACGGCGACCAGAAGCCATAACCGCACTCCCTTTTTATAACTTCCTCACTATACCGACATGATTTTTTTCCAGACCGAAAACATAAACCCCGTTCCCATAGCCGACGAGCTGAAGAAAGGGGAGGATGCCATCAAGAGTTTCCAGAACCTCGGCTTCGACGAGGCCATGACCAACATCGCCAACTCGCTGGTAGACTTCGCCTTCAAACTCCTAATCGCCATAGTGGTCTTCTACATAGGCCGCTTCGTGATACGTAAGATCTACCGGATGATGCTCAGCGTCTTCGTGCGCCGCAAGATGGACGCCTCCCTCTCCACCTTCGTCCTATCGCTGGTCAAGATGTTGCTCTACTTCATCCTCATCGTCACCGTCATAGGCATAATCGGCATCGAGACGAGCTCCTTCCTGGCCATCTTCGCCTCGGCCGGCGTGGCCATCGGTATGGCACTAAGCGGCACGTTGCAGAACTTCGCCGGAGGCGTCCTCATTCTGCTCCTCAAACCTTATAAGGTAGGCGACTATATAGAGGCGCAAGGATATGCCGGTACCGTGAAGGAAATACAGATATTCCACACCGTTATCAACACCATCGACAACAAGGCCATCATCATCCCCAACGGCGGCCTATCCACCTCTTCCATTAACAACTACAGCCTGGAGCAATACCGCCGCGTGGACTGGACCGTATGCCTCAGCTACGGCACCGACTACGAACGAGCCGAACAGGAGATACTCCGCATACTAAACAGCGACATCCGGGTGGTGAAGAAATATATAGAGGAAGACCGTGAACTGCGCTTGCAGATGCACCTCGAGCAGGACAAACAACAGGAGGCGGAAGCCATGCTCGAAGAGGAAGCCAAAGCCGGATGGTGGAAACGGATGCGAATGCGCCGACGCCGCAAGAGCGAAGCCTTCAAGAAAGCACTCCAACAGCAACAGGAGATGAACCAGCCTGTCACGATAGAAAAGGTGGACCGTTCCCCCTTCGTAGGATTAGGCGAGATGGCCGACAGTAGCATAAACTTCACCGTGCGCGCATGGACTCACAGCTCCAATTACTGGTCGCTTTTCTTCGACATGAACAAGCGCTTCTACACCGAACTGCCCAAGGCCGGCTTCGAGTTTCCTTTCCCGCAGATGGATGTACACCTCACTGGAGCAGAAAACTGAGAAAAAATTCAGCCGACAAATCGTTGAAAATCAGGCTTTACGCGAGGGAAGAGCAAAAAAGTTAAAAAAATCTTCCAAAAAAATTTGGTCAATCCAAAAAAAGGCAGTAACTTTGCATCGCAAAAGGGAAGAACGGAGGTTCTGAACGAGACTAAGGAAAGCGAAAACAAGCAACCGAAGCCTCTCCTTAAGGCGAAAAACAATGCCTTGTGGTGTAATGGTAGCACACCGGATTCTGGTTCCGTTTGTGAGGGTTCGAGTCCTTCCAAGGCAACAACTTAAGAGGAAAGTCTGATTTAAGGCTTTCCTCTTTTCGTGTATATACGCCTGTACCGGCAAAGAATTAATGAACAGATGATTATGGGACATTGCCAAACTTCCGTGGAAAAGCTAAACGGATGAGTAATAAAACGGAGA